>CEAB01027553.1_pt1 | contig 38738 bp, 37 predicted proteins | sample 557651 | NCBI WGS metagenome assembly CEAB01 (sample SAMEA3182046, study PRJEB8094) | gut metagenome | biome: human; feature: gut; material: Stool; isolation source: human stools | place: Canada | collected 2011-11-15
AATATATATTATTTAAATTTATATCCTTGTGTGGAGTAACGTTTTGATACCCCGGAGTAACGTTTTGAGTCTCCGGGGTAATATTTTGATACTCCTTAGGAGTAACATTTTGAGTCTCCTGAGGAGTATCATTTTGATACCCCTCAGAAGCTCTTTGCGCCCCCTCAAGCGCAAACTCAATACCACGCTCAAAAGTTAGCAATATCTCATTGCTGGCACTTCCATTTTTACGTGGATTAATGATTATATATTGTTTTGCTTCTAAGCTTTGTAAATTTCTTATGATTGCCGGGCGTGATGTATGTAAAAATTCTGCAAGCTTGTAGTTGCCGATATATGTAATATTTGATTCTTTCCAGCGAAAATTAAGCAAGGCAGCAGCTAAGACTTTTTCTGCTGCTGTTAGATTCCTAGCTGTTATTATTTCAAGCGGTATTTGAATAAATGCCATGAGGGACGGCCTTTCTGTGATTACTGTTTAATAGCATTAAACGTTTTAAGGCGTTAAAAATCACTTAATACTGTTAAACAATATTGTTATTTTAAATAAAACAACTTGTCAATTTCATCAAAATATGGTAGTGGATAATTGTTTTTATGTATACATAGGAGAATTTTCATGAGAGAATTTAATGATTATATGACATTAGCTATTGACCGTCAAAAGCTTAAAAGCAATAATCACTTAGCCAGAGAATTAAACTTAACAACTGGTGCTATCTCAATTCTTCATCAAGGAAAATCTCTTCCCTCTGAAGACACTATGATTAAGCTGGCCGAACTGGCCGGGTTGCCAAAAGAAGAAGCTTTGATTGACCTAAATTTATGGCGCTCAAAGAACAACCCGGAACTCAATAAAATCTGGCAACGCCTGGCAAAAATGATAGGACTTTTATTCTTTTTTTATCTTTTTTCTCCTTCAAATTCAAATGCTTGTAATCCTCAAACCTCTCAAACAATGCTGAGTGATAATGCTTCTTCAATATATATTATGTTAAATTAAGGCTTTTTTTAAAGAAAGAGGTTCAATATGATTAAATATTCAAAATCCAAACATTTTACGCTCAGCTTAAGCTGTAAATATACATACAAAACTTCTGAGTTCGTTCTGAGGGCTCGATTTTTAATTAAGTTACTGTTTTATCGAAGAAAAAAAATACAGCAAGTTTATTTTCACCTTCAAACTGCACTATCTACACAAATAAAGAGCCACATGCCCGACACTTAATACGCTTTAAGCACAAAAAAAGACCTGCAAACTGCAGGTCTTCCTAAATCTTTCAAGAAAATGATTATCTTGAGTAAAATTCGATAACCAGATTCGGTTCCATTGTGCAAGCATAAGGAACATCATCAAACTTCGGTACGAAAGAATACTTAGCTGTCATCTTCTTAGAATCAACTTCCAGATAACCCGGAACATCTCTGTTTGTAGCTTCAACGGCAGCCAAAACCATCGGCAACTGTCTGGATTTTTCTTTAATTTCAATAACATCACCGGCTTTAACCATATAAGAAGGAATATTTACTTTCTTACCGTTAACTAAAATATGGTTGTGGTTAACAAACTGACGGGCAGCAAATACGGACGGCACAAACTTTGCTCTGTAAACCAAGTTGTCCAAACGGGATTCCAAAATACCGATAAGGTTTTCGGCAGCATCCCCTCTTCTTCTGATAGCTTCGGCATAATACTTGGCAAACTGCTTTTCAGAAATATTACCATAAGAAGCTTTCATTCTCTGCTTGGCATACAACTGAGTACCATAGTCGGTCATTTTCTTTTTTCTGGCACCATGCTGCCCCGGAGCTGTTTCTCTTTTAACAAAAGAAGCGTTGGATTCGCCCCAGATATTTGCGCCATAGCGGCGTGTGGCTTTTTTCTTAGCTTTTACAATACTTTTCATTAAAGTTTTCCTTTATTTTTATCTCAATTTCATTATTGTTCCGGTAGTTTTGGCTTAAATTCAAACCAAACGGGAAGGCACAAAAGCACACATCCGCATTCCCGGAAGTGATTGCAAGTTACCATATATTTTATAAATTTCAAGCGAAATCTGCACTCCGACATTGTTTTTTTCGCCAAATGCTGTTAAAATCCGGCCAGAAGAATAATTGAGGAATAACATGACTTACGATTTTATGTTTTCGCGCGCTTTAGAGCTCCACCAGGACGGACGATTTGCCGAGGCGGAACAGCTTTACCGGCAGATATTGGAAACAGCGCCGAAAAACCCGGACATACTCAATCTTTTGGGATTGGTTGCTCAGGCGCGGGGCGTGCATAACGAAGCCGTCACCCTCTTTTATAAAGCGATAAAAATCAGCCCTGACCATGCGCCCTACCGGTTTAACCTCGCCTTGTCGCTGGCTGAATTGGGCAAACCGCATGAGGCGATAGAGGCTTATCAGAAAATGCTGGCCTTAACCCCGGATGTGAAAGAAGCCTGGTACAATCTGGGACAACTTCACAAAACGCTTGGCAATTTTCAGACTGCTGCATCCTGCTTCCATAAAGCTGCGGCATTAGATAAAACATACGCCGAACCTTTGGTCGGGCTGGCCTTACTTTCCGACGCCCCGGAAAAGGATTTGAACGCCCTTCTCTTCCTTTTCCCAGATTGCGCGGAGGCTCATTACCAGCTCAGCGTTATATGCCTGGAACAGAACCGTTATAAAGAAGCCCTTGCCCATGCCCGGTCGGCATTGGAACTTGCACCGGAATCGACAGACGCCTGCCTTGCCGCAGCTTTTTCCTGTTTGAAGCTAAAAGATGACGCTTCGGCACGGGATTATTTTGCTAAGACCTACGCAATCAATCCTAAATCAGTCCCTGCCCTCGCCGGTCTCGCCGCCATTGCCAGCAGGGAGAGAGAATTTGACAAAGCCGAAGCACTGTTTGTCAAAGCCTTGGAACTTGCACCGAACAACACTGAAGCATTGATAAACTATGCAGACATGCTCTACCAAACCGGACGCCTGCTTGAAGCTGTTGAAACCAGCCGCAAAGCCGTTCTTCTTGCGCCGGACAACCCTGCCGTCAGCAACAATCTTGGAATCATCTGCAAAGACTTGAAAGACTTTGATGAAGCCTTAGGGCTGTTTTTTAACGCCTACAAAAAATCGCCGCAAACAGAAGAATTTTCAGTCAACATTTACGAAACACTCCTGCTTTTACACCGGGAAAAACCGCAGGAAGCTGAACAAATTGCCGCAAACTGGCTTAAAGACAGCCCAGAAAACATCTTTGCCCAACATCTCTCCGCCGCCTTTAACGGACAATCGGACAATAATGGCGACAGCCTGTTTAGCCAAAAACTTTTTGACAATTTTGCCTCTTCCTACGAACAAACTCTGAAAAAACTGAATTACCGCCTGCCCGAGATAATAAAGGAATGCATCGGAACGCCGCGCGGACTGGTTTGGGATTTGGGCTGCGGTACCGGCCTGATTGCCGAACAATTGAAATCTGAAGAAATCAGTTTTATCGGCGTCGACATTTCTGCGGCCATGCTTGACATTGCCCGTTCCAAAAATCTGTATAAAGAACTGATAAACAGCGATATTTTTGATTTTCTGAACAATCCGCCCGCCCCACCGCCAGCATTGATTATTGCCGCAGACGTTTTCTGCTACATGGGCAGCCTGGAAGGCGTTATCAGCCGTTGCGCCCCCTGCCCTTTGTGCTTTTCCGTTGAAAAAAGCGAAAAAGACGGCTTCTCGATAACAACTGACGGTCGTTATAAACACAATAAAGACTACGTTAACAACTTGTTAACTAAATCAGGATACGCTGAAATAACCATAAAGGAAGCCGTCATCCGCCTTGAAGACGGCAAGCCTGTCGCCGGGTTTGTTTTCATGGCCCGCTGACTTTCTCCACTAAAAAAAACATCAGGAGGAATCCCATGACTGATGAAATAATTGATATCTATGATGAAAACATGAATCCTATCGGAACAGCCACTAAAGCGCAGGCACACCGCGAAGGTTTGTGGCACAAGGCTTTCCGTTGCTGGATAATAAAACCGCTGCCGGAAAACAAGTGCAAAGTCTGGATGCAGCTCCGTAGCTCAAACAAACGCCTTTATCCCAACCTCTTGGCCACTTCTGCCGCCGGACACTTAAAAAGCGGCGAACAAAACCGTGATGGCATCCGGGAAATCGAGGAAGAACTCGGGCTGAAAATTCCCCGTGAAAATCTGGTCAAACTTTTTACCTCAAAGCGTTACTACCATGATGACAATATGATTGACAACGAATTTAATCCCACCTACCTTTGTGAAGTAGACAAGGATTTCTCGGAACTGACACTCCAGCCGAACGAAGTTGACGGCATTTTTGAATTTGATTTGGAAGACCTGATTAACCTCTTCAACAAAAAAATAGATAAAATCTTTTCTTCAGGATTGGTCAAAACCGCAGATAACAAAAGCGAATTCAAAACCGGATATTTCTGGCGCAAAGATTTTGTTCCGCATGATGATGGATATTACCCCAAAGTGTTCAATACCATAAAGAGATATCGCGAAGGGCTGTCCCCTGAAGCCGCAGAATAAAAAAAAGCGCTTAAACAAGCGCTTTTTTTTGCAGTTTGCCAAAATTCCTATCAGATAATATCCAGAAGCTGCTGATAAATAATCTGAATTTCGCTGTCATTGGCATCAGCAACGGAACGGCGCATTGCTGTTTTAATAAATTCCCGAGCCAGCCCCTCTTCCGTTTTGCGATGCTTTTGATAATAAACAGCCTGTACGGCACTTTCCAGCTTGTCTATATTTTTCACAAACCGTGCTTCCGGCGTTTCGCCGTCTTCATATTCCCGAAACCAGCGAACAATATCGGGAAAATTTATCTCTTCGGCAATCCGCGCCATAGCCGCCGCCTCGTTGTTGGCCTTTTCTTCCTCACTGATACCGTCATAAGGCGTGATATCCCCGACATAAACTTCTGCCAAATCATGAACAATCGCCATTTTCATACAACGTCCGAAATCCAGCCCCTCCGGCGCCAACAGCAAAGCCAGCAAACTGATGCCGAAACAATGGTCGGCAACGGATTCCGGATTTTCAATATTCTTCCGAATCCACCCCGTTCTTTTCAGCTCTTTAAATTTTCCAAGAATCTCAATTATATTGTCAATATTCTGCATTCCGCCACTCACAAATTTATACTGATAACGCCGCTTTTCAGGGCATAATACGCCGCAAACACAATAACGGCAACAATAACAAGGACAATCCCCCATCCAGCAGACAGGCTTCTGCGGTAATAAAGACCACCACGCCCGGCATGGACATAATTTCCCTTTGGCCCGCTGCCAAAACGCAGCCCCTTGCCGCCGATGGAAACGCCGACACCGGACTTTGACAAATTAACCCGTACCGGACCAATATTAAAGCCTTTTTTCAGATAAAACCCCATTTTATAGCCTCTTTACAAATTATAACTAGCCCCCAGTCCCAAAGAAGAAGCATCATAATCGCTGCCAAAAGTATAATTAGCCCAGCCATATGCCGACAATTTGTCGGAAAAACCATAGCGTCCGCCAATTTCTATCCGTCCCAACGTCTGATTTTTAAGAGCATTCACATTCCGCAAACCGGTAACTTTTACATCACCACCATCACTAAACGTTTGAATCACAAGAGGTCTGACATAAATATTAGCATAACCACCATCTACGTCAATTTTTTTGGTCAGTCTGACACCAAATTCAGCTTCCAACTGACGCAAAGAAGCATACTTGGCAATTTTGCCGGCATTGTCACGAGCATCGTCATAATTAACATCAGTGTAAAAAAGTCCAGCACTCGGCGTAACATAAAGAGACTTAGTCAAAGCATAATCATACCCTAATTCAACACTTCCACCAAACTCTGTACCCTCTGTATCTGATGTAATACCGTCTTTCGTCTTCAAATCAACTTTCTGTATACCGCCATACAACGTAGCAAAGGCCCACCAGTTTCTGCTGTTATGACGATAATACAAACCACCAAGATAGCTGTCGATATCAATTTCAGATCCCATCATTGAATAATAGTGCTCACCATTACCACTCATATCATAATTACCTTTACGATATGAAACAAACAGCCCAAGCTTATTATACAAATCATGTTGCATGGTAGCTCCGGCCTCAAATCCCCAAACGTCAGCATCAATATCAACTTCATCCTTGCTCTTTGACGAATGGTAAACAGCATTAGCCCACATAGCATTAAATGGCTCTCCGTCCCATGAATAATCATAGAAACCGCATCCCGGACAATAAAGACGACTTCCCTGAACCTGACGATTAACATTACCAATCATTCCTCTGGTCTGTTCCAAAGCCGCTACAGGCAAAGCCTGATAAGCCACAACTTCCGGCGCAACCATGCTGCGCCCTGTTACTTTGCCCAAAACAGGCTTATCCGGAACACCGGGAACCTCAGGGACATCTGGAACATCTGGAACATCCGGATCAACATTTTTATCTGGATTATCAACATCGTTCATAACCAAATCCCAGCGATTCGCATTATTTCCGACAGATGTATAGTTAACTTCGTACAAATAAGGGCTTCGGTAAACACGGGAAACAACAAATGACCCCTCATTTCCGGTAGTATCGTTTTCTGATTGGGCAAACAAAATCCCTCCCTTACCACGGATATCTGTATCCGAAGAAGAATGGACAATCATTTTGGTAACCCCTTCAACATTACCGGCAATATGTAATTCATCGGCCGTCATATTATCGGGATTAACATCAACATGCAGAAAACTGTCTGTTGTCGAATAACCTCTCAGCCTGACTGTATCACGATAACCGTTCGCAATATTAAATATGGCGTTATTCAAAGATAACGAAGTCACTGCCGCCGCATCTCGATCAGCACTGCCGTCTGCATTCAGCGACGCAACAAATGCTCCTTTTCCGTCCCAATTCTGAGCAGTCTTATCATCATGTTGATAATCACCGAATTTTAACGTTGTTCCGCTGACAGCCACAGATCCCGCATTCACGATGTCCGCATTTACAGCAACATATTGCGAGGTAGTGCCAGCATCTGCATCAACGATATCATCACCTGTAAAATTATACTTACCATTCTCCAAATTATCATTGATCACCCATGCACCGCCACCTGAAGTATCGAAAGTAAATACAGATGTATCCGTACCATAAACAGCATTGTAAATTTTTCCGCGACCGGCATCCTGCGTATGGTTTCCGGACATAAAATGCGTATCGGCGTTCGAAGAAAACGCCATATTACTGCGAGTATACACGGCACCACCGTTTTCTGTGGCTGAATTGTTGATAAAATCTCCGGTAATAAGACCAACTGTCTTATTAAGCTCATTATAAATAGCGCCCCCGTTTTTTCCTGCCGAATTTCCAATAAAATCCCCGGTAATACGTCCTATTTCCTTATGATTTTTAATCGCGCCGCCATTGCCCAAGGTAGCATTTCCGATAAAGTTTCCGTTAACTTCTCCTATTATTCCCATGCCGCCATTATTAATTGCGCCAGCACCATAATCACTGACATTGCTATTGGCTTTATTAGCAATAAAATCCCCGGTTATTTTATCAATTGTTCCCTCATTCAAAATTGCTCCAGCTGCGATTCCTGCTGAATTTCCTATAAAATTCCCAGTAATATTGCCAATTTTTCCATAGTGATAATTATAAAGAGCTCCACCATTCACTTCTGCTGAATTTCCAATAAAATCTCCGGTAATATTACCGAGAATTTTGCTGTTGCCATTATAAACAGCTCCGCCTGTGCCATTTTTGCCGTTTGCATGATTTCCAACAAAATCCCCAGTAATGTTGCCCATAATACCATTATTGCTGACCGCCCCGCCATTGGTAACAGCCGTGTTGGCAACAAAATCACTGGAAACTTCTCCTACTGTTCCTTCATTGTAAATAGCGCCACCCGAACCGTCTCCAGGCTCCTGCCCCGCGGCATTGCCTATAAAATTAGCCGTAATATTGCCAATTTCCGAATTTTTGTAATTGTAAATAGCACCACCGTTTCCCTTTTGCCCAGCACGAGCCAATCCAGTGTAGTTGCCAACAAAATCCCCTTGAATATCACCAATTGTCGCCGCATTATAAATAGCTCCGCCGCCATTAGGCGCATAGTCAAATACAAAACTTCCCGAAACGCTGTCTATCGTGTTTCTGCTGTTATTAATTCCACCACCGCTTGAAAAGCCTTTTTTTATGTTAACAAAATCCGCATTGACATCTCCTGATAAAGATGTCTGGCTGGAAGTATATTTAGTCCGGCTGGGATTGTCTGTAAAAGTATACTTAAAATATTGCGTATTACCATTAGGCAGTTCAATTTTTACAGTATCTGTCCCTTCGGCAGAAACTTTTTCCCACGAAATATTTTCCGCTGTTGAAAACTTATTTTGCAACATTGATATTTTGTAATACCGGTTATTAAGTTTTCCTTCAGCATCCGCCTCCTGAACTATAAAATCATAATCATCCTTAGATCCTTCCAAGTATACAAAAGCGCTGGAAGGAATAGACACCGTATCAAAACTGTATGTTTTTCCGCCATACTCAAACAAACCGTCAGCTTTTTCAACCAAGATGCCGGCAGAAGTTCCTGCCAGAACAGTCAACAACTCAGCATCACTGTCTTTAGGCGTGAAGTAATAACCTTTATCGCCAATTGTAACTTTCACAGCACCGTCCGGCAAATCACCGCTTAATTCTGTCAAGCTATATGCTTCGCTTATACCTGGCAATACAGACGAAGCTTCCGCCTTCAAACTATCTAACGTAGGAGCTATAGGCAAAGCAGTTGCCGGCATGCCTAAAAATGTGGTTGCCATTAATGTTATTGTCCAAGAAAACTGTTTAGTCATCTGCTCTACTCTTTATATTTGTCTAACACATACTATATTAAAATACCTATATTTAAATGATTGAAAAAGTACAATAACAGGATAAAAAAATCAACAAAATATTTACAGCATTAAACGTCAAAAACATCAATATTTTCTAGAAATTTTAAACGGCTCCTCCAAAAAAACAAAAAACAGGAAATTTACTCAAATTTCCAATTTTATCTGTTTTTATTTCAACTTATTTTTTATTTTTGCAACATCACTGTTAAATTCTATCTCTGAATTTCTGCAAACCCTGTTTGATATTAAAAACATTAACAATCTATAAAAACACAAAAAAAAGCCATCTGATGTATCACCCTTATGAACTTTTGTTTTTTTCGATAAAAACAGGCTCATTTGTGATGATAAATCAAATGGCTATTTTTAATGGCGGAGAGTACAGGACTCGAACCTGTGCATCGTTATTCACGATGACGGATTAGCAATCCGCTGCATTACCACTCTGCCAACTCTCCATCAGTACCGTGGTACGCAGATATATTTATATGATGTTTCTCTCAACGTCAATATAAAAATTAAAAATAATCCATATTATTTTTAATTTGACATTTTAAAGACATAATTTTACACTTTGTCTATCGTTTTTATTATTATAACACTATAAATTTTATGCTTTATGAAAAAGTTCTTATTATTAGCTTGCGGAGCTTTTATGTTATTATGCCTTAGCTCCTGCGGAATTTGGGAACTCAGCCGGCCGCCGTCCTATCGTTGCAGTTATGCCGTACCGCCGCCGCCACAAACTCCCCCGCCGCCTTACTATCGTCCGGCACCGCCCCCTCCGCCTGAAAAAAAGCCCAATAAGCACAGGCCGAAACAAAAAAAACCGGACAGAGAACCCCGGCGTGCTTACCCGCTCCGACCGTTGTAATCAAAGAAAATCCCTAAAGTCTTTCCGGCCTTAGGGATTTTTTCTATTCCAAAACAATAGAGAGATAAGCCATCACCACAAAACCGAGAAACACGGCTGCGGCAGATTTCTGGCTTTTCTTAGTGCTATATGTTTCCGGCAAAATCTCATTGATAATAACAAACAGCAACGTCCCACCGGCCAAAGCCATACCAACAGGTACAATCTTCTCGTTCATCTCCATAATCGAAATACCGATAAGCGCGCCAATCGGCTGTACCAGTCCGGTACAACTGGCATAAAATGCCGCTTTCAAACGGGAATACCCTGCCCCGACCAATGAAATCGCCACGGTCAGCCCCTCAGGAATATTCTGCAAAGCAATACCGACAACCAAGCTGAGCGGATTATAAAGTTCATCCCCGCTGTATGCCACGCCGACCGCCAACCCTTCCGGCAGTTTGTGAATGCTGATGGCAATAATAAACAGCCAACAGGAACGCAGACTGATATTAGGCCCGTGATGTCCGGCGGAATTATGCTCATGCGGCAATAATGCATTCAGCAGCCACACAAGAACAACGCCGGAAAACAAAGCGCCGACAAACCAATACCCGGCCACATGCCTGTCCGGCACAAAACGGAGAATCCCCTCAAGCGATGGGCTGAGCAGCGAAAAGAAAGACGCCGCCAGCATAATTCCTGCCGCAATATTCAACATCACATTGATATATTCCCGGGAATATTTTTTCTTCAAAAAAATCATAAAACCACCGACACCGGTAATCAATCCGGCAATCAGCGCCGCCGTAAATCCCTGAATAAAAACGTCATTAACCATTTTGCTTTATCCTCCGATATTTTCCATATACTGCTCATACCCCCCTGTCACGGACTTTTCGCATAATCCGTCCATAATAGGGAACCATATGTTTTTCAAGACACCTTTCGGGAATTTCCTCAAGCTTTATCCATGCCACGCCGGAATTTTCATCCGGCTTAATTCTGAGCGGAACAGTTTCATCCGCTTCAAAAAGATAAACCACATTATAATGCAAATGCCGTGGCACAAACTTGCCTTTTTTGACATGATTGCTGACCGACAGAACATTAATATCAAGCGGCATATTCAACAGCGGACGAACATTCTCAACTCCCGTTTCTTCCTGCGTTTCCTTAACCGCCACAAACTGCAAATTCTGCACGCCATCAGCATGCCCGCCGATCCATGCCCAGGAATTAAACATATTGTGAAAAATCATCAGCACTTTATCCCGCGCCGGATTGACAACCCAGGCCGACGCGCTGAAATGTCCCGGCAGATTCTCTCGGGCAAAAGCCTTATCGCCAAAAGCGTCGATAAACTGCAGAAAAGAAGCCTTCTCCGCCGCTTCAATATCATCTTCCGGCTGATAATCGCTGATGATTTGCTTCCAATCCATATATTTTTCCTTACAAATGGCTCTTTTCCGACGAAACGACCTCTGCCGCGCATTTCTGCCCGGTTTCCACGGCTTTGTCAACATCCCGGGACTTGAGATACTCATACAAAAAGCCGCCGGCAAAAGCATCCCCCGCACCGGTCGTGCTTACCGGATGTTCAATGGCTAAAGCCTCATAACGGCGAATATTCCCATTTGACCGACATTCCACACCGTCTGCCCCCAATGTCTTCAGTACAAGGGGCGGCTGTGCGTTTTCCGGCAAATCCGCGGCCGCATATTCTGCCTCATTACCAAACAAAACCGTCACATAAGGCATCAGTCGCAACAGGCGTTCCCGGTTTTCCGCAACAATTTTCGGGTCAGACAGCGTAAACGCCGTTTTCACGCCGGAAACCCGGGCAAGGCGCAGCAGCATATCAACAACGGCGCCGTTACCGTCCAGCCAATAGCCTTCGACAAACAGCCACCCGGCATTAATAACCTCTTTCCAATCAATATGGCGGTCACGAATATATTTTGAAGCCCGACGTTTGGCACATACCGTTTTTTCACCGTCTTCGTCAACCCAAACTACCGTACAGCCGGTTCCTTCTTCCGCACTGACATTCATCTGGTCGCAAATACCATAAGCCGCCAGTTCTTCGCCAAAGAAACGCCCGGCTTCATCTCCGCCGATTTTGCCGCAAAAACCGCAAGTACCGCCAAGCTTGGCATAGGCTTTCAGAGAATTTGCCACAGATCCGCCGCATGACGTCACCGCCGCAGCATCAACAAAAGACAGCATTTGTTCAAATTCTTCTTCCGTCGTATGCATATAGCCGCCCCTGCTCTGCCGCAGCCGTTCATAAAACGGATTATCTGCCCGCAGAGGTACGGAGAAATCAACAACGGCATTGCCGAAACCAAGCAGTTTGACCATCAGCCTATCCCAGTTTTTCTTTCAAAAGCTTATTCACAATTCCCGGATTAGCCTTGCCCTTGCTGGCTTTCATCACTTGACCGACAAACCAGCCGAACAGCCCCTGCTTGCCGTTTTTATAGGCGGTGACATTATCCGGCGCACTCGCCAGAACCTCGTCAATCACCGCTTCAATGGCACCGCTGTCGGTAACCTGAACCAAACCTTTTTCCTCAACGATTTTTTCAGGATTATCACCGCTTTCGGCCATAAGTGCAAACACTTCTTTGGCCGTCTTGCCGTTAATGACCTCTTTGCTGACCAGTTCAACCAAACGGCCGAGGTTTTCCGCAGAAACCGGAGAATTTTTTAGTTCGAGTTTTTTCTCGTTCAACATGGCAAAGAAATCGCCCATCAGCCAGTTAGCTACCTTTTTGGCATCATGCCCGGCCGCTGCTTTTTCAAAAAAGTCAGCAACTTCCTTGTTCTCGCAAATCACAATTGCATCATAAGGAGTCAACCCTAACTTATTGACAAAGCGTTCTTTTTTATCGTCAGGTGGTTCGGGGATTTCCTTACGAACCGCTTCCAGATAATCATCACTTAAAACCAACGGCGCCAAATCCGGTTCGGGAAAATAACGGTAATCATGGGCAAATTCTTTTTTGCGCATTACTTTCGTCTGCCCTGTTGACGGATCAAACTGTCGTGTTTCCTGAATGATTTCGCCGCCGTTTTCATAGACATCAATATGTCTTTTCGCTTCATTTTCAATAGCTTGCATAACAAACTTAATGCTGTTGACGTTTTTCATCTCGCAGCGGGTGCGCAGCTCATCAGAGCCATAAGGCCGTACAGAAACATTAACGTCACAGCGCATGGACCCTTCATCCATATTGCCATCACAAGTCCCCAGATAACGCAGAATGGAACGCAGTTTTTTCAGAAAAGCCCCGGCCTCTTCCGGCGCACGGAAATCCGGCTTGGTAACAATTTCCATCAACCCGACCCCGGCGCGATTCAAGTCGATAAAGCTCTTTTTCGGGTCAATATCATGAATTGACTTGCCGGCATCCTGTTCAATATGCATCCGTTCAATGCCGATGGATTTGACGCTTCCGTCCGGCAGATCAATTAAAACCTCCCCTTCCCCGACTATCGGATATTTAAATTGTGTAATCTGATAACCCTGCGGCAAATCGGCATAAAAATAGTTCTTGCGGGAAAAGTTTGAATATTTATTGATTTTTGCCCGCAGCCCGATGCCGGTCTTGACCGCCTGATGCACGCATTCTTTGTTCAAAGTCGGCAGCATTCCGGGCATTCCGGCGTCAACAAAAGAAACATGTTCATTCGGGTCGGCGCCAAACTCGGTAGAAGCGCCGCTGTAAATCTTGGATTTTGAAATAATCTGGCAGTGAATTTCCAAACCACAGATAACTTCCCATTTTCCCTTGGCTGTTTCGATAACAAATTCTGACATTGGCTTACTTCCTTGCAAAATTAACGTCTTTTTCCAACACATGAGCGGCTTTCAGCACGCTTCCCTCATCAAAAGGCCGGCCGATAAGCTGCAGCCCCAGAGGCAGACCGCGGCGGCTCAGCCCCGCAGGTACGCTCATGGCCGGAAGCCCCGCCAAACTGACCGAAACCGTAAAGATATCATTCAGCCACATGTTAATCGGATTTTCCTTCATTGACTTGTCGCCGATTGTAAAAGCGTCTGTCGGTGCCGTCGGCGTCAGAATAACGTCACATTTCTTAAACGCCTCCTCAAAATCGTTGCGGATAAGACGGCGGACTTTCTGCGCCTTGAGATAATAGGCGTCATAATAACCGGCGGACAACACATAAGTCCCAATCATAATACGGCGTTTGACCTCTTTGCCAAAGCCCTCGGAACGGGTGTTGATATACAAATCATCCAGATGCTGCCCCGGAACACGCAGCCCATAACGAATACCGTCATAACGCGCCAGATTGGACGACGCCTCTGCCGGAGCAATAATATAATAAGTTGCCAGCGCATATTTGGTGTGCGGCAGGGAAATATTGACAATCTCCGCCCCGCGGGATTTTAAAATATCAATTCCCTTGTCCCAGCTTGCCGCCGCTTCGGCATTAAGCCCTTCCGGGCGATACTCCGCCGGAATACCGATTTTCATACCGCGGATATCACCATTCAGAAAACTTTCAAAATCAGGCACATCAACCGGCGCCGATGTCGAATCTTTGGCATCATGGCCGCACATATTATTCAGCAAGACCGCACAGTCACGAACATCTTTGGCAATCGGCCCTGCCTGGTCAAGCGAAGACGCAAAGGCAATAATGCCATAACGTGAACAACGTCCGTAAGTCGGCTTAATCCCGGTAACGCCGCAAAAAGCGGACGGCTGTCGAATTGAACCGCCGGTATCAGTTCCGGTTGCCGCCGCGCACATATCAGCCGCCACAGCCGCCGCCGACCCGCCGGAAGAACCGCCGGCCACCAGCCTTTCATCACTGTCTTTGGCTTTCCAGGGATTAACCGCCGGTCCAAAATAAGAAGTTTCGTTACTGCCGCCCATGGCAAACTCGTCCATATTCAGCTTACCGAGAACGGAAATTCCGGCATCCAGTAACTTCTCTGTCACGGTTGATTCGTACTGCGGTATAAAACCGTCAAGAATATGCGAACAAGCCGTCGTACGTATTCCCTTGGTACAAAACAGATCTTTAATGCCCATGGGAATTCCCTGTAAAGCCCCGGCCGTTCCGGCAGCATATTTCTCGTCGGAAATCCGGGCCTGTTCCAAAGCAATTTCGGGCGTTTCCAAAACATAGGCATTCAAAGCCCGCCCTTCTTCCATTTTCTTAATATAAGCTTCCGTCAGTTCGACAGAAGTAAATTCTTTCTTTTTCAAGCCTTCTCTGGCTTCGGCAATCGTTAATTTTGTTAAATCTGACATTTTCTTACTCGCAAAATCTGTATTTATTTCCTCTCCGGCACATAGAAGAGTTTAGCCTGTACAACACCTAAGTGAAAGCGGAGTTCCTGTACGTAGAGGAGTTTAGCTAGTACAATTTTGAGTGAAAGCGAAGAGTGAGGCTTATAATAAGATTTCAGGGCGGAGGAAGCGGAGTGTACAAAAGCAGTACATGAACATTCCGACGACCCGCAAAATCTGTATTAGAAGACCGCTATACGCTTTCACCCTTACTCTACGACTTTGGGAACCACATAATACCCATACTCCGCCGACGGCGCATTAAAAAGAACGGCATCACGCTGATTGCCGTCGGTAATTTCATCCGCGCGCAGAGAAAGGGAAAAATTGTTAACCGTTTCCAAGGGATCGACGGCTTCGGTATCAACTTCGTTCAGTTGCTCCACCCAATTGAGAATATTGTTAAACTCGTCTTTGGTTTCATCAATCTTATCGGCGTCAACCTTAAGACGCGACAAGAAAGCAATGCGTTTTACGGTATCTGTATCTACAGCCATAATTTGCTTACCTCTTTTCTAGTAGTTGATTTTGAACGGTGGAAGCACCGTTTCATATTGCAGTCTGTTCAGCATTCTAATATCATTGACGTCAAAGCCCATCTCTTTAACCGCCTTATTAACAGATATTTTCTGAGAACCGCCTATTAACTCGGACAGCTTTTGCTGAAAATTCTTTTCCCCCGGATAATAGACAATGACATTTGCATAGCGTTTTTCATCTTTGAGTTCTTTATAGAGCCAATCAGCCGCGTCATCAATCCCGCCGATTTCATCAACCAGTCCCAGACGAACCGCATCGGCCCCGCTGAACACTCTGCCACGTGCCAGCTTGTCCATTTCCTCAAGCGACATATTGCGCGCTTGCGCTGCCTTAGTGGTAAAGTCTTTGTAAACGTTGTCAAGCGAAGCGTTAAATATCTCGGCCTCACGCGGCGTAAACTTATGGTTGGCGCTCATAATCCCGGCATTGTCGCCGATATAGATATTCCCCCAGTTAACACCGAGCTTCTCCCATAATCCGGCCAGAACCATCTTGCCGCCAAATACACCGATAGAACCGGTAATTGTCGTCATCCCGGCAAAACTCTTATCACCGGCCAAAGCCACAAAATAACCGCCGGAAGCCGCATAATTGCCCATTGTCACCACAACGGGAATATTATGTTTTTCCTTAAATTTTACAATAGCATTGCGAATTTCGTTTGACGCCGTATAGCTGCCGCCCGGAGAATTAATTCGCAGAATCAGCCCTTTAAGCAGCGGTTCTTTTTCCACCTCATAAAGATTGCGCAGGAATGTATCCGACCCGGTCGTCAGTTCGCCACTCCAGGGATCAAGATTGCTCTCGCCGCCGGTAATCGTCCCCTCAATCACCATATAGGCAATTTTTCCGGGCTGGGAAGATGTCTTTTTCTTGTCAGACATAACGCGATAATAATCGGAAGCACTGAGTACCTTGGCATCGACATCTCGTTCCAAACGGCGGATATAATCAGTCTTGAATTCCAAATGGTCAACCAAACGCTGTTTAAAAGCTTCTTCTGAAAAAATCGGCGCCCGGTTAACCATCTCAATCAGCTTTTCTTCCGGAATATGACGCATATCACTGGCATCCATCGTAAAAACCATATGCATCACTTCCGCCAGCTTAGTCATTTCCGAGCGAAATTCTTTGCTCATTTTGCTGTCCGTCAGCGGCGCAGCCCCGCTCTTATATTCGTAGCGGGCATAAAATTCAGGCTCTATGCCGACTTTATCCAAAACGTCACGGAAAAACGGAACTTCCATGGCCACGCCGGTAATGCCGACCTCTGAGTTTGGCATCAGTGAAATTTCATTAAACCCGGTTGCCAGATAATATTCGTTGGTACCGCCGCCCATAGCGCCAAAACCGTCGGAATAAATATAAGCTCTCTTGCCCGATAACTTAAAAGAATGGATTTCATCCTTAAGTTCCTGAATTTGCGCCATACCAAGGCCGGACACACTGACATTCGCAGCAATAGCCTTGACTTTTGGATCTAATTTCGCTTGTCTGATAAGCGAAATTAAATCATAAAAGGAAAGCTGCGGCCGGCCGGAAAATTCGCCAAACAAATCTTCACTTCTGATTTCATTAATCGGGGCATCAAAATTAATTGTCAGCAAAATTTTATCCGGAACTTCAACAAAGTAATCACGCTCACTGCTGAAATAGCTGTAAATCAGCCAGCCAAGCCACACAGCAAGCAAGCCGATGACCGCTAGCGTATACATAACAGCCTTTTTCAGGACATCGCCCCAATAACCTTTTCTTTCTTCACCCGGAAGCGCATTATTTTCCATACGTTTCAACCTCTGTTCTGTTTTTCACGGCAAAACCGCCGGGGATAATCGGCCGGCGGTCAGACACTGCTTATTTGCTCAAAATCCAAACCGGAGTTTAGAAATCCATCAAAACCTGACCGGATTCGTGAGCATTATCCAAAGCAACCATACCGATTGAATGATAACCGGCATCAACATGCAAAACTTCACCGGTAATGGCAGCGCCGAGCGGCGACAACAATGCCAAGGCGGCAGCACCGACTTCATCCTGCGTCACATTGCGTTTCAACGGTGCGTTGAGTTCGTTCCAACGTAAAATCTTGCGAAAATCACCGATACCGGAAGCTGCCAGAGTCTTAATCGGGCCGGCGGAAATGCCGTTAACGCGAACCCCCTGTTTACCGAGGTCAACAGCGGCATAGCGGATGGCAGCATCCAAAGCTGCTTTGGCAACACCCATAATATTATAGTTAGGCAGAGTTCTCTCACCGCCGAGGTATGTCAATGTAACAATAGAACCGCCGTCATTCATAATCGGAGAAGCGCATCTGCAGGCTTCCAGAAAAGAATAGCATGAAATATGCATCGTATTCAGAAAGTTCGGCAGAGTCGTATCAATCGTCCGGCCTTTGAGTTCATTCTTGTCAGAGAAAGCAATGGCATGAACAACAAAATCAATCTTGCCCCATTTTTCACCCAGCTCTTTAAAGCAGGCTTCGACACTGGCAGAGTCGGTAACGTCACATTTAATCAGCATCGGCGGAAAATCCAGCTGTTCGGCCAGCGGTCTTACTCTTTTTTCCAAAGCTTCGCCCTGATAGGAAATCGCAATCTGCGCGCCTTGGGCGTTCAATGCCTGGGCAATACCCCATGCAATCGACTTATCATTTGCCAGGCCCATAATCAGGCCTTTTTTCCCTGCCATTAAAGAAGAGGCTGTTGTCATAATATTTTCCTTTGCTTTTAAAAAAATATATAATAAGTTTACAATTAATGTTACATTCTTATTATAGAATTTCGATAAATTTGTAAACAATTTTTTTTGAGAGTTGCATATGTCATTTAAAATAAAAGCAGAAAACGCCCTTCGTACAATCAGCGAATTTTCATATTTTCTGATTCGCCGCGCCCGCAATGACACAATTTTCCGCGTTGCCGCCTCCCTGAGCTACACCTCGTTGATAGCCATTGTCCCGCTGTTTGCCATCGGCCTGTCCATCTTCTCGGCCTTTCCGGCTTTTGAAAGCATCCGCGACCAGATTCAGGAAATGCTCCTCCGCAATCTGGCGCCGACTCTCGGCAATGAAGTCAGCGCATATTTTGCCGACTTTCTCAAGGCATCCGCCGGCTTGACAACCATCGGCGTCATCAGTATCGTCGTCACCTCGATTATGCTGCTCTCCACCATTGAAAACAGCTTCAACTTCATTTTCCGGGTTTCGCGCCCCCGTCACATCACCACAAAAATCACCCTTTACTGGACGGTCATCACCCTCGGGCCGCTGCTGCTCGGCGCAGCATTTTCAATCCGCAGCTATTTCTTTGCCCTGCCCGGCCTGTCCGCGGAAAATATTGATGCCAGCATTCTGTTGAGCACGATGCTGCCGGCACTGATGACCATTGTCGTCCTTATGATTATCTACATTTTCGTTCCCAACAAAAAAGTCCGTTTTACCAATGCGGCCTGCGGCGCACTGATAGCCATGCTGTTATTTGCCATTTTACGCAAATGTTTCGGCATGACGGTACAGGCCAGTGCCGCCTACCAGACTCTATACGGCGCTCTGGCAATCATCCCCATCTTTCTGGTCTGGATGTATTCCGCCTGGTCTGTGGTTATTTTCGGCGCTGTTGTCACCGCCGCGCTTGATGATTTTCAGGGAATGGACCGCCGCAGCCTAAAAAAAAGCATTGTCCTGAATGACCCCGAAAAACGCGATTTTGTGAAAAATCACCCGAGCCGCAAAAAACTCTTGCAAAAAGAACAAAATTAGTACATTATCTTTTTCATAGGATAAATCCGATACACCGATTGCGTTTTTTCGCCGGAAGTGGATAAATAAGTATGTAACTAATTTTTTTGAGAAGAAAGAAACTGTAATGGAAAAAGATAAAGCCCTCGACGCCGCCCTCAGCCAAATCGAACGTGCCTTCGGCAAAGGTTCGATTATGCGGCTCGGACAGCAGTCCAATATTGACATTGAAGCTATTTCAACCGGTTCTCTCGGCATTGATATCGCCTTAGGCATCGGCGGTCTGCCCAAAGGCCGTATCATCGAAATCTTCGGGCCGGAAAGTTCCGGTAAAACCACCCTCGCCCTGAGCGTCATTGCCCAGGCGCAGAAAAAAGGCGGAACCTGTGCTTTTATCGACGCCGAACACGCGCTTGACCCGGCTTATGCCAAGAAAATCGGCGTAGACATTGACAGCCTGTTGATTTCTCAACCGGATGCCGGTGAACAGGCTCTGGAAATTGCTGACACTTTGGTACGTTCCGGCGCCATCGACGTTTTGGTTGTCGACTCTGTTGCCGCCCTGGTACCGAAAGCCGAACTCGAAGGTGAAATGGGTGATTCTCATATGGGTCTGCAAGCCCGCCTGATGAGCCAGGCACTGCGCAAACTGACCTCCACGGTTTCCCGCTCCAACACGCTGATTATCTTCATCAACCAGATTCGTATGAAAATCGGTGTCATGTTTGGCAACCCGGAAACGACAACAGGTGGTAACGCGCTGAAATTCTATGCTTCCGTCCGCATGGACATCCGCCGTACCGGCGCTATCAAAGACAAAGAAGACGTCATTGGCAGCCAGACCCGCGTTAAGATTGTCAAAAACAAGGTTGCCCCGCCGTTCAAAGTCGTTGATTTTGACATCATGTATGGCGAAGGAATTTCCAAAACCGGAGAATTGCTTGACCTTGGCGTCAAAGCCGGTATTGTTGAAAAAGCCGGCGCCTGGTTTTCCTATAAAGGTGACAAAATCGGCCAGGGACGCGAAAACGCCAAGATTTTCTTAAAAGAACATCCGCAGATTGCTGATGAAATCGAAAACAAAATCCGCGCCGATGCCGGACACCTCACCACGGAAATGATTGGTGATGAAGAACCTGCCGCCGAAACGGAATAAAGCCATTCTTAGTATCAGACAAAACCCAAGCAGTTTTTCCTTTGCTTGGGTTTTGTTTTTATAAAAAACATTTCTTGCTACTTTGCCACATAAAAAAATAAATATCATCACAAATTTACATACCCCCCAAACGCCTTTCGGAGTCGCACAAACCGGAAATTTTTCTTAAAACATCATCAAACAGTACCCCGTTTTTCTTTGTCAACAACACCTATCTCGCCTAAAATCGACAGATATATCATTGAAATACCATACTTCACGAATAAATTAGACAAATTTTTCATTTTATGCTTGACATTTGTCAACAGACTGTGTTATGTTGTTTTCATCAAATTACAATTTTTTTTATTATTAACAATTTAAATTCATATCTTATGTGTAAGAATGCTAAAATCGCGTGTGAGAAACTGAGTGCTGACTACGTTGCAAACAAAACTAAGACGCCCTTTGAAAGAATATACACCGTTGTTATCAATCCGAACGGCGGTCCGAAACACAATAAACACAATCAGATCGGACAATTCAAAAAAGGCGTTCCTTACATTGTTTGGGCAACCGACATCACAAAGGCAACAGTCACCATCCGCGACTTAAAGAGTAAAAAGAGCACGGAAGTTGACAGCTGCGAATGCCAGTTCACCAACATCAGTGAACTTGAGCTAAACGGTATGAAATATGTGGAACGCCAGATAAACGGTGTTTACCATTATGTTTCCGCCAAGAAAGCCCCTGCCAACAAAAAAATTTAACCTGCCAATCTTTTTACCTTAAAGACTAAAAACACAATCAAACACTCGCCGCATGTTCGAATGCCGCGAGTGTTTTCTTTATAAAAAATCTTACCTTTCAAATTCCGCCAGTTTCAAAAAAATACAAATTATATAAAAAAGTTCTTGACCTTTATAAGATATTTGAGTAAAAGTTTCTCGTAAATGCAATATCACAAATCCATGGAGAGGTGGCAGAGTGGTTTAATGCAGCGGTCTTGAAAACCGTCGAGGGTGCGAGCCCTCCCAGAGTTCGAATCTCTGCCTCTCCGCCAATTAAAAGAAACGTCCCTTGCGGGCGTTTTTTTTAATTGATGAGGAGAGCTGGATTTGAACTCTGGAAGAAAGAGTTCGACAAGGACGAGAGGCAGACGCAAGTATGCCGCTGAGGCGAAGCCGAACGAGGACGCAGCGGCCAAGGCTTTTTGCAAAAAAAAGAGCAGAATTCATCCCCCTGCTCTTTTTTTCACGTTTACACCTGGTCTATGCTTCTTTTGACATGCGCCAAAATCTCATCAACCGTTTCATCAAAAGCCAGTTTCATGTCCATTATATCCAAAACCTTAGCCGCCAAAGACAATGAACGGTCATAATCGGATTCATCATCAATACCGGCTTTCCACATGGCCTCTTTTTTGCTAAAACTGTCATTAATACCGATAAGTTTCAGACAGTCGGCTCTGTATTGCGGCGGAACATCAACAAATCCCCGCGGCTTGAGCATATCTTCCCAGTAATCGGCCTGACGCACAACCCAGCGGCTGTATTCCACATCCGGCATACACCGTGCATCATCATATAACATCTCATTGACATTATAAAGATGCGTCACCACATGAACATGCTCCCAGTTGTTTTCCTGCGCTTTTTGAACAACTTCTTCATAAAAAGCGCGGCTGTCTTTTTTTGTTACCCCCTCGCAAAGACGATTGTCCTCAAACAACGGCGCACAATCGGTCATCAGTGAAATCACCTGAGCCGTCGCTGCACAACGCGGTGTCGGAGAATAAAAAATCGCATCAACCTTTTTAGCCTGACGAACCAACAGCGGACAAAGCAGACCTGTATCGGCAATACCGAAAGACGTAATCGGAAAAGCAGACATCATTTCATAAGCGGCATGACGTCCGACAGTCAAATAAACACTCATAATTGTAAATTTTATAAATTAGACATAAAAATTAATTTTCAGGCTATTCTAACCTTACTTTGTTGAAAGTCAATTTATTTTTTGCTGATAAATTTCGACCCTTTAATATAATAACGCCACAGTTTATCCTTATATTCCTCGGCATAATCAATTCCGACCCGCGGCACGGCAACACAAGCGCAAGGCTTGGTTTTTGGCGACAACCAAACTTCATCTCCGGACAAATCGGCACCGTTCAGGCCGCGGTCAATCGCCAAAGCCTGACAAAGTTTTCCCGGTCCGGTCGTCAGCTTCTCAAGCTTGTCACACTTGCGCAGACGCTTCATGACATCAATGCCGGCAACAGGTTCAAGACTGCGGATTAGTATGGCGTTGGCCTCGCCTACGCCGCTGACCACGACATTAAACTGGTTATACATCCCGTAAACAAAGAAAACATAAGCCACACCGCCTTTCTCAAACATAACGGCATTGCGCTTGGTTTTGCGGTTCAGATAAGCATGACAGGCCTTGTCTTCCGCCCCGATATAAACTTCCAGCTCAGTAATTTTTCCGGCCAATACTTCTCCCGTCGGCAAGCGGCGGCATAAATAAGCGCCAAGCAAAACTTCTCGAGCCACGTCAAAAGGCTCGCGCAAATAATCTTCTTCCCTGATTCGCTCGTCAAACATAAAACATTCCTCACAAAAAAAGTATCTTGCCGTAACAAGATACTTTCCTTTTAGTTAAAATTGCCCTAACTAGGCCAACTTCAGATTTCCGGCTGAAGTCTTGCCTTTTTCGGTAATCAACTCATAAGATACTTTCTCATTTTCGTTCAGGCTTCTCATGCCGGCTTTTTCAACCGCTGAGATGTGAACAAAAACATCTGCCCCACCGTTGTCAGGCTGGATAAATCCATAACCTTTTTTAGAGTTAAACCATTTAACTGTTCCTGTTGCCATTGTATTAAATCCTTATATAACAGGTTGTAACAACGTTAACTTAACGCAAAACATCAAGCAACGAAATAACATCTTTCTCATTGTGGGGGGTATCTTATTTAAGGCTAGATTATTCAGATAATTAGATAAATAAAAAAAACTCATAAACCACAGAGCTGCGCTATTCATTTATTATAGTAAGCTAAATAAATTAAATAGCAAGCAAAATAAAAATTATTTTTCCTTACAGTATAATTTATACTTGCCCATGCTGCTATACAAACTTTTCCTAGCGCTCAAACAACTTCGCCACCTGCCCCACCTTTAACTCCACATAAGTCGGCCGTCCGTGGTTGCATTGCCCGGAATGTTCTGTTTGTTCCATTTCGCGTAACAGATGGTTCATTTCTTCTATAGTCAGACGACGGCCGGCCCGGACTGAACCGTGACAGGCAATTGTTGCGCAAACCAGATGAAGTTTTTCGCTAAGAGAATATTCTTTACCCCATTCGGCCATTTCCTGAGCCAAATCTTCAACCAGTTTTTTGACATTGCAATCACCAAGAAGCGCCGGAATCTCCTGAACAATAACCGCTGACGGCCCAAATTCCTCAATCACCAGACCAAGCTTCTTAAGCTCTTCCGCCGCTTCGATAATCCGGGTTTTGTCGCTGAGCGGCAGCTCCACAACTTCGGGAATAAGCATCATCTGCGTCGCAATCCGCTGCTCATTCATCAGACTGCGCTTGAGCTTTTCCATAACGATACGCTCATGCGCCGCGTGCTGGTCAATAATGATAATGCTGTCTTCATTTTGGGAAATAATATAAGTATCATGAAACTGCGCCTTTGCCAGTCCCAAATACCCCGGTTCTTCAGCATTGATACCGCAATTTTCAGCCACTGTCGCCGCAGAAGGAACCTCATCGGCCTTAACCGAATAAGCCCTCTCCAACTCAGGCAAAGCCGCCTGACGCCTGGGCGCAGCATAAGGCAGCGGTGACAGCAAAAAAGAACGCCGCGGCTGAACATCTGACAGACTATGCTCCTGCAAAACGGCAGTATCGTCACTTGAAGTTTGTGTGATACATGACTGATTTTCATGAACAAATTCAGAAATATTAATTGTTTCAGCCGAACGATTGGCACCATTGTTCAACGCATAACGGATAGCACTGACCAACAGCCCGCGCACCAAGGCATTGTCATAAAAACGAACTTCCGCCTTGGTCGGATGCACGTTCACGTCGACATAAGCCGGGTCAATATCAAAAAACAAAGCGCACAAAGGATAACGATTGGAAGCCAGCACATCCTGATAAGCACCTCTGATAGCACCCAGCAACAGCTTGTCACGCACCGGACGATTGTTAACAAAAAGATATTGGTTAAGTGAATTGGCTTTGTTCAAAGTCGGCAACGACACAAAACCGCTGATACGCAAATTATCCCGCTCCGCGTCAATCGGCAGCGAATTTTCGCCGAAATCGCGTCCCATAACCTCGGCCAATCGTTGCAGCCGCGCGTCAAACAATTCGCCCTGACAGGCATTCAGGGAAATTTTTCTTTTGCCGTCTATCGTCAGATAAAAAGAAACCTGCGGATTAGCCATAGCAATACGATTCATCATGTCCGCACACTGCCCGCTCTCCGACTGCGACGTTTTCAAAAACTTAAGCCGCGCCGGTGTGGAATAAAACAAATCCCGCACCTCAATCCGCGTTCCCTGCGGATAGGCCGCCGGCACGGGCTCGCCCTTTTCGCCGCCGTTAACCTCTATTTTCCAGGCCGTATCCGCGCCCTTTGCCCGGGACGTAATTGCCAGCCGCGCCACAGAGGAAATAGACGGTAACGCTTCGCCGCGAAACCCCAGAAAATTGATGTTGAACAAATCATCGTCCGGCAGCTTTGACGTTGCATGGCGCTCCACGGCAAGTTTCAGTTCTTCCGGTGTCATGCCCTTGCCGTTGTCCACCACCGTAATCAGGCTTTTGCCGCCGTCGACCAAAGTAACTTCCACGGAAGTCGCCCCGGCGTCAATCGCATTTTCCACCAGCTCCTTAACCACCGAAGACGGACGCTCAATCACCTCGCCTGCGGCGATTTGGTTAACCAGATTGGACGGCAGGATTCTTATCGGCATATGCTTCTACTTTCTCATCGCCCGGATTGTCTTAATCAACACATTGGTAGAACTGTCATGCTTCAGCTCATAAACATTATTCTGCAGTTCCGGCAGAATATTCAAAGCCATCTGCTTGCCGAGTTCAACCCCCATTTGGTCATAAGAATCGATATTCCAAACCATTCCCTGAACAAAAACCTTGTGTTCATACATGGCAATCAGGGCTCCGAGAGAATACGGGTCGACTTTTTTCAGCAAAATCAAATTGGAAGGACGGTTTCCCGGGAAACTCTTGAATTTTTTCAGAAAACTGATTTCTTCCTTGGACTTTCCGGCTTTTTTCAGTTCATCCGCCGCTTCTTTCTCGGTTTTTCCTTTCATCAGTGCCTCGCCCTGCGCCAAAACATTAGCCAGCAAAATCGCATGATGATCGCCGATTTCATTATGCGAAATGGCGGGAATGATAAAATCGCACGGCACCGGTTCCGTTCCCTGATGAATCAGCTGGAAGAAAGAATGCTGCACATTCGTTCCCGCGCCGCCGAACAACACCGGTCCCGTGGCATATTTGATAAAATCACCGTTAACGTCAACAAATTTGCCGTTTGATTCCATATCCAGCTGCTGCAGATAAGCCGGCAGATATTGCAAATACTGGTCATAAGGAATAACCGCATAACGGTGAATACCCATAAAATTATTGTACCAAATGCCGAGCATCGCCAAAACGACCGGAATATTATTCTCCAGCGGCGTTTCCTGAAAATGCTTGTCCATAGCATAAGCGCCGTCCAGCATTTTTTCAAAATTATCCATACCGACAGCAATGGCAATGGACAGACCGATAGCCGACCACATGGAATAACGGCCGCCGACAAAATCCCAGAATTCAAACATATTCTCGGGATTAATGCCAAATTCGCGCACTTTCTCGGTATTGGTTGACAGGGCAACAAAATGCTTGGCTACGGCCGGTTCGCCCAAAGCGTCAACCAGCCACTTGCGGCAGGTTTTGGCGTTTGTCAGGGTTTCAATTGTTGTAAAGGTCTTGGAAGCAACGATAAACAATGTCGTTTCCGGGTCAACCTTGTCCAGAACCTCGGCGCAGGCCGTCCCGTCAATATTGGAGATAAAATAACAGTTAATCCCCTTCATCCAGTACTTTTTCAGAGCTTCTGTCGCCATAAACGGCCCAAGGTCGGAACCGCCGATACCGATATTGACGATATTTGTCAGCTTCTTGCCGGTATGTCCTTTAAAATTGCCGTAACGAACATCTTCCGAGAACTTGCGCATCTTGGCAAAAACGGCATTAATCTCCGGCATAACATCCTTGCCGTCAACCATAATCGGCTTGTTGTCGCGGTTGCGCAGAGCCGTATGCAAAACGGCGCGTCCTTCGGTAATATTGATTTTGTCGCCACGGAACATGGACCTGATTTTATCTTCCAACCGATGTTCGCGCGCCAAAGACATCAAGAGCGCCATAGTCTTGGCCGATACGCGGTTCTTGGAATAATCAAGTAACAGGGTATCGTCCAATTTCAGGGTAAACTTCGCCGCCCGGTCGGCGTCCTCGGCAAACAAATCTCTCATTTCCGTTTTTCTGAAATGCTTATAATGGCTTTCCAGTTTTTTCCACGCTTTTGATTTGTTAACAGCTCTGTCAAACATTTCTTATTGCTCCTCCATCTCATTTTTAGTCCCGACGCTGACCCAGACCAGATTATCCCGGCCGAAATACTTCGCTGCCGCAGTATTGACATCGTCCAGCGTCACTGCATTAACATAATCGTTACGCTTCTGCAGAAAATCGCGTCCCAGATTTTCCTTCTGCATGGCCACCAAAGTCGCCGCAATATCCGGCAGCGAGGCAAAACGCAGATTATACGACGCCGTCATGTAGTTCCGAGCCTGCTCAAATTCATCTTTTGTCACGCCCTGCCCCATTTTAAGCCATTCGGCTTTTACGATTTCCTGAACCTGCTTATAATTGTCCGGCGTAGCCGAAAAACCGCCCTTAATCAGTTTTGCCTTATCATCAATCACCAGATAGGAACCGACGCCGTAAGTCAGCCCCTTGTCCTCGCGTGCCGCCTTGGACACGCGCGAATTCAGCCCCGAACCGCCAAAAATCTGATTGGCGATATAAAGCGGATAAAAATCGGCGTCATTACGGGCAACCCCTTGCGCGGTAAAAATCGCCACGGCTTGCGGCAGTTCTCCACGGACATTTTTCTCATGTCCGTCAAAATAAACCTTCGCGTCAACAAGCCCACGTAACGGCATCCCCTCCGGCAAACCGCCGAAAACCTTATCCAGCAGCTTTTCAGCCTCCGTACGGGAAATATCCCCGGCAATACCGACAATCAAATTACTTCTCGTCAGCTTGTTTTGCATAAACTTTTGCAGTTTTTCCTTGTCCAGCTCCTTTATGTCTGCCTTTTTGCCGACCGGATTGCGCCCGTAAGGATGGCTGCCGTACAAATCCTGCGCCCACACCAGGCTGAGCAGGCTTTCTGGATATTCCGTCTGACGGTCAATTGCAACCAGCATCTGTTCCTTAACGCGTTTCATGTCGCTGCGGTCAAAAGCCGGTTCTGTCAGGGTCAGCTTCAACAAATCGGTCGCCTCACGCAAATTGCTTTTCAGAGTCTGCATATTACCGCCGAAATCATCTTTATCAGCGCTGTAAGAAATGCTTATCGCTTTATCTTCAAGTATTTCTTTAAGCTGCTGAGAATTATATTTTCCGGCGCCTTCCGTCAACAGGGAAGCCGTCATATTGGCAACGCCGAACTGCCATTGCGGGTCATAGGCCGAACCGGCATTTTTAAACAGAAAACTGATGCTGACAATCGGATTGGTATGGTCTTCAAAATAATAGGCCTTAATCCCTTCGCGTGAAGTGATTTCCTCCACCGGCGCGGCAAAAACTTCGGCTTTAAGCGCGGAATTTTCCACCAGTTTGTTCGGATTAAAAACCAATGCTTCGTTTAAGCTGCAATAACCGAACCAACCGATACCGGCAACAACCGCTAAACCGAAAACAACTTTGAACATCCCGCCCGAAGATTTTTTTTTATGATAAATGCGTCTTGCCATCACTGTCTCCCTTTGCCTGCAACCAAAATACCCTGAACATTAATGGCGTTCATCAGCTCCTGCGCTGCCACACGGATTTCCGACAAAGAAACATTATTGATGTTGACGTCATAATTTTCAATATCCTCGACACTCATGCCGGAAACAGCCAACAGGCCGACAATATTGGCGGCGTCGCGCGGATCATCTTTAAGGTAAGTCAAACCGGCCAGCATCCGTTTTTTCGCCTTTTGCAGTTCTTCCGCATTCAGCTCTCGGACAGCTTCATCAACCGCTTCGGTAAGCTTCCCGGAAAATTCTTCGTTACTGAGATTCTCCTTGGGCAGAGCGGCAATCGTAAAAGTACCGTAACTCCGCGCCGTCATGTCATAAGACGCCGAAACGCCCACCGCGGCCTCTTCATCCAAAACCAGCTTTTTATAAAGTTTTGACGTTTCGCCGCCGCCGAGATACTTGGCCAGAACATCCAGCGCAAAAGCCCGGCGTCTGTCCTGAACATAAGACGGCACGACAAAACTCTGCACAAAACGTTTGGTAGCAATCTGCGGCAGCTTCATTTCCACCTTGGTTGCCGATTTCTTGTCCAGCATAGGGAAGTCGGCCTTCGGCCCGACAGGACGCTTTTCAATATCGCCGTAATATTTGCGCGCCAGTTCCTGTGCCGTGGCATAATTGACATCGCCTGACAAAACCAGCAGCGCGTTGTTCGGCATATAATAGTCTTTGTAAAAACCTTCCACATCGGCAAGTTTTAAGCCCTCAATTTCCTGAATTGTTCCGGTCACCGGACGGGCATAAGGATGTTCCTGCCACAAATCGCGAGTCAAACTTTCCGAAAAATAGGAGGTCGGCTGATTTTCAACCACCTGCTTGCGCTCCTGAAAAACAATATCGCGCTCTTTTTCAAAATATTCCGGCGTGATTTTCAGGTTGCGCATCCGGTCGGCTTCCAAAAACATAACCAGTTCCAGCCTGCTGACATCGACAAACTCATGATAAGCCGTATAATCCCGGGAGGTAAAGGCATTAAACGCCCCGCCGTTTTCTTCAATAATTTTATTAAAGGAATCATCTTTGACCTTATCCGTACCGCGAAACATCAAATGCTCAAGCAAATGAGCAGTTCCGCCCTTTCCCGGACGCTCCTCAACGCTTCCTGCCTTATACCAGACCATCTGCTGAACAATCGGCGCCTTGTAATTGGGAATAACCACAACCTGCAAACCGTTGTCGAGATAAAACTCTTCCATATCAAAGAGCTTTGCTTCCGCCGGAGGAACGCCGACCGCACCCCACAGCAATACTGCGCCGAACCCCAGTCTTTTGAAAAATCTATTCATAAACGGCCTTCATTTCTGTGGTAATCTGTTCTCTGATATGATCATTGCGGCTGTTGGCACCGATAGCGCGCATAAAACCGCGCTCACCTTGCGACAACCCGGCCATTTTATCCTCTTTAACCGTTTTCTCACCGTTTTCAGCCGCAGCAACAGGCTGTGTCACCGGACGAACGTCATATTCCGGCGGCAGGGATAACGGCGCGCGCGACATAACCATAAACTCGTTCGGCGCCTCTTTAACCAGACCCAAATCTTTTTTGGTAACCGTATTGCAGGCGGAAACCGCCAAAACAAAAGCTGTTAATGCTGTAAACTTCATGATGTCCATCTTCTTTACTTCTCCTCTGTTCCGGTATTTTTTTCCGCTTTTTTACTCAAAATGCTGTCGGCAATAATCAAAAATGCGCCGATACAAATAAATGAATCGGCCAGATTGAAAGCCGGCCAGTGATGCTCTCCCACATGAACATCCAAAAAATCAAAAACAGCGCCCAAACGAACCCTGTCAACAACATTGCCCAACGCTCCGCCGATAATAAAACCGAGCGAAACCTGAATCAGGGGCTTTTTTTCCTTTGTCAGCCAATACAGCAGATAAGCCACAATGCTGACAGCAATCAAAGACAAGCAAATCGTTCCCCAAATTCCCCGGTTGTTGAACATGGAAAAACTGACTCCGGTGTTCCAGGCCGTCACAATGTTAAAATAATCACCCACCATGATGACACCGCGGCCATTCAGCAAATGCCCCGCCACATACAGCTTGCTGAGCTGATCCGCTACCAGAACCAATACGGCAATTCCAAGACCTAATAACACCTCTTGCTCCTTTGTATAAAAGTAAAATCGAAACCTATTATAGGCTAAAAAAACAAGATAGAAAGCAAGATTTGTGAAATATCCCGAAAATTAATCCCCTTGTGGATAATTAGGAAGAAAAAACAAATAAAAGATTTCTGCTCATGACGCTGCAAAAGTTCGGAGAGTGCGTTAGATAGAGTGATTTTAACGGCGGAAGTACCGCAGCGTACATAGTAGTACGTGAGGACACTTACGACCGGAAAAAATCGCTCTAGATAACGTGCTATACGAACTTTTTACAGGAGAATTAAACTCGCTAACCCTAAGAATATAAAATACCCGCCGGAATCTGTTAAGGCAATCAGAAAAACACCGGAAGATACCGCCGGATCGACTCTGAATTTATTGAGGGTTAAAGGAATGAGAATGCCAGCCAGACTGGCAATACAGAGATTGCAAAGCATGGCAATGGCAATAATCAGACACATCTGCTGATAATCAGGGAACAGAAGCCAGGTTATCAGGGCAATAAGCGCGGCAAACAAGGTTCCGTTAAGGAAACCGACCATAAATTCCTTAAAAATCATTTTGAGTGTATTGCGCGAGGTTAACTCTTTGGTCGCCAAAGCACGAACAACCACCGCCAATGTCTGGTTGCCAGTCGTACCGCCCATGGAAGCGACAATCGGCATCAAAACCGCCAAAATAGAAATCTGCGCGATAATATCCTGAAATTCTCTAACAACGGAAGACGCCATAATCGTCGCCGCCAGATTAGTAATCAGCCAGGGAATCCGCGATTTGAAAATATCCCGCACGGATTTGTAAACATCGCCCTCTTCCGCACCGGACAAATGCATGATATCTTCAGAAGCTTCCTCGTGTACAATATTAACGACATCGTCAATATTAATCACGCCGACCAAATGCCCTTTGTTATCAACAACCACCGCCGACATCCAACCGTATTCGCGGAACATATGCGCCACCTCTTCCTGATCGGTATAAGCCTCAATCGGCACAATCTCGCCGTCCATAATCGCGCTGAGGCTTTCCCCGGCTTTGGCGCGCAACAACTTGTCCAGCGTCAGCTCTCCCGTCGGATGCATTTTTTCATCAGTCAGAAAAATCGTATAAAACTCGTCCGGCAGATTGTCGTCCGTCAGCAGAAACTTCTTGGCTTCTTTAACCGTCCAGTTCTCCGGCATATGTACAAACTCGCGCGACATAATACGCCCGGCAGAATCTTCGGGATAATGCAAAGAAGATTTTACCTGATATTTAAGTTCCGGATCCAAACGGTTGATGATACTTTTCTGCTCGTCATCATCCATATGTTCCAAAATTTCAACCGCGTCATCCGAGTCTAACTCGTTAACGATATTAACGAGCTGATTTTCATCCAGGCTCTCAATAACCTGTTCCTGAACAACATCGTTCAACTCGGGAAAAACGCTCGGATCAATATGGTCGCCAAGATATTCGATTAACTTCTTACGTTCATCAACATCCAAAACCTCAATCAACTTGGCGAGGTCATATTCATCCAAACCCTCGACAATCTTGCGAACATGGGATTTGTCATCTTCCCGTAAACCGATAAGAATGGAGTTGACAATCTTCACGCCCAGCCCCAAAACCTGCTGTGGCGTGTTTTTTTTAAAATTCTGTTGTCTTTTTTTATACTTCTTAGGAGTTGGTTTGCGCATTTTGACACTTTTTTTCATGACCTTTACCTCCTAAAAAAATCCTGTTAAAAACCTACTTCCTTTTACCTTTTTTCCTTTGAGTTCTAAAGTCAAAAATAAACATATGCACAGAATTAGACTTCCCCTAAAAAACAAAAATTACACAGAAACAAAAAAAATGCTTGATTTATTAAAATAAGTAGATTATTAACAATGTAGTTTTTATGACAAATGCGGCCATGGCGGAATTGGTAGACGCGTAACGTTGAGGTCGTTATGAGCCCTGCTCGTGGAAGTTCAAGTCTTCTTGGCCGCACCAATTAACACCCTCCGGGGTGTTTTTTTAATTTCTGTAAGGAAACAGACTGCCATGACGCCTATTGCCTCCCGAATTAAACACATCGCTGTTTTTACCGGCACAATAATCATATTTCCGTTATTGGCAATCTGGGGAACTGTGGCTTTTATATTCAAAGACAATAAAAGAATACAGCCGATTTTCAAGCTTATCGGCAAATTGGCAATCGGACTCATTGCCGCGCTCATCATTGCCTATCCGCCATCTCTGGCGCTTACGTCCCTTTGGATTGATGCCTATGACGAAGAAATAACCCCGACAATCCGTTCTGCCTTTTTTAATTATTCTTATGCCGTTTCCCTATGGGCTACTGTCATCTCTGCCGCTCTGATTTATCTGGCGCATAAAAGCTTTCTGCCCAATCGCTCTTATCTGCTGAAAATCCCCGCCGCCCTGATAATCTATGCCCTGACCTTCATCATAACCATAATTATCTTTATACTTCTTTTGATGTTTTAATTAATTTCTTTAGCCGCTTTTGCAAAAAACTGCGATATATGAGTCGAGTAGTAGGCGTCGAGGGTGAAAAAAGCGCAGTGTACAATGGCTAAGCAAAAAGCACCAAAGTAATGGTGCTTTTTGTCTGTAACATTTCAGTAAACCTTAGTGAGTAAGGCTGTGATAACGGCCGAAACGAGCTTAGGTTCCTGAGCTAGTACATGTTAGCGATTGGCGAGCACTTGGGCGAAGACAGAGCTTACTGTTCATGACCGAGCGGTTTATTCGTAGTTTCTGTACTAGTAGCCCAAAATACGACTTTTTTATATGGTCATTTGTAAAATTTCCTTATACGCCTTAATCGCCGTGTCGCGGAAAGCAACGACCGTGTCCAGCGTCTGCTCGGCGTTGGAAATTGCCATGACAACATCTTGAATATCGGCTTTGCCTGCTATGCCGGCAATAGACATAGCTTCAGCCTTTTGAACGTTTTGAGCGGAAGAGTCAATAGCAGACTTGACCATGGAACCGAAATCAGAAGCCGGCTGCTGAACGGGCTTAGCAGCATCAAGCTGCCCCATGTTGCTGATACGCCCCAAAGCCTGCTGATACGCGTTCATCGCGCTGGATATGTCATTAATCATCTGTCTTCCCCTCTAAAACTTTACTTTATTTCAAAATATCCAAAATTTTTGAATTCATCTCGCGGGATGTCTGAACCACGCTCAAATTTGCTTCATAAGACCGCTGCGCTTCTTTCATGTCCATCATTTCAATCAACGGATTAACGTTCGGCATTGAAACATAACCCTGCGCATCGGCCGCCGGATGGTTGGGATCATATTTCTTGATAAACTCAGACTTGTCTTTAACAATTTTGCCGACTTTAACCATATCCGCCCCGGTTTCCCGGTCAACATACTGCTGAAAAGTGACAACCTGGCGACGGTACGGATCTTTTCCCGGTTCGGCGGAAACAGATTCGGCGTTCGCCATATTTTCGGAAATCACCTTAAGACGCTGCGCCTGAGCTTTCATGCCGGAAACGGCAATATCTGCGCTGGTTGATAAATCTCCAATCATCTGCCCTGCCCTCCTTAAGCGTTAATCTTGGTATTGGCGGTTTTAAGCATATTTTTGTAGGAGGTATAAATCGAAAGCATCCGGTTATAATCCCCTTTGACCTTGCTCACCTCATTCAGCTGGTCTTCCAAAATAACGCCGTTGCCGTCAATACTGAGCGGATCAGACGGTTTGGGCGTATAAACACGGTTGGAAAAGCCCTGAGACGGCAATCCCTGCATATGTTTCGGATTGGTGACGCGCAAAGCCAGAGTTGAAGACTTCAGCTCGGCGGCAAAATCAGGCTTTTCCACATCTTTAGGCAGATATCCCGGGGTATTGGCGTTGGCAATGTTCGTTGCCAAAACCTTCTGGCGCTCGGTCAGATACGAACGCTCTTTATTAATCATGTTGAAAATCGTCAGATTATTCAAATCCATAATTTTTCCCCTGTTTTCCGCCACAAACCCTGTTTTTGCATTCCCCAATGCAAAATCCTTGCCAAATAAACGGCTGCGGTTTATAATCAATTAAAGGAAACAACCGCGCGGATAAAGCCCATGTCTGATTCTGATAATACGCAAAACCAAAATAAAAACAACGAAGAAGAAAAGTTGTCCCCAGCTTATGCCGTCGCGCTGGGCTATGACCCAAACAAAGACAACGCGCCAAAAGTCCTCGCCAAAGGCCAAAACCAAATCGCCGAAAAGATTATTCAGATTGCCATTGACGAAGGAATTGAAATCCGTCAAGACGCCGATTTGGTGGAAATGCTTAAAGCCGTCGACATCGACCAGGAAATCCCTGTCGAGGCTTTTGCTGCCGTAGCAGAAATCATCTCCTATGTTTACAAAGCCAATAACCGCCTGCTGAATAAAGAATAACGGCATAAAAAATCTCCCCTCGCAATAAGGGGAGATAAACAGGCAAAAACAATCAGGATTTAAAGAAAACCTCATCATCAGGCTCGGCTATTTCCGCCGTTGCCAGCAACGCGCATTTCTTTTCAAACTTCACCTCGCCGGTTTGCGGACTGATCATCACATAAGAGTCGCCGTCCGTACCTACCAGCCAAAAAGGCTTAGTGGCAGAACCGATACGCAGCGGAATCAAATGACCGTAATACTTAATGTGCGGATATTTTTCGGACAATTCGGCATATTGCGCGCGAATTTCATCTTTATCCAAAAACTCCGTTTTTCGCGGAATAAAACGCTTGCCGTTAAAATACATATACGTACCATCAGCCAACGCCACCAGCTTGGGAGATTTCAGGATTTTCAAGTCATCGGAAATCGCCACGCAATCGCAAAAGGTTGAAATCAGCCAGGTTTGTACGCGCCCCTTGCTATCGGTAAAACCATACAAATAGCCGACGGTTTTGTCCCAGACAATAGCCTCCAGCTTTTTGTCCTCCACCCAGGACTGTTCTACCAGTTCCTGATCGGAAGACAACAGGAAACGCACATTGAGGCGTTCTTCAGCATCTCTAAAGCTTTCCGGCAACGTACGCAAATTCCATTCCGAACGCAGTTCCTGGGTAAAAATCAGAAAATCATCCTTTTCTTCAATCTTAACCCGGATATATTTACCGAGATAGCTCTGTTGCTTCACCCGGTTAAACGGCGAAAGGCAAATCTGCCCGCGCACAAGCTTAGTCTGGTGAAGCGTCGGATAATACATCAGCGTAACCATATCATCGGGATTTTCTTTCCGCGTATATCGCAGGGCAACACAAAGATCGACATTTTCATCACGATAAATTTTCGCGCCGTAAGGAACGCCGTTGGGCGAAAACTCCTGATAACCGACAATACTTGAAGAATAACGTTTCTGCAAATGCTTGCCGATAAAATCCAAATTTAATTTTTTCTGTTCCATAATTATAAATGTTAATTGTTAATAAATAAAATAATAAATTCTCAACGGAAAAAATATCATCTTTTGACAAATTGTCAAGAAAATGCATAAAAAAATACGCCGCCCGTCAAAGGCAGCGTACTCTGCATAGGTTAATCGATATAGAAAAGCCTGTCACCGGCAAAAGCCAGACATAAATCAGTAGCAGATTCCTCCGCTCCGATACAAGTCATAGCGCCGGTATCAAGAGAAACAGCGTTAAAAAAACGGTATCCGTCTTTTTCAATACCGCCAATCAGCCAGAACGGAATTTTTTTATAATAAACACCTATCGGATTTTTATACAAAACAGTCCCTTTTTCAAGCGTTTCCCTCTGTGCAATTTCCATTGCTTCCCGGTCTGTCACATATTTTCCGAAACGGCGGATAAAAACCTCTCCGTCAAAATAGAAGAAGTGGCGGTCCGTTTTCTGCGGCAAAGCTTCAACCCAGGCCATCGGCGGCAAAAACTGTTCAATATCCGCATCTTCAATAATCCTGAACGGCTGACGACAGACGCCATAATCCGCAACCAAAAACAGCCTTAGCTCTTTTTCCCGGTCAAGGCTGAGCACATAGCCGAAACAACCGCCGACGACAACAGGCTCAACCTTTTCTGAAGCCAAAACGGCCTTAATTATCTGCACATTTCCCGTCAATAAGGCATAAGCGGCAAATTTCTGCCACAATGTTTTGCAACAGTTTACAAATTCATAACCATATCGACTAAGTTTCACATTTTTCAAAACCGGAGTTTTTGCACTGCCTTCACAAAAACGAACTTCCATACTGTCCAAATAACAGGCCAAACGAACAACGTCCTTCGTCAGTTTATGTTTCAGATTAACGCATAAGGCCGCTTTTGTATCATGACGCTTCCAGGAATCAGGAATCTGCCAACGGGAAATATAATCCATGGTAACCGATATCGGCGTAAAATCGCACAAATCCTCTCCGGACATTTTCATCACCAATTGCATCAGCAAATCAAGTTTTTCTTTACTGTCATAAATCGCATTCATAATATAAAAAATTATAAGTTATAAAATAATAAGTTATCACAAAAGAAATACGCTTTTTAGACAAAAAGTCAAGACTTAAATCAGCTTTTGACCATCACAGCGGCAAAAAAGCCGTCTGTTCCCGTCGTTAAAGGCGAAAACCGGGCAAATTCAGTACTGGCAAAAGGATAGCGCCCGCCGATTTTTTCAGCCCAGATTTCCGGCAGGCTGACAAGCGTCATATCACTGTGCCGACTGAGAAAAGCCCGTACGACCGCCTCATTTTCTTCTTCCAGAATTGAACAGGTAAAATAAGCAATCCGCCCACCTTTTTGGGTATGGAGATAAGCTTTCTCCAAAATTTCGCCCTGTATCCGTGACAATTCACACAGACGCTCCACCGTCAGGCGAAATTTTGCGTCCGGACTGCGCCGCCATGTGCCGCTGCCCGAACACGGCGCGTCAACCACAAAAAGGTCATAGTCCGTATCACTGACCGTATCGACAATCGTAATTTCACGGGCATTAAGACGCTTGCTGCGGTCTTTAATCGCCTCCAGCCGCCCCCGGTTAATATCATGAACATAAACCCTGCCTTTATTTTGCATCAGATAAGCCATCGTCAGGCTCTTTCCCCCTGCCCCGGCGCAATAATCCATAATTTTCAACCCGGGACGAGGATTTGCCAGAATTGCCGCCAGCTGTGACGCCTCATCCTGAACGTCAATTTCCCCGTCATGATAAGCTGCGCAATTATTAAGATTAACCCGCTCGGAAGAACGAATGCCAATGGGAGAATACGGTGTCGGCGAAAAAAACAGCCCTTCGCTGCGCAGCTTTTCAATCATAGCATCCCGTGTCAGAGCGTTAATCCGCAAATCAGCAGTCGCCGGTTCATTAAGCGCTTTCAACAACGCCGCATCCTTAATCTTGTCAAACAGCCACTTGGGACATTCTGCTTCAACATCAAGGGGATAAGGCTCGTCTTTCAAGCAGTTCAGCCAGTTTTTCTCCGCCATACCGATTGGCGGAAGGGCATAATCGCCAACCCCGAATAAAATATCCAAATCCTCGTTTTTGAGATATACCAGCAAAATTTTGCGAACATCGCTGCTGCCTGCATCAAAAGTCAAACGACGGCGGTGACGAATAATGTCCCATACGGTTTCAACAATAAAACGGCGGTCTTTTGAACCGATATATTTACGATCACGAACATAAGTATTAATAATGTTGTCCGCCGGATTTTGGTCTTTGAAAACTTCTTCCAAAATCTCATAAACCGCCCGATACCGTGCCCCTGTTTGCATAAAACCTTCTCCCAAATTAAAAAAACTTATTATCAAGCTTAATCAAACTTCTTCCTAAAGTAAAGTTTATTCTTTGTCATTTTTTCCTCTCCTTGTGAAAATTAATGATTGAACATTGCGTTTAAATGTGTTATATTAGAGTCGTGATGATAAGAGCGGAGGATGTAGAGATGCGTATTTCAAGAGTGATATTACTGTCCACTTTAAGTCTGATTTGTCTTA
>CEAB01037839.1_pt1 | contig 38675 bp, 37 predicted proteins | sample 557651 | NCBI WGS metagenome assembly CEAB01 (sample SAMEA3182046, study PRJEB8094) | gut metagenome | biome: human; feature: gut; material: Stool; isolation source: human stools | place: Canada | collected 2011-11-15
GCACAATTTGCAACAGAAGGGTGGTCAGGAAGAGATATGTCAAATGTCATCGTTAAAGAGAACGAGTCTTTAGATAGTGCATTACGCAGATTCAAGAGAAACTGTGCTAAGGCAGGCATTCAGCAGGAAATTCGTAAAAGAGAACATTACGAAAAGCCAAGCGTAAGACGTAAGAAAAAGTCTGAAGCAGCTAGAAAACGTAAGTTCAACTAATATTAAATGACTTTTATTGAAGGTGAGCCTTTCGAGGCTCATCTTTTTTTATACAGATATACTGGCAAAAAGATACAGAGTCTGTAAATGATGCCACATCATGAATAAAAATCTGATGTCGGGCATATTAATTATAATAATACTGCCTGACGATGTGAGTGATTTATGAATAAAGCTGAAACTGCAAGGTCGCTTGGACTGCCAAAAGATGTTGTCTTTGGCATGCCTGTTATAAATATTACAGGAGATATGCAGGTTGTTGTACAGAACTTCAAATCAATAGTGAGCTATGAAACAACCGAAGTGAGACTGACTACAAAAAAAGGATGTGTTGGCATAAAAGGGAAGTGCCTTGAAATTGAATACCTGGATGATGACCAGATTCAGATAAAAGGGATAATATGTCTTGTGGAATATGAAAATCATAACAGGCAGAAATAAAAGAGGCGTAGTTTATGGCTGGATTTAAATTTATTTATGGATGTGTAACGATACATGTTATGTCCGGCAGCAGAGAAAGATTTATTAATATGTGCCACCACAGAAAAATATGTCTTGAGCATGTTATTTCGAGCGATGAATATCTGGAGGCTGTGATATCTGCCAGGAACTTCAGGACGGCGTGTGAAATTGCCAAAAAAACAGGAAATAAAATACGCATAAAAAAGAAAAAAGGAATTCCGTTTATAGCATTCAGGTATAGAAAGCATTACTCGTTTGTGGCTGGAGTTGTACTGTGCATGGCCTTTATATACATATGCAGTCTTTTCCTTTTCAATATTACATTTTCGGGCAACAGCAGTCTTACAACGCCTGTTCTCACACGATATCTTGAAAGCATCGGTGTAAAAAACGGATGCAGAACTGCCTGTATTGACTGTAATGATATAGAAAAGAAAATGAGAGAGGATTTTGATGAGATTACATGGGTTGCAGCGGCAGTAAAAGGTAATCATCTTTATATTTCAATAAAAGAAAATGACAGCTTTGAGGGCGAAATAAAGAGCACAGAGATTCCCGAAAATATAATTGCATCTGATGATGGAACAATAGAGTCAATAATAACAAGAAGCGGCACCCCGCTTGTAAAAAAAGGTGACAACGTTGAAAAAGGACAGGTGCTTGTTTCCGGTATTGTAAATATATGTGACGATTCTGGTGAAGTTATAGCCAAAAGAGGCGTCACGGCAGATGCAGATGTATTAATAAAAACAGAAATGATTTACAATGATGAGCTGTCTGAAAAATATGAAAATAAAGTATTTACAGGAAAAACAAGGGTGAATGCAGTAATAAGGGCCGGTAAATATATTATCAGTATAGGACCCGGATCTGTTGGATTAAAGTTGTGCGATAAAAAAGAGGATTATAAGACATTAAAGATTAATGACGACTTATATCTTCCGGTGTCAGTTGGAAAAATAACATATTATGAATATAAACCGGAAGAATATACATATAGTGATGAGGAAGCTTCTGCTGTATTAAATGGCAGACTTGCAAGATTATTGTCACAGTTGAATCAAAAGGGCGTGCAAATAGCTGATGAACGTGTTAAAATATTTAAAAATAATGATATTTATACATGTGCAGGTACGCTTATTCTTATTTCACCGCAGACAGTAAAAGAAAATGTTGCGGCAGATGAACTTGCAATGCCTGACAGTAAAATATCGGATGGAGAAAAGAAAGAGAGCAATTGATGAGTGTTATTGAAACAAATATAGAAATACCGGCTGATTACAGTGTTTCGGTTTTTGGACAGTTTGATGAATATGTAAAAAAGATTGAAAAGACATTAAAAGTCACAATAATAGCAAGAGATTCGCAGGTAAAAATTCTTGGAAGTGAATCCGGTGCCGGTCATGCACGTAAGGTACTGGCAAATCTTTTGGAACTTGCCAAACGTGGAAATACAATAACAGAACAAAATGTTGATTATGCACTTGCATTATGCATGGATGAGAAAGAAGATGCTGTATTAGAAATAGATGATGAACTTGTATGCAGAACAATAACAGGAAAGCCGATTAAACCTAAAACACTTGGCCAGAAGTATTATGTAGAACAGATAAGACAGAAAATGATTGTATTCGGACTTGGTCCTGCCGGAACAGGAAAAACATATCTTGCAATGGCAATGGCTATACAGGCATTTAAAAATAATGAAGTCGGAAGAATAATTCTTACACGTCCTGCAATAGAAGCCGGAGAAAAACTGGGATTCCTGCCCGGTGATCTCCAGAGTAAAGTTGACCCATATCTAAGACCTTTATATGATGCACTTTATCAGATTATGGGAGCTGAAAGTTTTGCTGCAAATATGGAAAAAGGGCTGATTGAAGTAGCACCACTTGCATATATGCGAGGACGGACACTTGATAATGCTTTTATCATTCTTGATGAAGCACAAAATACTACTCCGGCACAGATGAAGATGTTTCTTACAAGAATAGGATTTGGTTCAAAAGTAATAGTTACAGGTGATTCGTCACAAAAAGACCTTCCGGCCGGAACTGTATCAGGACTTGATGTTGCAATTAAAGTATTATCAAAAGTTGATGATATAGGTTTTGTCAAACTTACGAATCAGGACGTAGTAAGGCATCCTCTTGTCCAAAAGATTGTAAAGGCATATGAAGATTATGAGAGCCGTCAGAACAGACGAACAAAAAGTCTGGTAAAAGACAAAGAGAGCGAAAATAAAAAAGAAAGCACAACAAAAAGAAGAGGAAGACAACATGACAATTAATATAGAATACGAAACGGACAAAGAATTAAAGCTTGATTACGAGGATATTATAAACCGTGTTATAAACGAAGCTGTTGATTATGCAAAATGCCCATATGAAGCTGAAGTTAATGTTACACTTACAGACAATGATGAAATAAAAAAAATAAATGCTGAGTATAGGAATATTGACAATCCTACTGATGTATTATCATTTCCGATGCTTAATTTTGCAGTACCCGGAGATTTTGACGGTATAAGTGATGAACTTGAAAATGATGTTGAAGATTATTTTAATCCTGATTCAGGTGAACTGATGCTTGGTGATATAGTTGTATCGGTAGAAAAGGTTGTTGAACAGGCAGAAAAATACGGACATTCACAGGAACGTGAACTTGCGTTTCTTGTTGCACACAGCATGATGCATCTTTTTGGCTATGACCATATGGAACCTGATGAGGCTGCTGTAATGGAGTCTAAACAAAGAGAAATACTTGATAATCTTGGAATTACAAGATGAATAATATCTGGGGAGGATGTAAATAGTGAAAAAAAGGCGTAAAAGAAGAACCGGAATCCAGTTTGTTATATTTTCACTTGTGGCAGCTGTTTCAATATTGACAGTAATTCTTGTTATGGGAAAGCTTACAAGAAAAAAAGTAAATATAGATAATTCTGTAATGATTACACAAAAAGATACGCCTGCGGACATGACAGAGACAAAAGATACACATGAAGGAATGGTAAGAAGCCTTTTGAGCGGTCAATGGGTATCAAAAGAAGATTATCAGAATGTTCCTTATGCGATAATGTACAGTAATATATATGATGCCATGCCGCAGTCTGATATCGGACAGGCAGATGTTGTTTTTGAATCACCGGTTGAGGGCGGCATTACACGTATGTGTTGTCTTTTTGAAAATAAAACAGACCTTGAAAAAATAGGACCTGTACGAAGCTGCCGTACATATTTTCTTCTGTTTGCCAAAGAATTTGAAGCTGTTTATGTCCATTTCGGGTATTCCGAATATGCAGCCGGCTATCTTCAGAGAGCATCATTTCATTCGCTTGATGGAATGAATTACTGTAATTTTTACAGAAGCAGTGACAGAGTTGCACCGCATAATGCATACACAAGCTGGGATGGAATAACTGAGAGTGCTGAGTATAAAGGATATAAGCTTACATATCCCGACGGATTTGTTCCACCGTTTACATTTAATACAGATGATAACAAAAAAATAGTGCCTGAAAATGGTGCTTCTTGTAAAAAGCTTGACATGAATTATCCATATAATGACCCATGGTTTGAATATGATGAAAACACAGGGAAATATTTAAGATACCAGTTCGGTGCAGCACAGATAGACCGCGAGAGCGGTGAGCAGCTGAGTTTTGATAATATTCTTATAAAATATGTCACGCCTGCTTATTATGAAAACGGAACACCAAATTATAAAATATATGGTTCAGGAAAAGGATTGTTTGTATCTAATGGATATGCCAGTGAAGTCACATGGATAAAAGAAAGTGAGAGCGAAGGTGCAACGAAGTATTATTATGATGACGGAACGGAAATTGTAATGAATCCAGGCAAAACATATGTTGCACTCGTTGAAAACACAAGCGAAGTCACAATAAAGGAGTAAGATGATGGATGAAATAAGTGATGAACGACTTATATCAATGGCAAAAGAAGCAGCGAAAAAAGCATATGTGCCATACTCACATTTTCATGTAGGTGCAGCTGTTTTATCGGAAGATAATTACGTATACACAGGCTGTAATATAGAAAATTCGTCATATGGTGCAACAAACTGTGCTGAGAGAACGGCAATTTTCAAATGTGTAAGTGACCAAAAAAACAGAATAAAAAAGATTGCAATTGCATCAGACAGTAGGAAATTTACATGGCCGTGCGGAATATGCAGACAGGTTATGTCGGAATTTATGGACAGTGACGGAATTATAATCCTTGAAAATCATGGATTAATTAAAAAATTCAAGCTTGATGATCTTTTACCGCACAGTTTTGGTGCATGTGATATCAAAACTGAATAATTGAATTGAAAAAGGCAATAATAACCACATGGAGGCAGCTTGTATACAGGCTGATAAACATGTATGAAAAAAATATATGGTTATATTGTGGGAATTGTTGTCGGTTTGATAATAATAATCTGGTTTGTTATATTTATAACAGGTTATTATAAAACGAAACATAATAAAAATAACATTAATCCTGAAAATTATACACAGGCAACTGACAGTACGTATCCGGCAGATGAAGATATCAATGAAAGTTTTTATCTTGTCTATGAAGACGGAAAAGTTGTCATATATAAAGAATCGGACAGAACATTCTATGATTATGCCGATATTAATATGAATTCAATTCCGGCAGAAATACGTGAACAGTTAAAACTGGGACTTTATATTGATGGTGAAGAAAATCTTTATAATTTTTTACAGGCTTACAGTTCATAAAATACCTGTTGGAATGTTTATAAAAATACTTATGGAGGAAAATGTGAGATCTTACAGATATGACTGTGTTGTTATCGGTGGCGGTGCATCCGGAATGATGGCGGCTGTCACAGCAGCACAAAATGGAGCAAAAACAGCCATAATAGAACATACAAAAAGACTTGGAAGCAAGATTTTATCTACAGGTAACGGCAAATGCAATTTTACAAATCACAAGATGGATGCGACATGTTTCCAGAATGAAGATAAGGATTTTGTTATGAATGTCATTAATAAGTTTAATGAAAAAGAGGTCATCGGATTTTTCAGGCAGCTTGGCATTTATTCAAAAGAAAAAAATGGTTATGTATACCCTCATTCTGAAACTGCGGCTTCAGTCTGTGATGCATTATGCATGGAAATAAAAAGATTGGGAATAGAAATTTTTCTTGAATGTAATATAGAGAGCATATATAAAAAAGAGGATTTTTTAATTGATTGTTATGATAATAATGAAAACAGGTGTGTAAACACAAAATCAGTCATTCTGGCTGCCGGCTCAAATGCATTACCTGTTTCGGGTTCTGACGGAAGCGGATATAAAATTGCATTAAACATGGGATGCAGTGTTAAAAGACCTCTTCCGGCACTTGTGCAGTTGAAAAGTGACAATAAATTCTGCAAAGTAATGGCTGGCGTAAGAAGCACCGGAACTGTAAAAATATATGTTGACGGCGAAGAAATTTCGCGTGATACAGGAGAGATACAGTATACTGATTATGGTATTTCCGGAATTCCCGTGTTTCAGGTGAGCCGTTTTGCAGTCAGGGGCGTTTTTGAAAAGAAAATAGTAACTGCTGCCATAGATATGATTAGCGATATTGAATATGATGATATTGCAAGTGACATAGAAATGCGGATAAAACGCGAACATCAAAAGACAATTGAGCAGTTTTTTGCTGGAATTGTAAATAAAAAGCTTGTGTCTGCGGCAGCAAAAAGCGTAAATGCAGATATTAATATGTCTGTTGGTGAAGCCGGAAAAGAAATGTGTTTTCTGATTGTAAAGCAGTTAAAAAACTACATTTTTAATATAACAGGATATAAAGGATTTGAAAATGCCCAGGTATGTCAGGGCGGTATTGAACTTTCACAGATAAATCCTGATACAATGGAGTCTCTTAACACAAAAGGACTTTATTTTGCCGGTGAAATTGTTGATGTTGACGGAAAATGCGGCGGATACAATCTGCAATGGGCATTCAGCAGCGGACATCTTGCCGGGCTTATGAGCAGCCGGAGTAAAAATATAGAACGGAGATAATTATGAAAAACGTAATACGTGTAAGCCAGCTGAAATTAAAGCCGGATGAATCCGAAAAAAAGCTTAAAAATATGATTATACATACCTTAAAGCTTCCTGCAGATGCACAGATTGAATGGAAAATATTTAAAAAATCGCTTGATTCAAGACATAAACCTGATATTTATTATGTATACAGTGTTGATGTATACAATGTTATAATATCCGGGAAAAATATTGCTTTAAATGACATTATTGAAGGAAAAACCGCTAAAAAACAAAAGCATAAAATGCAGATAAAAAATGCTTCAATGGCATGTATTAATGAGTTTGATTTTCCGGCTAAAGATGTTAATTACAACCTTGATTCACACAAAAGACCTGTAATTGCAGGATTCGGACCTGCAGGAATATTTGCCGCACTGAAACTTGCCGAAGCAGGACTTAAACCAATTGTAATCGAACGTGGAGAGCCTGTGGATGAAAGAAGAAAAACTGTAGAAAATTTCTGGAATACAGGTGAACTTGACACAGAATCAAATGTGCAGTTTGGCGAAGGCGGTGCAGGTACATTTTCTGATGGAAAACTAAATACAATGATAAAAGATACAAGCGGCAGAATCAGATGCATGCTTGAAACTTTCGTTGAATTCGGGGCTGACCCGTCAATATTATACATAAATAAACCGCACATTGGAACTGATGTACTTGGAAATGTTGTATCTTCAATAAGAAAACATATTATTGAACTTGGTGGTGAAATAAGGTTCAACTGCAAAATCACCGATATTTTAACAATTGAAGAGAATTCATGTAGAGCAATCTCCGGTATTAAAATCAAAAATGTAAAAAATGGTGAAGAATATGAACTTGCATGTGACAATCTGTGTCTTGCAATAGGACACAGTGCAAGAGATACATTCGAGATGCTTGAAAAAAGAAATATAAATATGGCAGCAAAGTCATTTGCTGTCGGTTTAAGACTTGAACACCCACAGGCATTTATTAATTATAATGCTTATGGTGATTCTGTATACAAGATGCCTGCGGCAGATTATAAAGTTACATATCAGACAGAAGCAGGCAGAGGTGTTTATTCATTCTGCATGTGCCCCGGAGGTTATGTTGTCAATGCCTCTTCTGAAAAGAATATGCTTGCCGTCAATGGAATGAGCTATTCAGGACGTAATTCAAGCAATGCAAACAGTGCAATAATTGTCACGGTAACACCTGATGATTATGGAAATAATGGTGCATTGGCAGGAATGTATTATCAGCGTGAGCTTGAAAAGCTTGCATACAGATATGGTGATGGCAATGTACCTGTCCAGCTGCTTGAGGACTTCAGACAGGACAGAATTTCAACCGGATTTGGCAGTGTAACACCGAACATTAAAGGCAGTTACAGCTTTGCCAATTTAAGAAATGTCTTAGGCACAACAATAAGTGATTCAATAAGTGAAGGCGTTAAAGGCTTTGCAAAACACATCAAAGGTTTTGATATGGAAGATGCAGTATTTTCAGGCGTTGAAAGCAGAACGTCAAGTCCGGTAAGAATTATAAGGAATGAAAACTGTGAATCAGATATTAAAGGACTGTTTCCATGTGGTGAAGGTGCTGGATACGCAGGAGGCATTACATCTGCTGCAGTTGATGGAATGAAAGTTGCGGAAAGGATTGCATCGGAATATATAAAAAAGGTGACAATCTGAGTAAAATAGTGTAAAATAGTACAGAAATATTTTAAATTGGAAAAAGGACAGCTTATATGTGTAACGGAAGAGATTTTCTTAAAGATAAAAAAAGAATAGTTGTAAAGATTGGTTCATCATCGCTTATGCACAGCGAGACAGGAAAACTTGATTTGTTAAAAATTGAGCGTCTTGTAAGAGCACTAGTAGATATTAAAAATTCCGGAAAAGAAGTAATACTTGTTTCATCAGGTGCAATTGCAGTTGGAAAAACAGCCATAGGACTTCACGAAAGACCTGACGAGCTTCCTGTAAAACAGGCGTGTGCAGCTATCGGACAGGCCAAACTTATGATGGTATACCAGAAACTTTTTGCAGAATACGGAACAATTGCAGCACAGGTACTTCTTACTAAATATACAATGCTTAATCCGGTTACACGTACTAATGCCGAAAATACATTTAAAGAACTTTTACATATAGGAGCAATTCCGGTTGTAAATGAAAATGATACTGTATCAACATATGAGATTGAACAGGTTCAGAGTTTCGGAGATAATGATAAGCTCTCGGCTTTAGTTGCTTCGATAACAGAGGCAGATTTACTTATTCTTTTATCTGATATAGATGGTCTTTATACAGACGACCCGAATAAGAATCCGGATGCCAAGTTCATCAATGTGGTAGATAAAATAGATGAGCAGCTTATGAATATGGGCAAGAATTCATCAGGAAGTTCAGTAGGAACAGGCGGTATGTCAGCCAAACTTGTTGCTGCACAGATTGCAACATATTCCGGCACAGACATGGTTATTACGAATGGAAATGATGTTACAAATATAAGCAGAATAATTAATGGTGAAAATACCGGAACATTATTCCTGCAACACGAATATAATGATTTTAATATACTTGAATTAATTTAAGAGGTTGAATACGTACACATAGTTTTGGGGTTTAACGGAGGTTTTATGGACATTAAACTGGTCAAGAATTTTGAAGAGGGCATGTATGTTCCCGTGAACAGGGAAATTCTCCTTCAGATAATTGACGATAACAGAAGACTTGAGCAATTCAACGGCAAACATATTTTCTTATTTAATCCGGCAAATAATGAGCGTTTTGAAATTCTTCCGGAAGTGCCAAAGTTCAATGTTACGAAGATTTATTACGGCTCGGAGGAAAGAGATTATTTTGTATTTACATCAGCAAAAATGATAAATGAGCATGAAACACAGATTACATTTTACTGGTATCAGATTTCACTGCAGGAGACATTTATCATACATACACAGATTGTTCCTACAGACAGACTCAGAGAACCGGATTATCTCAAAGTCCTTGTATTGGCACAGGATTTTTGTGTTTTTGAGACAAAAAATGGTGAGTATGGCAACAAAGACAGCTATAGTTTTTTGCTTAAAGATGTAAAAAATAATAAAGAACTTGAATTCCAAAACGAAGAACTTGGTCGTTTTGGAATTGACAAGATTGTTCCGTTAAGCGGAAATCTGTGCGGAATAAAAATAGGCAATAAAACCATAGGAGTAATAAATGTCAACCAGTTTGTATCTGATATGGTAATTGGACTTGAAAAGATTACTTATACAGACATTCTTGACAATGCAAGTGATACAATGCAGCTTGCACATATGCGTAAATATAACAATACTCTCTTGTATACAAAGAGAGATGTATCTGCAGACAGTGAAGAAGTTGTAATATATGATTATGATAACAAAGTCAAACGTGTACGGCTTAACAGCCGTATATCGGAGGCAGCAGACTTTAAGAATATATGCGTGATATCGGGGGTTCCTTATAATTTCCTTGAGAGTGATAAAGGAACACGTATAATCAACCTGAACACACAGAAAACAGAATACAAATTACCGGCAGATGTCTGCGTCGAATATGTTCAGGATGATATAATAGTTACAAGTGAACATGTCAAAAAGATGTCTATATTCAGGAAAGAAAATGATTTTGTGGAGGTATTCAGATTTCCGGATATGCATCATGCGATATATAAAACAAGAGACAAATTTAAAGGGTGCATAAAGCATTTTGATGATCTGCTTATATTTGTCGGGTAAAGTTGGAAGATTTTTGAGTGATAATATGACTAAACATGAAATACGCAAAGAAATAAAAGCAAAAAGAGCTGTGCTTGGCGAAGACTATATAAAGAATAATAGTGCGGCTATATTTAAAAAAATAAAGAAAATGCCAGAATTTAAAAAAAATCATGATATTCTTGTTTATGTAAGTTATAATAATGAAGTCGATACACATGATTTTATAAATGATTGTATTTCTTTGGATAAAAATGTATATGTACCAAAAGTTTATGGAAAAGACATGAAATTTATAAAAATAAATTCTTTTCATGATTTAACTCCTGGTGCATATGGAATACCAGAACCGTATGATGACGGTACAGTATGGGAAGGCAGCGATGAAGCTTTTATGGTAATGCCCGGGATGGCTTTTGATTTATCACATCACCGAGCCGGGTACGGCGGCGGTTTTTATGACAGATTTCTTAAAGACCATAATAATATATTTAAAGTAGCTGCCGCATTTGAAATGCAGATAACAAAAGAGTTTGAGACCGATGAATTTGATATATGCCCTGATATCATTGTAACACAGGACAGAGTTTTTTAGTTTAAGTGTTTTTGGAGGAAAAAATGGAATCATTAGATGTATTGGGAAAAAGAGCAAAAGCAGCGTCAAGACAGACGGCAAAGTTTAAAATCACAAAAAAGAACGAAGTTCTTGAAATGGTTGCAGATGAACTTATTAAAAAAGCTGACGAAATCAAAAAAGCTAATAAGGCAGATGTTGATGAAGCTGTTAAAAATGGCATGAAACCTGCACTTATTGACAGGCTTACACTCACAGATGCCAGAATCGAAGGAATGGCTGAAGGATTAAGACAGCTTGTTGCACTTGAAGATCCAGTCGGTGAGATTACTTCAATGAAACAGCGTCCTAATGGTCTTATGATAGGATATAAAAAAGTTCCGCTTGGTGTAATCGCAATAATATATGAGTCGCGGCCAAATGTTACAGTTGATGCTTTCGGACTGACATTTAAGTCAGGAAATGCGGTTATACTCCGTGGAGGAAGTGATTCCATTAATTCCAATATAAAACTTGTTGAGATAATAAGAGATACACTTAACAGAGCCGGCGTATGCGAAGATGCCGTTATATTAATTTCTGATACAGACAGAAAATATGTAAATGAACTTATGAAGATGCATGAATATGTAGATGTAATCATTCCAAGAGGCGGTGCCGGTCTTATAAAAAATGTAGTAAATAACAGTACAGTTCCGGTAATTGAAACAGGAACAGGAAACTGCCATATTTATGTCCATGAAGATGCTGATTTTAAAATGGCATGCGATATAATTTATAATGCAAAGACACAGCGAATTGGTGTGTGTAATGCGTGTGAATCTCTTGTTGTGAATAAAAAAATAGCAAAAGAATTTATTCCGCTTGTCGTTGACCGTCTCAAAGAAAAAAATGTAGAAGTACGAGGAGACGAAACAGCATGTGAAGCTGATTCACGCATTGTTCCTGCAACACAACAAGACTGGGGAACAGAATATCTTGATTATATTATATCACTGAAAACAGTCGATACGCTTGACGAAGCTATAGAACATATTAATAAATATAATACAGGACATTCAGAATCAATTATAACAAATGATTATAATGCATCTAGAAAATTCCTTGATGAGATTGATGCAGCCGCAGTTTATGTAAATGCATCTACAAGATTTACAGATGGATTTGAATTTGGCTTTGGTGCAGAAATAGGTATAAGCACACAGAAAATCCATGCAAGGGGACCTATGGGGCTGTCAGCTCTTACGACAGGCAAGTATGTAATACTAGGTAACGGCCAGGTCAGAAAATAATAATTGCACAAAGGTCAGTATAAGATGTGAAATGGGGCATAAGATGAATTGGAAAAGTGGGAACGTATCACGTGTTTTAAATTACGAAAATTTGATTAATATTTTAGATGAATGTACGTCAGGATGTATTTATGTATATGATTTAACAAATGATTATTATACGATAAGCCATAAAGCTTTGGACATATTTGCTCTTGACAGTGTGTCATTTGACAATGCAGCTGAGAAACTCAATGAAGTAATATATCCGGATGATATAGAAATGCTGGCTAATGACATTAATCGTATTAAACAAAACAAATCAGGAAGACATGACCTTGAATACAGATGGTACAACAAGGAAAAAAAGCCTGTATGGATTAACTGCCGCGGTGAGGCTGTTTATGATAAAGAAAATGATGTACTTTATCTTGTAGGTGCGATTGAAGAAATTGGCAGAATAAGAAAGTATGATAATACAACTAATCTTTACAGTGAAAGCATGCTTGAAAAAAATTATTTTATGATGGACAGTGATCCTGAAAAAAAACGTGGTTACATGCTCCTTATCGGTGTAGATAACTTTAAGGCAGTCAATGAAAAATATGGAACTAAAACAGGCGATGAAGTTCTTGCTGATATAGCAGGATGTATAATTCAGTGTGTAGGTGATACGAAGTCCGTGTACCGTCTTTCAGGTGACGAATTTGCAATTCTTATGACAAGACAGGGTACTGATGAAGAAATCGTCGATAAAGCAAAGCTGCTTTATAAATACATAAGAGTCCGTGTTGACAATATGATAAAAGAGCGTAATTACAGCATTTTTTATACAATCTCCGGCGGTGCAGATATATTTGAATCGGGACGTGATTCATTTGACAGTGTAATCCAGAATGCACGTTTTGCATTACATGAAGCAAAACTCAAGGGAAGGAATACATTTGTTGCATATTCCAAAGAACAGTATGAGACTTATATTCATAAAATGGATATTCAGGAACATTTAAGAAGCAGTATTATAAATGGATTTAATGGATTTGAAGTTTATTATCAGCCAATATTCAATACTTCATGCAATGCTATAAAAGGTGCCGAGGCACTTATAAGATGGAACAGCGAAAAATACGGTTTTATGTCACCGGTTGATTTTATTCCGCTTCTTGAGGAAAGTTCACTTATTATTCCGCTTGGAAAATGGATTATAAACCAGGCTGTGCAACAGTGTAAAAAATGGTGCGGAATAATTCCGGATTTCACAGTCAATATCAATCTTTCATTTGTACAGGTTATAAAAAGTGATATTGTAGGTGATGCAATGGAATGTATCACCCAGGAAGATATAAGCCACAAAAATATTGTATTTGAAGTTACTGAAAGCGGTGAGCTTGAAAGCAATCCTATGGTGCATAATGTTCTGCGTTCATTTGAACTTCTCGGCTTTAAACTTGCGATTGATGATTTCGGCACAGGCTATTCAAATCTTCGTTATATACGTGATATGACATTTGGCATAATAAAAATTGACAGAATGTTTGTCCAGAACATAGACAGTAATGCAGAAAATTATTCACTGGTAGAATATGTTATCGATATGGCACACAAGCTTGGAATAAAAGTGTGTGTGGAGGGTGTCGAGACCAGCGAGGAGCTTGATTGTGTTAAAGCATTGGGAGCCGACTGCATTCAGGGATATTATTATGGAAAACCGATGCCGGCGGATGAATTTGAATCAAAATTCATCAGAAATTAACGTGTTTCTTGATAACATGTTTCTTGACACAATTTTGTATGTTAATGTACAATCTAATACCGGAAAAGGATAAGAAAGAGGAAAATAATAAATGAATAATATAAGCATAAATAATGCAATACCCGAAAATGCACTTGAAAGACAGCTGTATTTTATAGAAAAATGTAAAGAACATGTTGCACAGTTAAAGAAAGAGCTTAACAGACCTCTTCTTTGCTGCACACAGACATTTGGCTGCCAGATGAATGCAAGGGATTCTGAAAAACTTCTTGGAATCCTTGAAGAAATCGGATATACTCCAACAGATTCAGAAGAAGCCGATATTGTTGTATACAATACATGTACAGTACGTGAAAATGCAAATTTACGTGTATATGGAAGGCTCGGCCAGTTAAGTAAAATAAAAGAAAAGAATCCACATATGGTTATTGCACTCTGCGGATGCATGATGCAGGAGCCGGATGTTGTAGAAAAAATCAGAAAATCATATAAATTCGTTGATGTTATATTTGGTACATTTAATATATTTAAAATAGCAGAACTTCTCTATACACACTGGCAGCAGGCCGGTCAGATAATTGACATCTGGGACAGCACAAAAGATGTTGTGGAAGAACTTCCTACACAAAGAAAATTCCCGTTCAAATCAGGCGTTAATATTATGTATGGCTGCAATAATTTCTGCAGCTATTGTATAGTTCCTTATGTGCGTGGACGCGAAAAAAGCCGTGAACCTAAAGAGATTGTACGTGAAATTGAACGTCTTGTTGACGATGGCGTAAAAGAAGTCATGCTTCTTGGACAGAATGTTAATTCATATGGAAATACATTTGAAGAACCGTTTTCATTTGCACAACTTTTAAGAGAAATAGAAAAAATTGACGGGCTTGAGCGAATCAGATTTATGACACCTCATCCAAAAGATTTTTCAGATGACCTCATTGAAGTTATGAGAACATCAAAGAAAGTCTGCAATCATATCCATCTTCCTCTTCAGTCAGGAAGCAGCCGCATTCTGAAGCTTATGAACAGAAAATATACAAAGGAACATTACCTCGAACTTGTAGATAAGATAAGAGACAGACTTCCTGATGTGTCAATAACAACAGATATTATTGTCGGATTTCCCGGTGAGACGGAAGAAGATTTTGAAGATACACTTGATGTAGTAAGAAAAGTTAAATATGACAGTGCATATACTTTTATATATTCAAAGAGAACAGGAACTCCTGCTGCCAAAATGGAAAACCAGGTACCTGAAGATGTTGTAAAAGACAGATTTAACAGGCTTCTTGCAACAATTAATGAAGTTTCACATACAATCAGTGCAAGATATGAAGGACAGAGTGCAAAAGCTCTCGTTGAGTGTATCAACGACCATGATTCAAGCCTTGTTACAGGACGTCTCACTAATAATATGCTTGTACATTTTCCGGGCGATGAATCACTTATCGGCAATATAGTTGATGTAAAACTTACAGAATGTAAGGGATTTTATTATATGGGAGAAATGTTGTAATGGCTGAATATTCACCAATGATGCAGCATTATCTTGCGACAAAAAAACAATATAATGACTGTATATTATTCTACAGACTTGGAGATTTCTATGAAATGTTCTTTGATGATGCAATAACTGTATCCAAAGAACTTGAACTTACACTTACAGGAAAAGACTGCGGACAGGAGGAACGTGCACCTATGTGTGGCGTTCCTTTCCATGCTGCCGAGACATATATCAACCGCCTTGTATCTAACGGACACAAAGTTGCAATATGTGAACAGATGGAAGACCCGAAGCTTGCAAAAGGCATTGTAAAACGTGAAGTAATAAAAGTTGTAACTCCGGGAACCAATCTTAATGCACAGGCTTTGGATGAAACTAAAAACAATTATCTTTTCTGTATATATTATCAGGGAGATGTTATAGGTGTTTCGATATGTGATTTCTCAACAGGTGATTATTTTGTTACAGAATTAAAATCGGAAAATGAGCTTATTGATGAGATAAATAAATTTGTTCCGTCCGAAATAATTGTAAATGAATACTTTGCCATGAGTGGTATTGATTTAACAGCTGTAAATGAAAAACTGAATATTTCAATGTCAACACTTGAAAACTGGTATTTCGATGAGGACAGTTCAATCAAAAAACTGTTATCTCATTTTAAAATATCAGCACTTGACGGTCTTGGTGTAAAAGATTATCCGACAGGTGTCATTGCTGCAGGTGCTCTTCTTACATATCTTTATGAGACACAAAAAAGCGATATGTCACATATTATCACGCTCACTCCTTATACAACAGGAAAATATATGCTTATTGACAGTTCATCGCGTAGAAATCTTGAACTTGTAGAGACACTCCGTGAAAAACAGAAACGGGGCTCATTAATCTGGGTTCTTGATAAGACAAAGACTGCTATGGGTGCAAGAGCACTCCGCTCTATGATTGAGCAGCCTCTTATTAATAAAGATGAAATAATAAACAGACAGAATGTTGTTGAAGAACTTTGCAATAACCAGATTGACAGGGAAGAATTACGTGAATATATGAATCCTATTTACGATCTGGAGCGTCTTATGACAAAGATAAGCTGCAAGTCAGCAAATCCAAGAGATTTAATTGCATTCCGTAATTCACTTGAAATGCTTCCGTATATAAAACAGATTATTGGTAATTTCAAATCGGATTTATTTAAAAAATATTATGAAGATATGGATGATTTAAGGGATATCTATAATCTTATTCTCTCAGCTATTGTTGAAGAACCTCCTATATCAATGCGTGAAGGCGGAATGATTAAAGATGGCTTTTCAGCGGAAGCTGATGAATTGCGAAGAGCAAAGACAGAAGGAAAAGAATGGCTTGCACAGCTTGAAGAACGTGAGCGTAACAATACAGGAATCAAGAATCTGAAAGTTAAATATAACAAAGTCTTCGGTTATTATCTTGAAGTAACAAATTCATTCAAGTCAATGGTTCCGGACAGCTGGGTTAGAAAACAGACACTTACTAATTCAGAGCGTTATACAACAGACGAGTTAAAACATCTTGAAGATGTTATTCTTGGTGCCGAAGACAAGCTTAATAGTCTTGAATACGATTTATTCAGCCAGGTGAGAGAACACATTGCAACGCAGGTTGTAAGAATTCAGTCAACTGCAAAAGCAATTGCAATGATAGATGTATTTGCATCACTTTCAGTTGTGGCAATGCAGAATAATTATGTCAAGCCAAAAATCAATGAAAAAGGTGTTATTGACATAAAAGGAGGCAGACATCCTGTTGTTGAAAAAATGATGAATAATGATATGTTTATCGCCAATGATACTTATCTTGATAATGCATCAGACAGAGTTTCAATTATAACAGGTCCCAATATGGCCGGTAAATCAACATATATGAGACAGACTGCACTTATTGTCCTTCTTGCACAGACCGGTTCATTTGTTCCGGCTGACAGTGCCAATATATGTATTGTAGACAGAATATTTACAAGAGTTGGTGCATCTGATGATCTTGCTTCGGGACAGTCAACATTTATGGTTGAGATGACGGAAGTTGCCAATATTCTAAGAAATGCAACACCTAAGAGTCTTCTTATTCTTGATGAAATAGGAAGAGGTACAAGTACATTTGACGGTTTAAGCATAGCATGGGCTGTGGTTGAGCATATCGCAAATACAAAGCTTTTAGGTGCAAAAACACTTTTTGCCACACATTACCATGAACTTACCGAACTTGAAGGAACGCTTGATGGTGTAAATAATTACTGTATAGCTGTAAAAGAAAAAGGCGATGATATAGTATTTTTACGTAAAATCATAAAAGGCGGTGCTGATAAGAGTTACGGAATTCAGGTTGCAAAGCTTGCCGGAGTTCCTGATGTTGTAATTGAGCGAGCAAAAGAGCTTGTTACGGAATTAAGCGATGCTGATATTTCACAGAAAGCAAAAGATATTGCACAATATTCCAAAAAGCTTGATAAGCTGAATAAAGAATACCGGAAAGTAGATGAACTTGAAGTAAAGCAGATGTCACTTTTTGATACGGTAAGTGATAATGACATAGTTGCAGATATAAAAAATCTTGATATAGGACACATGACACCTATTGATGCACTTAATACATTATACAAGCTTCAGGAAAAAATAAATAACCGCTGGTAAATTGCAGAAAGAGAGGGAAAAATGTCAATTCAGGTATTGGATCAGGAAACAATCAATAAAATTGCTGCCGGAGAAGTTATTGAAAGACCGTCATCAGTTGTAAAGGAACTTGTTGAAAATGCAATAGATGCCGGTGCAACCGCTGTTACAATAGAAATCAAAGACGGTGGAATATCTTTTATAAGAATAACAGATAACGGAAGCGGAATTTCAAAGGATGATATTCCTATGGCATTTTTACGCCACTCAACAAGCAAAATCAAATCAATTGAAGATTTAATGAATGTCTCATCTCTCGGATTCAGAGGTGAGGCACTTTCAAGTATAGCTGCTGTATCACAGGTCGAGCTTATCACCAAGACAGCAGATGATTTTACAGGCAGCAGATATGTTATTGAAGGTGGTAATGAAATATCACTTGAAGAAGTAGGTGCTCCTGACGGAACTACATTTATTGTGAGAAATCTGTTCTACAATACTCCTGTACGCCGCAAGTTTTTAAAGACTGCCGCAACAGAAGCGGGATATGTCAATGCACTTATAGAACATCTGAGCCTGTCACATCCGGACATATCGTTTCGTTTTATAAATAATAACCAGAATAAACTCCACACATCCGGAAATATGAATCTTAAAGATATAATTTATGGTGTGTACGGTCGTGATATTACATCAAACCTTATGGAAATATCCGGTAAGACACAGGATGTTGAAATAACAGGATTTATAGGAAAACCTGTTATCTGCCGTGGAAACCGTGGCTATGAAAATTATTATATCAATGGGCGGTATATTAAAAGTTCAATAATTACAAAAGCAATAGAGGAAGCATATAAAGGCTATATAATGCCACATAACTATCCTTTTACGGCAATCCATTTTAAAATTAATCCGTCGATAATGGATGTTAATGTACATCCGACGAAAATGGAACTTCGTTTTTCAAAAAATGAATTTGTATACAGATTTGTTCTTGAAACTGTAAAGGAATGTCTTGCAAACAGAGAGCTTGCGGCACGCGTAAAGCTTACAGATTCAAAACCTTATCAGGCTCCACGTATTGAACCTCCAAGAGAGAGTTTTTACAATTCAACAGAATCTTCTGTCAAACAAAAAAATGTAAATGAAAATCAAACCACAGGCTTTATAAAAAACACAACAGATTATACAAAAATGCCGCAGACACGTCTTCCGGAACCGTTTGAAATCAAGCGTTCTGCTGAAATGGTAAAAGAAGATAAAAAGATATATGAAGCGGAAAAAAAGCAGGAAGCCGAACAGCTTTCAATGTTTGATACGCCTCTTATGAGCGAGAAAGCAAAGGCTGACTACAGGATTATAGGCCAGCTTTTTGAGACGTACTGGCTTATTGAATATGAAGATAAGTTTTATATGATGGACCAGCATGCCGCACATGAGAAAATTCTTTACGAGCGTTTTATGAATCACTTAAAAGTAAAGGACATGGATACGCAGATGATAATGCCACCTGTCATTATTGAACTTAACATGCAGCAGGAAGATGCGTACAAACGCAATAAACAGGCATTTTCAAGGCTGGGTTTTGAGATTGAAGAATTTGGTGGAAATGCGTACAAAGTCACCGGTCTTCCGGCAGGACTTCCAAATATCAATCTTAAACAGATGCTTATAGATATGATAGATGGTCTGACAGACGATAACAGCACTGACCTTGATATAATAACAGAACGTGTGGCAACGATGTCATGTAAGGCTGCTGTGAAAGGAAATAATAAGCTTTCATTTGAAGAGGCAAAAGAACTTATAGAAGAACTTATGCAGGCTGAAAATCCATACAACTGTCCTCATGGCAGACCTACACTTATAGTTATGTCAAAATATGAAGTTGAAAGGAAGTTTAAACGTATTCTATGAAACCATTGATAATACTGACAGGACCGACAGCTGTCGGAAAAACAGAACTTTCAATAAGACTTGCAAAAGCTGTAAACGGCGAAATTATAAGTGCCGACTCCATGCAGGTCTATAAAAAAATGGATATAGGCACAGCAAAAATCAGACCTGATGAGATGCAGGGCGTAAAACATTATCTTATTGACTGCCTTGAACCGGATGAAGATTTTAATGTTGTATTATTCCAGAAAATGGCAAAAGATGCAATGGAAAAAATATATGATGCAGGACATATTCCGATAATAGCAGGTGGTACCGGATTTTACATTCAGGCACTTTTATACGATATTAATTTTGATAATGTAAATGAAGAATCCGAATACAGAAAGTACCTTAAAGATATTGCTGATAAAGATGGCAATGAAGTGCTTCATGGCATGCTTGCAAAAGTAGATGAAAAATCAGCGAAAGACATTCATCCCAATAATGTAAAAAGAGTTATAAGGGCTTTGGAATATTTCCATCAGACAGGCAAAAAAATTTCAGAGCATAATGAAGAGCAAAGTCAGAATGTTTCACCATATAATTTTGTCTATTTTGTATTAAACGATGACAGAAAGCTTCTATATGAACGAATCGACAGACGGGTTGATGAGATGTTTGAAGAAGGGCTTGAACAGGAAGTAAAGAGACTTATTGATTCGGGGCTTACAAGAGAAAATATTTCAATGCAGGGTATCGGATATAAGGAAATGTTTGATTATTTTGACGGCATGTATGATATTGATACCGCCAAAGAATTGATAAAACAGGATACAAGACATTTTGCAAAAAGACAACTGACATGGTTCCGCCGTGAAAAAGATGTCACATGGATGAATTATGAAAATTACAATCATTCAAAAGATGATATGCTTGAATCAATGATTGAAATAATAAAAAACAGACAGGGAGAAATATAATGAACAGCGATATTAAGAAAATGTACTGTGAACAGCTCGGAATATCCGAAAAAGTATATGATTACAGTGAAAATATAATAGCAGGATTAAAGGAACGCTTTGAGAAAATTGATGAGACGGCAGAATATAACCAGATGAAAGTTATTAATGCAATGCAGAAAAACCATGTTGCTGAAATGCATTTAAATGGTACAAGCGGATATGGCTATAATGATGACGGAAGAGATACGCTTGAGCAGGTTTATGCGGATATATTCAAGGCAGAAGCCGCACTTGTAAGGCCACAGATTATCTGCGGCACACATGCACTGAACATTGCACTCTCATCAAATCTGCGTCCTGGCGATGAACTTTTATCACCTGTAGGAAAGCCATATGATACTATGGATGAAATAATAGGCATCAGACCCTCCAAAGGAAGTCTTGCAGAATATGGCGTTTCTTACAGACAGGTAGACCTGCTTGCTGACGGAAGCTTTGATTACGAAAATATTAAAAAGGCAATAAATGAAAAGACAAAACTTGTTACTATCCAGCGTTCAAAAGGATATGCAAGCCGTCCTACACTTTCAGTTGAAAGAATAGGCGAACTTATTTCCTTCATAAAAGAAATAAAACCAGATGTTATTTGCATGGTAGATAACTGCTATGGTGAATTTGTTGAGCGTATCGAACCTACCGAAGTTGGTGCAGATATGATTGTCGGTTCTTTAATTAAAAATCCTGGTGGTGGACTTGCACCATGCGGCGGTTATATTGCAGGAACAAAAGAATGTGTTGAGCAGGCTGCATACAGACTTTCTTCACCGGGACTCGGAAAGGAAGTAGGTGCGACAATCGGTGGCGTAAACAAAGAGTTTTATCAGGGACTTTTCCTTGCTCCGACTGTAGTTGCAGGTGCATTAAAAGGTGCTATATTTGCAGCAAATGCTTATGAAAAGCTTGGATTTAAAGTTGTTCCTGACGGAAAAGAAGAACGTTACGATATAATTCAGGCAGTTGAACTGCGTTCAGCAAAAGGACTTATTGCATTCTGCAAAGGTATTCAGGCTGCTGCACCTGTTGACAGTTTTGTTACTCCTGAGCCATGGGCGATGCCTGGATATGATGACGATGTCATTATGGCAGCAGGTGCTTTTGTGCAGGGTTCATCAATTGAACTTAGTGCTGATGGACCTTTAAGAGAGCCATATGCAGCATATTTCCAGGGTGGACTCACATGGTATCATGCGAAACTTGGAATTATAATGAGCATGCAGAAAATGTATGAAGAAGGATTAATCACTGTCGAATAATGGTGATAATTTGACTTTAATATCATAAAAAAGTTTATATACATTATAAAAAAAGTATGATATAATAATTTAGCTTAATTTGTAAATTTATATGCTTTTTAGCGGAAATGGAGTGACATGAGTAGTATTTCTAAGTACAAAAACGGATGGCTTTTACTTTTATTTATTATGATTGGCATTGTTATCGGCGGACTTATATCCGAGGTGACAGCAGGAGTTTCAGGACTTTCATGGCTCTCATACGGCAATACGTTTGGCATCAACAGTAACGGTAATCCACTTGTTCTTGATCTGGGAATATTAGTTATTACATTTGCTTTGCAAATTAAGATTACAGTGGCAAGTATTATTGGCGTGATAGCTGCCATTGTGATTTACAGATTCATCTGATTATCCGCTTGTCCGGAAAGGATGACAAATTGTACGAATCAGGTTATTTTTTAAATTCCCATACCGGAGAGAATGAGCATAGGCCATATGAGAGATGTATGGCACTGGGTGCGTCATCATTAAGTGATGCACAGCTTATTGCAGCGATTTTAAGAACCGGAACGAAAGGGATTGATGCCACAAAACTTGCAGAAGAAATCATAAAGATGTGTGGCAGGTTTGATACTAATGATAATGATTCGCTAATCGGTCTTGCGAATCTGTCAATACCGGAACTTATGAAGATTAAGGGTGTTGGCAGGGTTAAGGCAGTGCAGATACAGTGCATATGTGAACTGGCAAGAAGAATTGCAAAAAAGACAGCAGCTGTAAAGCTTGATTTTTCTTCGCCTGAGACAATAGCAGGTTATTACATGCAGGATTTGAGAGGACTTGATAAAGAACATCTTATTCTCGTTCTCCTTGATAACAAATGCTGCTGTATAAGAGACTGTATAATATCTATTGGCACAGTCAATGCATCACTGGTTAATCCGAGAGAAATATTTATGGAAGCATTAAAATACGGTGCATCATCCATAATACTTCTGCATAATCACCCAAGCGGTGATGAAACTCCGAGCAGAAATGACATACTTGTCACAAAAAGAGTTGCCGAAGCAGGAGAAATTATGGGAATACATCTGTTAGACCATATAATAATCGGGGATAATAAGTATACTAGTCTTAAAGAAAAAGAATATATGTAAACGAAAGGAGTCCATAATCATGGCAAACATTTACGGAGTTGATATTGGCACAAGTAATTTTAAAATGTGCTGTAAAGATAAGGAGGATATCTTAAACGAAAAGAATATCATCGCAATTGCAAATAAGAAAGAACTTCTTGCATTTGGTGATGAAGCATATGAAATGTATGAGAAAGCACCTGAAAATATCGAGGTTTCATTTCCGGTTAAATTTGGTGTTATCGCAGACATTGAAAATATGCAGACACTTCTTTTAAGCTTTTTCAACAAGATTAATGGTGATAAGAAAGCACCGGGGAATACAGATTTCTATATTGCAGTTCCTACAGATGTGACAGAAGTAGAAAAAAGAGCTTTCTATGAACTTGTTGCTGATTCAAAAGTTAAAGCAAAAAATATATATATTGTTGACAAACCTGTAGCTGATGCCATTGGTGCCGGACTTGATGTAACAAAATCAAGAGGTATCATGATTGTAAATATCGGTGCTGAGACAACTGAGATTTCAGTTCTTTCACTCGGTGGTATTGTTATCAGCAAATCAGTTAAAATTGGCGGTAATAAGCTTGATGACAGCATTATAAGCAATGTCCGTAAAGTATATAATCTTGTAATCGGAAGCAAGACTGCAGAAGGTTTAAAGAAAGAACTCGGAAGTGCAGTCAAGGCAGAAGAGCATTTTGCACCGGGATTTGGCCGTAATGTCCTTTCAGGACTTCCTGTCAGCGTTGACATATCATCCGATGTAATTTATCAGGCTATCGTTGACCCGCTTCATTCAATTATGGATTCAATAAAAGTTATTCTTGAGCGTACTCCGCCAGAACTTGCTGCTGATATTATCAAGAATGGCATATATGTATCAGGTGGTACATCAAATATCAATAACCTTGAAAAATTCATCAACCAGGAGACAAATCTTTCAGTTAATATCGTAGAAAATCCATCTGAAAGCGTTGTCAGAGGTCTTATGGGCGTAGTTACAAATCCTGATTTTGCAGGAGTTGCATATACTCCTCAGGATAAGACTTACGATTAATAATTATCATATGGTGTATTAGAACAGATGTAAGGAATTTGTAAAATGAAAAAAAAGTTTTCGGAAATTTTCACTTCTAAATTCATACTAATTCTGGTGACAGGACTTTGCGTGATATTTATCGCAATCAGTTTTTTTACCAACAAACTTGTCACACCTTTAAAAAATGTTGTCTCTGCTGTAGTAGTTCCTCTGCAAAAGGGAATGAATTATATGGGATTATGGGCAACTGACGGTTACGACAGACTTCAGGAAGTCAACAGGCTTTTAGATGAGAATGAAAAGCTTAATGAACAGGTTGATAATCTTACAGAAGAAAATAACCGTTTAAAGCAGGATACTTATGAGCTTGACAGGCTGCGTGAATTGTATGAACTTGATGCAAAATATACAGAATATCCAAAAACAGGAGCCCGAATAATCGGAACATCATCCGACAACTGGTTTTCTACATTTACTATAGACAAAGGCAGTGATGATGGTCTTGAGACAGACATGAATGTAATTGCCGGCGGCGGTCTGGTAGGAATCATAACAGAAGTCGGTAAGAATTATTCTGTTGTAAAGAGCATTATAGAAGATGGAAGTTATGTCAGTGGACAGCTTATTGATACAGGGGATGTCTGCACAATCCGCGGAGATATTGAGCTTATGGATCAGGGACTTATCCATATACAATATTTTAAAAACGGAATAACAATCCGTAATGGCGATAAGATAGTTACATCTAACATAAGCGGCAAATATCTTCCTGGTATTCTTATAGGATATACAAAGGATGTGACAACAGATGCCAATAACCTTACGCAGTCAGGATATCTTGTTCCTGCCGTTGATTTTGGTCATCTTCAGGAAGTTCTTGTAATTACTAAGAAAAAAGAAAACGGAAATTAAACTTGTACCGGTAATCATATAAGGAGCATTATGAAAAGAAAAATAGGAGAATTGATTATAATTTTGCTTTTTTATCTTTTTCAGGTAACACTTGGAAGAGTAATCAGCATTGCTGGAATTATGCCAAATCTGCTTATAATTATACCTGTTATTTTTGGATATTTTAATGGCAAAAATGAAGGTATGTTTACAGGATTTTTTGCCGGTGCATTATATGATTTATCGGCTTCATCATTATTTGGTTTTTCTTCGCTTGTATTTATATACATAGGATACCTTGCAGGTATATTTTACAGAAGATATGAAGGCACAGAAATTATATTTCCACTTATTATAGTTTCAGCAGGAGATTTAATATATGAATTTTTATCATATATAGGTAATTTCCTTCTTCATAACAGGCTGAATATTGTATTTTTCCTGACAAGATTTATAATACCAGAGATGATTTATACAATGCTTGCTTTTGTAATATTGTATAAGCCGCTTGTATGGCTTAATTCACATCTTAATGTCAGAGATAAAAGGAGAGTAAATAAATTTGATGAGAGAAATATTTGACTATTGTTTAAGTTTACTAAAGTCAAGACTTGTTCCGTTAGTGCTTGTATTTGTAGTACTTGCATCGGTACTTGTAAGCAGATTATTTTCACTTCAGATTATAAATGGCGAATCATATGCAACTAATCTTACTGAATCTATAAAGAAAACTACAAGTGTAGCTGCGACAAGAGGCCGTATTTTTGATAAAAATGGTGTGCTTCTTGCGTATAATGAACTTGCATTTGCAGTTAAAATCAGTGACAGCGGCACATACAAAGATAATGACATTAAAAATGCAACAATCAACAATGCAATTAATAAGACACTTAATATAATCGAAGAAAAAGGTGATAAGTATTCTAATGATTTCCAGATTACATATGAAAATGGTTCTTACCAGTACACTGTGAGCGGTAACTCTCTTTTAAGATTTCAAAGGGATACCTATGGTACGCAGACAATTGCTCAGTTATCTGATGAACAAAAGAATTCATCTGCTTCACAGATGATTGATTCACTCTGCTCACGTTATGGAATTAACCAGCAGAAATACACGCCTCAACATGTGCTTGAGATTATCAATTTAAGGCTTTTAATGTCTGCAAATTCATATAACAGATATATCAGTTTTACAATTGCTAATGAAGTTTCCGACCAGACAGTTGCAGCTATTCTTGAAAATTCAGATGAGCTTGCAGGTGTTACGGTTGAACAGCAGTATATCCGTAAATACGTTGACAGTGTATACTGTTCACAGATTCTCGGATATACGGGTACTGTGTCTACAACCGAACTTGCATCATTAAAAGAGCAAAACTCATCATATGAAAACAATGATGTTGTAGGTAAAGCCGGCATTGAACAGTCAATGGAACAGGAACTTTCAGGTGAAAAAGGTTCAAAAACCGTATATGTAGATACCGTAGGACGAATAACTGAAGTGTTAGATGAGACTGACCCGAAGGCTGGCAATGACGTATATCTTACAATTGATATAGAACTTCAGAAAAAGATATACAATGCAATTGAAGATGAACTTGTATCTATAATTTCATCAAACCTTACAAGCGGTACTACAAAGTATACGTATAATGCTTCAACCGGTGATATTAACAATATTTATATTACTATACCTGAGGTGTATTTTGCTCTTATTGATAACAATCTAGTATCAACAAGTAAGATTGCACAGGGAAATACTGAAAATGAACGTGATGTGTATGCAGCATTCCAGTCTAAAAAAGAACAGATATTTGACTTGTTAAGAAGTGAACTTACATCATCACCTACAGCATATGGACAGCTTTCAGAAGAAGAACAGGCATATATCTGGTATATTTACAAAGATTTATTAAAAGCAAATGGCATATTTAATTCCAATAATGTTGATACGAATGATTCTGTATATAAAGACTGGACTAATGGCAATTCAACAAGTCTTGAACAGCTTTTAAGATATTCTATCACAAAAAACTGGATTAATATGTCAGATTTTACATCGGAACAGTATACAAGCCTTGATGAAGCATATAATGAACTTGTCAATTATATATTTGATGTTTTAGAGACTGATGCAGATTTCCATAAAAAATTATACAAGTATATGATTGAGAACGGCAATATATCCGGACGACAGGTATGTATGATGTTATTTGAGCAGGGATTTCTTCAAGGTGATGATGATTATCAGGCATTAAGTTCGGGAAGAATATCTGCATACGATTTTATGAGCAGCTGTATATCATCAAAGAGAATAACACCTGCACAGCTTGCATTACAGCCATGTTCAGGTTCATGCGTAATAACTGACCCTAACAATGGTAATGTTCTTGCACTTGTATCATATCCAAGTTATGACAATAACAGAATGTCCGGAACAATAGATGCAGACTATTACAAGCAGCTTAACAATGACAAATCCAACCCGCTTTATAACTGGGCAACGCAGGCTCAGAATGCTCCAGGTTCAACATATAAAGTATGTACTTCAATCATGGCTCTTGATATGGGAATTATCAATCCTTCAACTTCATTTTACTGTAGTGGTACATTTGATAAAATTACACCTAGTCCAAGATGCTGGGTACGAAGCGGTCATGGAACAGAGACAGTTACAACAGCCATCAGGGACTCATGTAACTTATTCTTCTATAATGTAGGTTACAACCTTGCTTTAAGCAATGGATTATTTGATAACACATATGCAACTTCTGTAATGCAGAAATATGCAGAAGAGCTTGGTCTTGCAACAATGTCTGGTATTGAGATTGCCGAGAAAGCACCTAGTGCATCTAATATTGATGCGGTATATTCAGCAATCGGACAGGGTAATCATGCTTACAGTACACTTAATCTTGCAAGATATGTAACAACAGTTGCTAATTCAGGAACATGCTACAACCTTACACTTATTGATAAGATTACAGATAACAATGGTAATCTTATACGAGATAACAGTGCTGAGGTTGCCAATGTCATGAATATAAGCCAGTCAATATGGGATACGGTTCATTACGGAATGAATCTCGTTGTAAATACGTATTCTGCATTGTCAAAAGTAAATCTTAATTTTGCAGCTAAGTCCGGTACAGCCCAGGAAAATAAAAAAGAGCCTGACCATGCCATGATGATAAGTTATGCACCATATGACAATCCACAGATTGCAATGGCAGTATCAATACCTCATGGTTATTCTGGTTCGCAGGCATCTGAGCTTACTGCCAAAGTCCTTAATCTTTATTTTGGACTTGAATAATATAGTAACGAGGTGATGAGGGTGAGTAATACTGTTATTATTAAAGGTAACAAACATGGTATAACTGTTGTATTAAACGGCGATGACAGCTTCGCCGATTTAAAAAACAGTGTGAGAGAAAAATTCCGACAGTCAGCGGCTTTCTTTGGAAAAGCTGATATGGCACTTGCGTTTGAAGGCAGGTTTTTGTCAGAAGACCAGCAGATACAGCTTATGGAAATTATTCAGGAAGAAACAGAAATGAATATTTTATGTATTGTAGACCTTGATAAAGACCGTGATGCTTTATTTGAAGCGGCAGTAAAAACACAGACAGAACTGCAGGAAGAAATGCCGAGCACTACAACTGCACACAACAATAATGCCGGCGGTACGTCAGAAGGCCTGTTTTATAAGGGAACACTCCGTTCCGGACAGGTTCTTGAATCTGAGACAAGTGTAATTGTTCTTGGCGATGTAAATCCTGGCGGACGCATAATCTCTGCCGGTAATGTAATTGTGCTTGGAAGCTTACGCGGTAATGTTTTTGCCGGTGCAAACGGAGACGAACATGCATTTGTTGTTGCACTTGAAATGAATCCTATGCAGATAAAGATTGCAGATGTCATAGCAAGAAGTTCAGACAGTGCTCCAAAGAAAAAGAGCAAAAATAAAGGTGTGATGCCTAAAATATCGTTTGTTGAAGACGGAAATATTTATATAGAAGACCTTACATCCGATATTCTTGAAGATATACGAATTTAAAGAAAAGAATTTGAAAGAATTTTAAAAAAATATTGATTTAATTGAAAAAATTACGCATAATGTAATTTAATAGTATTAATTAACCGGGAGGCATATAATGAGTGAAGTAATTGTAGTAACGTCTGGAAAAGGCGGAGTTGGCAAGACTACTACAACAGCCAATATTGGCACAGGACTTGCAAAACTTGGAAAGAAAGTAGTAATGATTGATACAGATACAGGTCTTAGAAACCTTGATGTTGTTCTTGGACTTGAAAACAGAATTGTATACAATCTCGTTGACGTTGTTGAAGGAAACTGCCGTATAAAGCAGGCATTAATCACAGATAAACGATGCCCTAAGCTTTATCTTCTTCCTACAGCACAGACAAGAGATAAATCAGCCGTAACTCCTGAGCAGATGATAAAGTTACTCGATGAACTCAAATCTGACCCTGAAGGTTTTGATTACATAATTCTTGACTGCCCAGCTGGTATTGAACAGGGCTTCCAGAATGCAATCGCAGGTGCAGACAGAGCTTTGGTTATCACAACACCTGAAGTTTCAGCTATAAGGGATGCAGACAGAATTGTGGGACTTCTCGATGCACACGGACTTAAAGATCATGAAGACTTAATTGTCAACAGAATCCGCATGGACATGGTCAACCGTGGCGAAATGATGTCAATTGAAGATGTTAATGATATTTTACAGCTTAATGTAATTGGTGCAGTTCCTGATGACGAAAATATAGTAGTTGCTACTAATAAAGGCCAGCCTCTTGTTGGTGACGATTCACTTGCCGGACAGGCATATATGAATATCTGCCATAGAATAATCGGAGAAGAAGTACCTTTCCTTGATCTTAATGGCAAGGGTGGTTTCTTTAAAAAACTTTCAGCTTTATTTAAAGGCGGCAAATAATATTTAATTTTGCAGCTATAGATGCACATTATACGTGTGCCAAAGATTGGAGAATATGTATGAGCTTATTAGATTTATTTAAGAAAAAAGGCTCTGGTGATGTTGCAAAAGACAGACTTAAACTTTTATTAGTTTCGGACCGTGCGAACTGTTCGCCAGAAGTCATGGAAATGATTAAAAATGATATTATAAAAGTAATATCAAAATATATGGTTATAGATGCAGAAGGACTTGATATTCAGATTACATCAACAGAATCTGATACAAACAATGGCTCTGTGCCTGCATTATTTGCAAATATTCCTATTAAAGATATGCGTAACAGCGATAAATAATAATAGGATTAACGAGGATTTTTTATGTTAAAAAAATATCAGTTGCGTTCATATAATATAAGACTTGTTATAGCACTGCTTATTACATCCGGATTTGGTATAATTGTTATCAACAGTGCCAATTCAGCATATACGATAAGACAGTGCATAGGTCTTGCAATATCACTTTTTTTGATGGCTGCAGTATCCTTTATAGATTACAACTGGATTTTGAAGTATTATTGGCTTATTTACATTGTCAATCTTGCTGCATTGCTTGCTGTTAAACTGTTTGGTCATGAAAGCCATGGTGCTAAAAGATGGATAAAAGTTCCTCTTATCGGACAGTTCCAGCCGTCAGAGTTTACAAAACTGCTTCTAATTCTCTTTACAGTAAAGCTTTTATGCATGTATAAAGATAAGATTAACGATTGGAGATTTCTTACAATACTTGCAATTTTACTTGCAATACCGCTCGCTTTTATTTTGAAACAACCGAATCTTTCGACAACATTATTGACATTTCTTATATTATTTACAGTAATTTTCTGTGCAGGATTAAGTTATAAAATAATCGGAATTGCACTTCTCATAATTGTGCCTGTTGTAAGCGGATTTATGATTTATATAAGCAATCCCGATAACAAAGTATTTTTTATACAGGATTATCAAAGAACAAGAATTATGGCCTTCCTTAACTCAGATGCCAATGAATATGATGATTCCAATTATCAGCAGGAATATGCAGAACGTGCAATCGGTTCAGGACAGTTAAGTGGAAAAGGGCTTAATAATGATGATCCTTCCTCATTAAAAAATGCTCATTATATAGCAGAAGCCCAGAATGACTTTATTTTTGCCGTAATTGGTGAAGAATTAGGATTTGTCGGTGGATGTATAACGATTCTACTATTGTCATGGATTGTTATAGAGTGTATAATTGTAGCAGTAAAGGCAAAAGACTTTGCCGGGCGGCTGATATGCTGTGGTGTCTCGGCATATATAGGTTTCCAGACATTCATTAATATAGGTGTTGTAACAAGACTCCTGCCAAATACAGGTCTTCCGCTTCCATTTTTCAGTTATGGACTGACATCACTGTTTTCATTGTTTATATCAATGGGAGTAGTTCTTAATGTAAGTCTGCAAAGAAAAGTTGAAAGAGATGATGATATTTTTGCGGATGATTTTAAAGGATAGAATATAAAATGAGAAAGGGTATTGTAATATGAACATTGGTTTGATTGCACACGATTCAAAGAAAAAGTTAATGCAGAATTTCTGCATAGCTTACAGAGGAATTTTAAATAAGAATCAGCTTTTCGCTACAGGAACAACAGGACAGCTTATTGAAGAGGTTACTAATCTTTCAGTGCATAAATTTCTTGCCGGAAGACTTGGGGGAGATGTCCAGTTATGTTCATTAATTGAGAGCAATCAGATGGATCTGGTCGTTTTTCTTCGGGATGCTGTAAATCCAAAATCATATGAACCAAACTCAGAGAGAATTTCTATTTTATGTGATATGTATAATATTCCACTTGCAACTAATCTTGCAACAGCAGAACTTCTTATAAAGTCACTTGAACGTGGTGATATGGAATGGAGAGAAATATATCAGTAGGAAAGCATATGCCGGCTAAGCTTTAATTAAGCTGATGCCGGCATAATTTACCTGTGCGGTACAGTTTAATCGCTTAAATCCCTGATTCTGCCGTATACACTTATCTGGTACAGTCCACACAGACCAACAATTGCATATATTACACGTGATATCCATGTTGCTTGTCCAAATAAAAAAGCGACAAGATTAAAGTTAAAAAAGCCGATAAGCCCCCAGTTTATCGCTCCGATTATAATAATTGTTAAAGTAGTATAATCAATACATTTTGAATTCATATTCAACCTCCTTGATTTATCAGCTGCTTTTATTATTATGTCATTTAGTATTATAAGTATGTTTGAAAAATAATGGAATTTTAATCAGAAATGAGGATTATTATGGGAAATAATCACACCAAAGTCAATCGTAAAAAAGATAATAGAAAAAAAAGCAGCCGTAAAGTCATAAAATATAAAAGAAGACCGAAAGCAGCCGCATTTATATTTGCCATAATATTAATATATGTTGTAGGCTTTATTTCGCTTTACCTTACAAAATCAAAAGTCAGAACATATGAGGTTGATATGGGTGCTTTGACATCTGATGCAACATTTACCGGAATCGCACTTCGCACAGAAGAAATTGTTAATTCCGGATATTCAGGAGATATTAATTATTACAAAAAAGAAAGCAGCCGTGTTAAAGTTGATGATACAATATGTACTGTAGATGAAACAGGCCGTGTATCACAGATTCTTTCACAGTATACAAAAAGCGATGAAAATTCGTTATCAAAACAGAATCTGGCATCAATCAAATCAATGCTTAATAACTTCCGCACTAACTATGACGGAAGCAATTTTTATGATATATATAACCTGAAAACAGACCTGAATTCCGCGGTGCTTCAGGCAATGAATGAAAATATAATCGCTAATCTTGACAGCATAATTTCAAGTACCGGAAGCCAGAATCTTTTCCAGACAATAAAGAGTGAAAAATCCGGTGTAGTCGCATACTATACAGATGGATACGAAAATGTTACAACAGATAATCTTTCTGGTGATTTATTTAATAAAAATAATTACAAAAAAGAAAATCTCAAATCAGAAGATATCGTAGTTGCCGGAAGCCCGGCATATAAACTCGTAACTGACGAAAACTGGTATATATGCATTATGCTTGACCAAAAAGATATATCAGCATATGAACTTGATAAAAAGTCAAGTGTATCAATTAAGATAAAAAAAGATAACACTATAACATCAGGTTCATTTACGATTTCAAATAAAGACGGCAATTATTACGGAATAATTGGTCTCAATAAATATATGATACGATATGCCAATGAACGTTTTCTTGATATAGAGCTTACTTCGACAAGCAACACAGGCCTTAAAATACCTGTTTCAGCAATTACTGAAGAAGAGTTTTATACAATTCCAAAAGCTTATCTTACAACCGGTGGAAACAGTAATACATATGGTTTTATATGTGAAGAATATTCAACAAATGGTGATAAAACAACACGTTTTGTTACCGCTGATATTTATAAATCAAATGATAATGTGTGCTATGTCAGCAAAGAAGATTTTACAGCCGGAAGTAATATTGTTAAGCCCGATTCAACAGAACGATATGTTATCGGTGCCGTTGAAAAACTTAAAGGCGTATATTGCATTAATACCGGTTATACAACATTTAAACTTGTTGATATAATAGATGAAAACAATGAGTATGTAATTTCAAAAAAAAGCATTTCGCACGGAGTGTCAATCTATGACAGAATAGTGCTTGATGCAGAAAAATACTCACTTAATCAGCTTATTTATTAAAAATATTTATAAAAGAGGTATGACATGGAAACTAATATTGCATTAAATATTGAAAATGTTAAAAAAAATATTGAACAGGCATGTCTGCGTTCGGGACGAAATCCCAAAGATGTAACTTTGATTGCCGTAAGCAAAACGAAACCAAATGAAATGCTTATGGATGCCTATAATGCAGGTATGCGTACATTCGGAGAAAATTATGTTCAGGAGCTTGTCTCTAAGATTGATACTCTCCCTGATGATATAGAATGGCATATGATAGGTCATTTACAGACTAACAAAGTTAAATATATTGTTGGAAAAGTAGCTATGATTCATTCAGTTGACTCGGTAAAACTTGCCCGTGAAATAAGCAAAGAAGCTGTAAAAAGAAATGTAACAGCTGATATTCTTATTGAAGTCAATGTTGCACTTGAGGAAAACAAATTCGGAATTACACTTGAAAACGGGATTGAAACAGTAACAGAAATTGCAAAACTTCCGGGACTTAATATACGAGGACTTATGACAAGTGCTCCATATGTTTCCAATCCTGAAGACAATCGTAAATATTTTCGCGATTTGAAACAATTATGTGTTGACATAAACAGCAAAAACATTGATAATATTCATATGGATGTCCTTTCGATGGGAATGACTAATGACTATATCACAGCGGTTGAGGAGGGTGCTACAATGGTCAGAGTAGGTACAGCGATATTTGGGGCTCGTAATTATAACAAATAAATCAGGAGATAGATGTGATGGGAATTTTAGATGGTGTTATTAACGTATTCAAACTTCATGGTGATGATGACTATGATGACGAATATGATGATTACGATGAATACGATGAAGAAGACGAGGAAGACAAAGGTTCGACAAGAAAGAAACTTTTTGGTGGAAGCAAAAAGTATGATGATGATGCAGATGATGACGATACATCAGTAAAATCTACAGACAAGCCTAAGTTCGGAGGCAAAAAAGTCGTTCCGATTAAACCGGCAGGTTCAAGAGGACTTGAAGTTGTTGTAATAAGACCTGAATCAATGGAAGATGCAAGTGATATAACAGATACTCTTTTAAGTGGCAAGGCAGTAGTTCTTAATCTTGAAGGAATTCATGTTGAGGTTGCACAAAGAGTTATTGATTACTCAGCTGGTTCATGTTATGCAATGAGGGGCAATCTTCAGAAAATAACAAGTTACATATTCCTTGTAACACCTCCTAATGTTGATATTTCAGGTGACATACCTGAACTTGTCGCAGGAGGAATAGACTTATCATCTTTTAAAAACTAAGAAAAACTGCCACCTGTTGCAATTACAGCTTCAGGTGGTATTTTACCATATGCAATAAAAAAATTGGAGTGCTATATGTCAAAATTAATTACAGTAAATTACAATCAGAAACCTTGTTATAACATTGTTATTGAAAATGATTTTTCAAAACTTGCCGAAAATGTAACAAAACTTGAAATATCAGGAAGAAAACTTGCAGTTATAACCGACAGCAATGTTGGTCCGCTATATGCAGATAAAGTTGCACAATGTCTTAAAGAAACAGGCAACAACATATTTGTCTATACATTTGAAGCCGGAGAAAAGAACAAAAATCTTAATACAGTCCAGGATGTGTATGAATTTCTCATAAAAAATAAATTTGACAGAAAAGATATGCTTGTAGCCCTCGGCGGCGGTGTTGTCGGCGACCTTACAGGATTTGCTGCTGCAACATATCTTCGCGGCATTGATTTTATACAGGTTCCGACATCACTTCTTGCACAGGTAGATTCTAGCATTGGCGGAAAAACAGGTGTAGATTTCCGTGCATACAAAAACATGGTAGGTGCATTCCATCAGCCACGCCTTGTATATATGAACACATCCACACTTTCATCATTAAATACACGACTTTTTAATTCCGGTTTTGGTGAAATATTAAAACATGGTCTTATAAAAGATGCTTCATATTTCCAGTGGCTCAAAGATAATATTGAAAAAATTGCCGCTCTGGACAGTGGATATCTTGAAGAAATGATTTACAGAAGCTGTGAAATAAAGCGTAAAGTTGTAGAAAACGACCCTACTGAGAAAGGTGAACGTGCACAGCTTAATTTCGGACATACACTTGGACATGCCATTGAAAAACAGATGAACTTTGAACTTTATCACGGAGAATGTGTTGTTCTTGGCATGATAGCAGCACTTAATATATGTGTTGAAAGAGGCACAATCACAAAAGAAGAATATGATGATATTTATAATACTTTCAAAGCATATAATTTCCCTATGACAGTTGATAAAACTACAATAGATGAGGTAATTGCCGCTTCAAAAAATGATAAAAAAATGGATGGCAACAAAGTAAAATTCATTCTTTTAAAAAAAGTCGGGGAAGCATACATTGATATGACTGTTGACGATGATACTATGCGTCGTTCTTTGAAAAATGTAGTTATAGAATAATCAATGAGGTGATATTTTTATATGAAAGAAAAAAACAGCAGCTTAAAATCCATATTAATATTTGTTATATCAGTTGCAATCCTTACATTTTTTGACCAGCTTAGCAAGATAATAATGGTTGATGCATTAAAGACTACAAAAACAATACCGCTAATCAAAAATGTATTGGAATTTTATTATATCGAAAATACAGGAACAGCCTGGGGAATGTTTGGCGGTGGAAGAATATTTTTCCTTGTGCTTACTGTTATCATTATGGCAGTTCTGGTTTATATCACATATAAACTGCCAACAACAAAAAAATATATGTTAATGCGTATTACAATAATACTTCTGGGTTCCGGTGCTGTTGGCAATTTTATAGACAGGCTTTTTCTTGGTTATGTAAGAGATTTTATATATTTCAGACTTATCAATTTTCCTGTCTTTAATGTCGCTGACTGCTATGTTACAATCGGACTTGCATTATTTATAATTATGATATTATTTATATACAAAGATGAGGACTTTAATTTTTTAAAGCCTGACAGAAAGGGCAGCAATGAGTGATTCACCTGAAACATTAATATTAAACGTTGATGAAGCGGCAGACGGAGTAAGGATTGATAAGTTTTTATCAGATACACTGACAGAATATTCACGTTCATTTATACAGAAAATAATAAAGGATGAGCTGGTACTTGCCAATGACAAACATGTGAAAAGTAATTATAAAGTAGCAGCCGGTGATGTTTTAAATATCACTGTACCTGAATGTAAAACACCTGAGATTGAACCGGAAAATATTCCTCTTGATATAATATATGAAGATGATGATATAATAGTTGTCAATAAACCAAAGGGAATGGTTGTTCACCCTGCAGCAGGTCATTACAGCGGAACACTGGTAAATGCATTAATGTATCACTGCAAAGATAATCTTTCCGGAATAAATGGTGTATCAAGACCAGGAATTGTGCATAGAATTGATATGAATACAACAGGAGTACTTGTTACATGTAAAAATGATTTTGCACACAGCCGCATAGCTGCACAGCTTGCAGTCCATGATATAACAAGGAAGTATAATGCAATTGTATGGAATCCGTTTTCTGTGGAATCAGGTACAGTTGATGCACCGCTTGCAAGAAGCCGCAAAGATAGAAAGAAAGTAGCAATTGACCAGAGCGGCAGACGTGCAGTCACACATTACCGCGTCCTTAAAAATTTCAAACAGTTTGCACATGTTGAATGCCAGCTTGAAACAGGACGCACACATCAGATACGTGTACACATGTCAAGTATTGGACATCCGCTTCTTGGAGATGATGTATATGGAAGCGGTAAATCGCCATATAATATTACGGGGCAGGCATTACATGCAAGAGTCCTCGGATTTGTTCATCCAAGAACAGGTAAATATATGGAATTTGAAGCACCTTTACCGGATTATTTTCAAAAGATTCTTAATGATCTTGAAAGCAACGGCAGGTAGTAATAGGAGAGCATATAGATGAGAAGAAAAGAATTTATTGATATTATTTTAAACAGTATATCAGATAAATTTGATATTTATCATAACTATTATTTTAATGGCAGAAAATTTGTTATTTATGCATATTGCTACAATCACAACAATCGTTTTGAGACATCAGGCGATGAATCAAAACTTTGGGATACCCGCTGTTTTGAGCATCTGTTTTTTATAAACAGTGACAATCTTGACATGCACACATTAAATAATTTAAAAGATTTTGCCATAAACAGCATTGAGCCTCATTTCGTCAGAGGTGATGGAAAATATCCTGTTAAGCATCATCTGTATTCCCATATTTCGTTTATCATAATTACACGCAATAAACCATCTTATGAAGTTGAGGAGGCAATAAAAAATATTACATGGAATAAATCATATATGTTTTCAGCCAAAGGATATTGCAATTTGAAAATGGTATGCGTAACACCACGCGAATACAGTGTAATTGCCAATGAAAATGCAAAAGATATAAAAGATTTCCTGATGGATATACTGCTTCATATTGATCATTATGAAGATTGAAAAGATTGAAAATATGTGAAAATTATATAAATTTGTAG
>CEAB01052000.1_pt1 | contig 38610 bp, 36 predicted proteins | sample 557651 | NCBI WGS metagenome assembly CEAB01 (sample SAMEA3182046, study PRJEB8094) | gut metagenome | biome: human; feature: gut; material: Stool; isolation source: human stools | place: Canada | collected 2011-11-15
GACAGCGGCTCGTCCATCAGGAAGACCTTCGGGCTTCTGACGATGGCTCTGCCGATCGCGACACGCTGCCGCTGACCGCCGGAAAGCGCCTTCGGCTTGCGGTCGAGGTACTGCGTGATGTCGAGAATTTCGGCGGCTTCCTTGACCTTGCGGTCAATTTCCGCCTTCGGCACCTTCTTGAGCTTCAGGGAGAACGCCATGTTGTCGTACACCGTCATGTGGGGGTACAGGGCGTAGTTCTGGAAGACCATCGCGATATCGCGGTCCTTGGGCGCAACATCGTTGACAAGCTTGCCGTCGATGTAGAGCTCACCCTCCGTGATTTCTTCCAGACCTGCGATCATACGCAGCGTCGTCGATTTGCCGCAGCCGGACGGACCGACGAGGACGATAAATTCCTTGTCGGCAATGTCGAGGTTGAATTCCTGCACCGCAACGACGCCCTTGTCGGTGATCTGAAGGTTTGCCTTCTCCTTGACGGGCTCGTCGTCCTTCTTCTTTTTGCTCTTCTTTTTCTCTTCTCCGCTGATAAACGGATAGATCTTTTTGACGTTTACTAATTTGACTTCTGCCATAGGTTCTGACTCTGACTGCGCTGCCTCCGCAAGGCGCATTCTCACGAACGCCGGGCTTGGCGAACGTATTACGGCATGTCTCCACAATGCCGCACCGGGAGTCTCCCGGACAATGGGTTTACCCTCCTTTTTTGTTATCAAGCTGCCAAGAATGTGGATTTGGAACCAGCTTGACCAGAATATATATATTGTACCACAAAAGCGGGCGGACTGGGACCGTGATTTTCTACAAAAACAGACTGCATTTTTACAGCATTCCGCCAAAGACCGGTTTCTCTTGCAACTCGCCGCGCAGCCTGATACAATAGAAGGCACAACGAACCATCGGGAGGCACACATGAAAAACACCTCGCTTTGCTATCTGGAGCGCGGCGGGCAGTATCTGATGCTCCACCGCGTGAAAAAGGAGAACGATGAAAACAAAGACAAGTGGATCGGTATCGGCGGCAAGTTTGAGCCCGGCGAGAGCCCGGAGGACTGCGTCTGCCGCGAGGTGCTGGAGGAAACCGGGCTCCGGCTGACGGACTACCGCTACTGCGGCATCGTCACGTTCGTTAACGGCGGCTGGACCGAGTACATGCACCTGTTCCACGCGACCGGCTTTGAAGGGCAGCTGCGCGAGTGTGACGAGGGCGTTCTCAAGTGGATCGACAAAAAGCGGCTGGTCGACCTGCAGCAGTGGGAGGGCGACAAAATTTTCCTGCGGCTTCTGGACCTGCATGTGCCGTTTTTTTCCTTGAAGCTTGTCTATGACGGAGATACGTTAACCGACGCCGTTCTGAACGGAGAAAGGATGTAACATGGAACCGATTCTGATCAGTGCGTGCCTGCTTGGCGCGTCGTGCCGCTACGACGGCGGCAGCAACCCCGTTCTTTCTGTGGAGGCGCTCATGGGGCGCTGCCAGCTGGTGCCCGTCTGTCCGGAGCAGCTGGGAGGACTGCCCACCCCGCGCGAGCCGGCGGAACGGACCGAGGGCGGCGTAGTAACGAAAACGGGAGCGGATGTGAGCGCGCAATTTCAGCGCGGCGCGGAGCAGGCGCTGCATCTGGCGCGCATCTTCGGCTGCAAAAAGGCGGTTCTGAAAGAGCGCAGCCCCAGCTGCGGCGCGGGTGAAATTTACGACGGCAGCTTCACCGGCGCGCGCGTTCCGGGCGACGGCGTGACCGCGCAGCTCTTAAAAGCAAACGGCATTGCGGTCTTCGGCGAGAGCGAAATTGAGACGCTTCTGGAGCAGCTGGACGAGGCGCAGGAGGAAGCGCCGTCTTTCTTCTGAGCCGTTTCCCTGCTCGGAATATGTGCGGAGCGTTCCGGGGTGGAGCGCTCCGCTTTTTTGCGCGGGCCTGCAAAACCGCTCTTTTCATTTTTCGCGTCATGCAGTATAATAAACTTGTATCGGCATTTTTCTTTGGGAGGTGAAGCGCATGCTTCCGGAGGCTTTTACAAAGCGCATGAAAACCCTGCTGGCAGAGGAGTACGGCGCCTTTCTCGACAGCTTCTCGCGTCCCCGCGCGGTTGCGCTGCGCCTGAATCCGCTGAAAACGCAGGCGCCTCCCGATTTGTCCGGCTTTTCGCTGCGCCCCGTGCCGTGGGAGCCGTGCGGCTTTTACTATGACCCGGAGACAAGACCCGGAAAGTCTGCCTATCACGAGGCAGGGCTTTACTATCTGCAGGAGGCAAGTGCGATGGCGCCCGCGGCGCTGCTGGACCCGCAGCCCGGGGAGCGGGTTCTGGACCTGTGCGCGGCGCCCGGCGGAAAATCCACGCAGCTGGCAGGAAAGATGCGCGGGCGCGGGCTTCTGGTCTGCAATGAGATCAACCCCAAGCGCGCAAAAATTCTCGCCTCGAACATCGAGCGGCTGGGCATCGCAAACGCGCTGGTCTTAAACGAGCATCCGCAGCGGTTAGAGACGCGCTTTGCGGGCTGGTTCGATAAAATTCTCGTCGACGCACCCTGCTCCGGCGAGGGCATGTTCCGAAAAGAAGAGGCTGCGGTAACAGACTGGTCGGAGGAAACGGTCCTCATGTGCGCCCGGCGGCAGGCGGAGATTCTGCATTCGGCGTCCGTCATGCTCCGCCCGGGCGGCAGGCTCGTCTATTCGACCTGCACCTTTGCGCCCGAGGAAAATGAGGCAAGCGTCAGCGCGTTTTTGCGCGCGCACCCGGACTTTTCCGTGGAAGAGACCTTCGCGCCGTGGTTTTCTCCCGGGCGTCCCGACTGGATTTCCGATCCCATGCCGGGTCTGGAAAAGACCTTCCGGCTGATGCCGCAGAAGCTTCTCGGCGAGGGGCACTACTGCGCCGTGCTGCGCAAAGCGGGCGATGCACCGGGAGAAGAACTTCCGCTGGAGCCTGCGGCGAAGCGCCCGAAGGAACTGGACGATTTTTGCAAGCAGACCGGCGCGGCGCTGCCGGAGGGCAAGATCATCCTGTTCGGACAGAACGTGTATCTGGCGCCGGAGGACCTTCCGAGCCTCAAGGGGCTTCATGTGCTGCGCGCGGGGCTGGAGCTCGGAGAGGTGCTCAAAAACCGCTTTGGACCCGCGCACGCCTGGGCGCTGTGGCTGAAAGAGCTTCCGAGCTGCGTTTCATTCCCGGCGGAAAGCGAAGAGATTCGCCGCTATCTTGCCGGAGACGTGCTTGCCGGAGACGCGCGCGGCTGGACGCTGGTGCAGGTCGAGCGTATAAGCCTCGGCTGGGCAAAGGGCGACGGGCGGACGCTCAAAAATCACTATCCGAAGGCGCTGCGGCGCTGCGTATAAAAGGAGGAAGGCTCCATGGAAGAAAAAAAGTGCATCCTGATCGTCGAGGACGAGCGGGCAATTGTGGAAATTCTGAAGTTCAATCTCAAGCGCGAGGGCTATGATACGTTAGAGGCGCTCGACGGCGAAGCGGGGCTCGAGCTGGCGCGCACCGAAGACCCAGACCTGATTTTACTTGACGTGATGCTGCCCAAGATGAACGGGTTTGACATCTGCAAGAATCTGCGCGAGGCGGGAAGCAGCGTGCCCATCATCATGCTGACCGCGCGCGAGGAGGAGACGGACAAGGTCTTCGGACTCGAGGCGGGCGCGGACGACTATATGACAAAGCCCTTCTCTATGCGCGAGCTGATGGCGCGCGTGCGGGCAAACATCCGAAGAAGAAGCCTGGACTTAAATGCCAGAGCCTCCGTCGGGACGCTTCTGACCGCGGGCGCGCTGACCATCGAGCCGTCGACGTTCTCGGTGACAAAATCCGGCGAGCCGGTCGACCTGACGCAGAAGGAATACGATCTTCTCATGCACCTGATTCGCGAGCGGGGCAAGGTCTTCACGCGCGAGGATCTCATGCAGAAGGTCTGGAACTACGATTATTTCGGCGACATGCGCACCGTGGACGTAACGGTCCGGCGCCTGCGCGAAAAGATCGAGGACGACCCCGGAAAGCCGCAGTATATTCTCACCAAGCGCGGCGCGGGCTACTACTTTGCGCCCTAGAAGTTTCGGGAAAGACCAGTCTTTCCCGAATAGAATGCGTCTTGACTGCGCGCATAATTTTGGCCCAAAGGGCCAAAATTCCACACTTGCAAGCCGTAAAGAGTTTTTTCCGACGTACACGCCGCCGGAAAAAACGGATTTCTATTCCATTTTGCGCCTGCGGGCGCAAAACTCTGCGAGGCAGAAATAAGAGGCAGAAATGATAAGAGTTTGAAAGGAGGGCGGGACGATGCGGTCTCTGCGCACCAAGCTGGTCATGATCATGGTGATCCTGATTCTTGCCCTGATGTGTGTGATCGGCGCGTTTCTGATCAACGGCGTCGGCAACTTCTATATCTCCCAGTTCTACGAGCAGATGGAAAAAACCTTCTCGCCCGAGTTCATCGGTCAGCTGCAGGAAATTCCCGCGCAGGAGCAGAATGCGCCCGAGCGGATGAAAGAGCTCTTAATGGCGCAGGCAGGTCTCGGCATTGATATTGCGACGCGAAACGTCTACATTCTGGACGAAACCGGAAATGTCCTTGCCAGCTCCAACCAGCAGACCTCGGTCTCCATGACAGCGAACCTGCTGACGGCGATGAACGGCGAGGTCGGTCAGGAGAGCTCGATCACGAGCAGCTTCATGGACTTAGCCGTTCCGATTGCATCGGCAGACAACACGTACATCGTCTATATTTTAGACAGCCGCGCAACAGTCGACGCGCTCACGGGAGAGCTGTTTTCCATCATCCTGAGCGCTTTGGGACTTGGTCTTGTGATCTGTGTCGTTTTGTCGTTCCTTCTTGCGCAGATTCTCATCACGCCCATCCGCGCGCTGACCCTCGGTACGCGGCAGGTCGCTGCGGGTGACTTTTCCCAGCGCATTGAGGTCGAGGGACAGGATGAGATCGGCGTTCTGACGCGGAACTTCAACCACATGGCAAAGGTCCTGCAGGATACGATCTCGGAAGCGGAAAACGAGCGCAACAAGCTCTCGACGCTGTTTCTGCACATGACCGACGGCGTCGTCGCCTTCTCGGCATCGGGCAATCTCATTCACTGCAACCCCGCCGCAACGCAGATGCTGGCGCGCCCGCTCGACCCTACGACGACGTTTGATGAGCTTTTTGCCGATCAGGCGGAGCTGGACACGCTGCTGACGCTGAAGCGCCCGCAGTATTTAGAGGCGCAGAAGACGGCAGGCGACCGGGAGCTGGAACTTTTCATGGCGCCGTTTTCCTCCGATCAGACGCAGGGCGGCGCGCTGGTCGTCATCCACGACGTGACCGAGCAGAGAAAAAGCGAGCAGTCTAGGCGCGAGTTCGTTGCGAACGTGTCGCACGAGCTGCGGACGCCTCTGACCAACATCAAATCCTACGCCGAAACCATCGTCTCCGCCGGAGACGAGCTGCCGCGCGAGCTTCACGATAACTTCATGGGCGTCATCATCAATGAAGCCGACCGCATGACCCGCATCGTGCAGGACCTTCTTACGCTCAGCAAGATCGACTACGGCAAGATGGAGATGAACATCTCGCGCTTCTCGTTTGCCAAGGCAATTTCGAATGTATACGAGGCGGCGCGCCTGAACGCCGAGCAGAACCACCACCATACGATGGTGTTCCACTGCGAGGACAATATCCCCGACGTGCTCGGCGACCGCGAGCGTATCGAGCAGGTGGTCATGAACATCGTCTCGAATGCGATCAAATATACGCCAGACGGCGGCAAGATCGAAATCTACGCGGGCGCAAGCGGCAAATCCGTTTTCGTCCGCGTGACCGACAATGGCATCGGCATTCCCGAAAAAGACCTGCCGCGGCTGTTTGAGCGGTTCTACCGCGTCGATAAGGCGCGAAGCCGCGAGTCCGGCGGCACGGGTCTCGGACTGTCCATTGCCCGCGAGATTCTCTCGCAGCACAGGGGCGAAATTAAGATCGACTCGGTCTACGGCGAGGGCACCGACGTGCGCATCACGCTGCCTGCCGCGCCGCCCGAAAAATAAGCAAGACGACAGTTTTGAGAAAGGAGGCAGACCATGCGCAGACGAAAATGGCTCGAACGGGCAAAAAGCCTGCTTATTGCGGTTCTGGCGCTGACGGTTCTGGCGCTGACGGTTCTGGCGCTTCCGGCAAAGACGGTGACGGATACGCCGTGGTTGGCAGCGCTGGTGCGCCCGTTTGCCTCCGTGATGGGGCTGACGCAGGGCGAGCTGACCGCAACACCGATGGCAGACGCCGCAAGCGTCACAGGCGCGGCGCAGCCGGTTGCCGTCTCCGTGCGAAACCCCGCCGGAAGAACCAGCTTCCAGTTTGACACTGCCGCGCTGGATACCGCCTTCGAGCAGTTCGGCGCGGCGCTCGGGCAGGCGCTGGAGGGCGCGCAGGAGCCGCAGCGTACGACCGCGCTTCGTATTCAGACCGCGCTCGGCAAGACCTCGGTCGCCTTCCGCTATCCGGGCGAAATTTCCCCGGCGCTTGCCGCGTCATGGCTGCAGGTGGAAACGGCGCTGGACGAGAGTGTCCGCGCGCAGTGGCTGATTCTGGCAAACGAGGATGCGGCGGTGAACCTGTATCTGGTAGGAGACGAGCTGTTCGTCTGCCAGACGCAGCTCGATGGCGACGCACTCGAGCAGCTTCTGCAAAGCTGCACGCCGGACGGCAGCTTCTTCGCCTTTGAAGACGCGCAGGCGCGCTTTTCCTCCGTAGAGCCCCTGAGTCTTCTTCCGGGGCAGACGCCGCAGATTCATGCCGCCGAAGCGGCAAATCCCTGTGATGCGCGCTTTTCCGACGCCCTTGCCGCGACGCTGGGCTTCAATCCCTACGGCGACGCCCGCTACACCGACGACGCCGGAAACACCACCTACACCGAGACCGGCTACGCGCTGTCCATCTCGGCATCGGGCGAGCTTCTTCTGCGCGCCGACGTGCAGTCCACACGCTTTCAGGCGGCGTCGGGCGAGCAGGCAGAGCTGGTCGAGTGCGCTAGGAGCCTTCTTTCCGCCATGACCGCCGGAGTTAACTCCGATGCCCGCCTCTACCTGACAGACCTTGAACAAAACGGCAGCGAGAGCGTCTGCACCTTCGACTATTTCCTCAGCGGCATTCCCGTTCTGCCCGCCGGCGGCTACGGCGCGGAGGTCCGCTTCTCGGGTACATCCATTGTGCAGGTCCGGCTGGTGCTGCGCGCCTATACGCTGACGACGCAGACGCTTTCCGTTCTTCCGCCCGCGCAGGCGGCGGCGATTCTGCCGGAAGGAAGCGCGCTTCGTCTGGTCTACAGCGACACGTCCGCCGGAATTACTGCCGGCTGGCAGTCGTAGCGGGAGGTGGCGCATGTCTGTTTCCAAAATCAAAAATCTGATTCTGCTGATTCTGGCGCTGGCGATTATCGGGCTTCTGCCCGCTGTGGTTCCGACGCAGGCGGCAAGAGTCGGCAGCGAAAGAGAGGTCCACGAAAAGCTCGAAGCGCTCTATGAAAGCTACGGGCTCAGCCTCGACGCTTCCAGCCTTCCTGCCAGCCAGACGCTCTACAGCATCGAGCTGGAAAACCCCGACGCAAAGCCTGCCGCGCAGGCGCTTCTGGGCGGCAAGGCGGCGGAAGAAGAGGCTCCGGCGCGGATGCTGGCGCAGTATTCTGCCGGCAGCAGCACGCTGCAGCTCAGCCGCTCCGGGCAGCTCGAAGGGCGCTTCACAGACGCCTCGGCGGCGCACGATCTGACGCGCGCAACCAGACGGTATCTGCGCTCGATGGACTTTGACATTGCTGAAATTTTCGAGCCGGTGCGGCTGTCCGCGGGCGTTTACAGCGTCACGGCGGCGCAGAGCCTCTGCGGCGCGCCGGTGTTTGAAAGTGCGCTCACGTTTACCTATCGCAACAATGCCCTTTCGCGTGTAGACGGGACGTATTACCCCGCGGGCGAGATCGTCCGCGTGTCGCAGAGTGCGTGCATCTCCTGCGCGGACGCGCTGGTGGCGCTGCTGTCCAGCCGCGACAGCCTCGGCTGGGTCGGAAGCGAGATTGTCTCGTGCGAGCAGGGCTATGTCCACTCCGAGACCGCATCGAGCGCGCTGCGCTTTGTGCCGGTCTGGCGGATTGAGACCGACGCGGGCTCATTCTATGTCAACGGCATCACGCGCGAAGTGCGTCAGCTTGCGTCGTAGCGTGTCGGAGCACGTCAAAACAAATTTCTTAAAAGTTTCTTAAGAAATTTGTTCCCGAATTGTCATTTTTCCTTTACATTGCCGCGGGCTTGTGGTATTCTTATTCTTGCCGTGGTTTGAGCGCGCGAACAAAGCCTTCCTGCGCTTGCACGAATTGGCATCGTAACTTCTGAGCTTTCAGGAAATACTCTTTTCAAAGAGGGATTTGAACTTTGATCAAATATATCGTTCAGGGCGGAAGCAGACTGTCCGGTCATGTGAATATCTCGGGCGCGAAAAACGCCGCAGTTGCGATCCTGCCGGCGAGCCTGCTGGTAGACGGCGTGTGCCGCATTGAAAACGTACCGGATATTTCCGATGTGCGGCTGCTTCTTGAAATTTTAAGAAATATGGGCGCGGGCATCCGCCGCTTCGGGCGCAACACGCTGGAAATCGACTGCTCGCACGTCAGAAACGCGACGGCGCCGATTGACCTGGTGCGCCGCATCCGCGCGTCATACTATCTCATCGGAGCCGAGCTCGGCAGATTCGGTCACGCGCGCGTGGCAATGCCCGGCGGCTGCAACTTCGGCGTCCGCCCCATCGACCAGCACATCAAGGGCTTTGAGGCAATGGGCGCAAGCGTCGAGCAGCTCGGCGGCTATGTCTGCGCGGACGCGCCGGAGGGCGGTCTGCAGGGCGGACATGTGTATCTGGATATCGTCTCCGTCGGTGCAACGATGAATATCATGCTCGCGGCCGTGCTGTGCAGCGGCATGACGATCATTGAAAACTGCGCCAAAGAGCCGCATATCGTCGATCTTGCAAACTTCCTGAACGCCATGGGCGCGAAGGTCTCCGGCGCGGGCACGGATGTGATCAAGGTCCGCGGCGTAGAACGGCTCACCGGCGGCAGCTATACGATCATCCCCGATCAGATTGAAGCCGGCACCTATATGGCGGCGGCAGCCGCAGTCGGCGGCGATGTGACGGTCGACAACGTGATTCCGAAGCATCTCGACTGCATCACGGCGAAGCTGCGCGAGATGGGCGCGAGGGTTACGGAATTTGACGATTCCATCCGCGTGGAGGCAGACCGCCGCCTGCGCCGGTCCAATGTCAAGACCATGCCCTATCCGGGCTTCCCGACCGACATGCAGCCGCAGATTGCCGTGTGCATGGCGCTTGCCGAGGGAACCAGCCTCGTCACCGAGGGCATCTATGATAACCGCTTCCGCTACACGGCGGAACTGAACCGTATGGGCGCAAGCATTCAAGTCGAGAGCAAGACCGCGGTCATCGATGGCGTGACGCAGCTGCACGGCTGCGAGGTCCGGGCGTGCGATCTGCGCGCGGGCGCGGCGATGGTGATTGCCGCTCTTTGCGCCGAGGGCACAACGACGATTGAAGACGCGCACTATATCGAGCGCGGCTACGAAGACATCATCGGCAAATTCGCTGCCATCGGCGGCAAAATCCGCCGCATCGAGACCTTCGAAGGAAACTCTCAGGACGCAGCCGGCTGATATCGAAAAACGCACCCCGCCAGATTTTCTGGCGGGGTTTTTGCGCGCGTCATAGAGAAAGGGCTGCGGCGAGCAGCGGTTCGTTTTCCAGCAGCAGCTGCGGCAATTGGGACAATTCCAGCGGATTTTCGCCGAGTCCTGCCTCGATGGTAAAGCCTGGGCGGTGAAAGCGCGCTAAGAACCAGTCCTTGTAGCCGGCGTTGCTCGACTCTGGCGGAACGTTCTGCACCTCGTAGCCGGACGCGGCGGAAAGCTTTGCGGCAATTGCGGCGGACCCCGGCGGATCGAGCGCCGCGCCGCCGGGGTAAATGACGCGCCCCTGCGTGTGATAGGCAAGAAGCAGACCCGGGCGCACGCAGGCAGTATAGGCGGCAAGCGCCGCTGTTTCGCGCTGATCGAGGGGCTTTTCGCCCGGATAGTCCCGGGGCGCCAGGCGGTCAAAGCCGAGAGAAGCTTTGATTTGTTTTGCTTTGTCCCAGTTTGCCGGATAGTTGAGGTTCAGATCGACGCCCCGCAGGTTCGCCTTCCAGCCGGAAGGAAACGGAAGCTGCGGATACGAGGCGGCAAGCTGCGCGGCAGACTGATACTCGGGCGAGGCGTTCGGAATTTCGCCCGCGACGAGGTCCGCGCCGTCCGGGTTGACAAGCGGCACGCAGTAGAGCATCGAATTGCGGTAGAGCGCGCGGGCAGGTTTGCCGCCGAAGCAGCCGTCTTCGCAGATGGCGCGGCAGTAAGCAAGCAGCAGCTCCCAGAGAAGTGTGCCCGTGATCGACTCGTTGGCGTGGTGCGTGCCGCTGAGCAGGACCTTGTGGCTGCCGCAGCCGAGCTGAATGGCAACGACGGGTCTTCCGCCTGCCGTGCGCGTGAGCGTTTTGACATAGGCAAAGGGCGCAGTGCGCCGCAGCTGCCTGAGATACCGGTTTTGACGCCCGGAGGTCAAATAGCCGGGCGGCAGGATACAGCACATGAAAATCGCCTCCGTCATAAATTATGGCGGAGGCGATACGTTTAGAACAGAGCTTTTAGTTTTCTTCGAAGATTGCCTTCACGGCGCGGTAGGTCATGTAGCAGTCGTATTTGGAGACGACCTCAAACGGCGCGTGCATGGAAAGGACCGGGACGCCCGCGTCCAGCGTGTCGATGTTGCGCTTTGCCATGTATTTTGCGACCGTTCCGCCGCCGCCCGCGTCGGTTTTGCCCAGCTCGCACATCTGCCAGGCAACGTCATGATCGTTCAGGAGCTTGCGGATGCGCCCGACGACCTCGCTCGAAGCGTCCGACGCGCCGGACTTGCCGCCCGCGCCCGTGTATTTGCAAAGACCGACGCCGTAGTTTAAATACGCGGCGTTCTTGCGCTCGAAGACCTCGGAGAAGCCCGGGTCAAACGCGGCGCACACATCGGCGGACAGGCAGAAGGAATGTGCAAGGCACGTGCGAAGGTCCGTTCCCTGCGCCTTGCACAGGCACTCCATAAAGTACTCGAATGCCTCACCCTGCATGCCGGACACGCCCTCGGAGCCGATTTCCTCCTTGTCCGCAAAGATGCACACGGCAGTCTTTCTGGGGCTTTTCGCGTCGAAGATCGCGGCAAGCTCTGCATAGGCGCAAACTCTGTCGTCGTGCCCGTAGGCGCCGATCATGCTGCGGTCCAGACCGATGTCACGCGCGTTCGCGGCAGGAACCGCTTCCAGCTCGGCGGAGATGAAGTCCTCCTCGACGATGCCGTATTTTTCGTTCAGAAGCCGCAGCACCGAGAGCTTCACGCGGTCCTTGCCGTCGTCGTCCGCTTCCGGACGGCTTCCCATTAAAATATTCAGGCTTTCAGACGGAATTGCTTCGTTGAGGGGCTTTTTGCCCTGCTCACGCCCAAGATGGGGCAGAAGGTCCGTGATGACGAGCTGCGGGTCGGCGGGGTCATTTCCGATGGTGACGTAAACCTCGCTTCCATCGCGGCGGACGATTTTGCCGTGCAGCTCCAGCGGCACCGTCACCCACTGGTACTTGCGGATGCCGCCGTAGTGGTGGGTCTTGAGATAGGCAAGCTCGGTGTCTTCATAGAGGGGATTCGGCTTGATGTCGAGCCGGGGCGCGTCGGTGTGCGCCGCGCCGATGTTCGCGCCGTGCGACAGATCTTCTTCGCCGATGACGGCAAGCATGATCGCCTTGCTGCGGTTGTTCCAGTAGAGCTTGTCGCCGGTCTTGATGGGCATGCCGGGGTGATACGCGACGAAGCCTCTTGCCTCCGCTTCCGCGATGGCGGTGAAGACGCACTCGCGCTCGGTTTTGGAGCGGTCGAGGAAGGATTTGTATGCCTCGCAGTAGGCATTCAGTTCCTGTTCTTCCGCCTGCGTCAGGCGGTCGTAGCCGTTTTTCGGCTGATAGAGAAGGGCGTCTCTTTGTTCTTTGGTCATGGGGTTTCCTCCTTTGTGATGTCGTTCAGGAGGCGGCGGGATGCGTCCCGGAACGCCTCGAGGGATGTATCGTTTGTCAGGATCACCTGACAGCCTGTACGGTAAAATTCATCCGGCTTCTGCGCGTCGATTCTGGCACGCGCTGCCTGCTCGGAAAGATGGTCGCGCGCCATGATGCGCGCCAGGCGCACCGGCTTCGGGGCAAGAATGCCGACCGTCACGTCGCAGCCGTTTCCCATGCCGGACTCGAGAAGATTGATCGCGTCGATGGCAAACAGCGGCTTGCCGTCTTTTTTCGCCTGCGCGCGCAGCTTCTCGACGGCGGCGCCGACGTGAAAAAAGACAATCTCGTTGAGCGTATCGAGCGCCTGCCTGTTCGAGAACACCCGCGCGGCAAGCGACTTCCGGTCGAGCGAGCCGTCCGGCAGAAACACATCGCCGAACGCTTTTTGCAGCGCGGCTTTCAGCGCCGGGTCGGTTTTCAGAAGCTCGTAATACAGCGCGTCGCAGTCGACGATGACCCCGCCGTGCGCGGCAATTTCCTGCAGAAACGTCGTCTTGCCGCAGCCGGTGGGACCGGTAATGCCGATCGTTTTCATGCTACACCTCGACGACATGGAAGCCTGCCGCCTTCTTGAGCCGGTTTCCGATGGCAAGCCCAAGCCCTGCCGCGTCCGGGCACTGGGCGTAAATTTCCGCGACCGATTCGTGGTCAAATTCGCGCAGCGCGTCAAACACCCGGCGCGCCTGCTCCGCCTTATCGCCGACCGGACCGAGGTCGTGGATGATATGCCCGGGGAACAGCCCGGTAAACTCGGAAAAGCAGATCACGCCCGCAGTTTCCGGCAGGTGGTCTTTGATGTACTGCGCGCTTTTTGCGGGGTCTCCGGTGAAAACGGTGACGGGCGCTTTGGGTGCGTAGTGGCGGTATTTCATGCCGGGCGCTTTGGGCTTTTCCCCGTCTTTGAGTAAACTCACGACCGCCTTGTCGACCGCGACCTCGCCCAAAACCTCCTGCAATGCCTCGAGCGGCAGCCCGCCCGGACGAAGAAGACGCGGCGGCTGGCATGTGAGATCGATAATCGTCGACTCCACGCCCACGCGGCAGGGTCCGCCGTCAAAAATCGCGTCGATTTTGCCGTCCATGTCCTCACGCATATCGCTGGCGCAGGTGGGACTGGGTCTGCCGGAGGTGTTGCCGGAGGGCGCGGCAATGGGAACGTCTGCCTCGCGGATGACAGCGAGCGTCACCGGATGGTCCGGGCAGCGGACGCCGACGGTTTCCAGACCGCCCGTCGTGCGCAGCGGGACAAGTTTCTTGCGCGGCAGAATCATGGTCAGAGGTCCGGGCCAGAAGCGCTCTGCCAGCCGGTACGCCGCGTCCGGTACGTCTTCGCAGTAGCGCGCCAGCCACGAAGCGTCCGGAATGTGGATGATCAGGGGGTTATCCTGCGGGCGCCCCTTCGCCTCGAAGATATGAAGCACTGCCTCTTCGTTCAGTGCGTTTGCGCCCAGCCCGTAGACCGTCTCGGTCGGAATGCCGAGAAGACCGCCGCGCGTGATAATGTCTGCCGCCTGCCGGACGGCTTCCGGCGTCAGCGCATCAAAGTAAATCGTATTCATGAAATTCCTTCTTTTTGGAAAATTATGTGTCACTCTGGCTCGACTGGAGCTTTTCCGCCTGATCGGCGGTGACGAGCGCGTCAATCAGCTCGTCGAGATTGCCGTCCATGATCGCGTCGATCTTATAGAGCGTCAGCCCGATGCGGTGGTCGGTGACTCTGCCCTGCGGGAAATTGTAGGTGCGGATGCGTTCGTTGCGCATGCCGGTACCGATCTGGCTGCGGCGCTCGCTGGTGATGGCGGAGTTGATGCGCTCCTGCTCAATTTCGTATAATTTGGAGGCGAGCATCTGCATGCACTTTTCGCGGTTCTGGACCTGTGAGCGCTCCTCCTGGCAGGAAACAACAATCCCCGACGGCTTGTGAATCAGCCGGACTGCGGAGGACGTTTTGTTGATGTGCTGCCCGCCCGCGCCGGAGGACCGGAAAACCTGCATTTCGATATCCTCGGGGCGGATATCGACCTCCGCTTCTTCCATCTCGGGAAGTACCGCGACGGTCGCGGTCGAGGTGTGGACTCTGCCGCCGGACTCGGTTTCCGGCACGCGCTGCACGCGGTGCACACCGGACTCGAATTTGAGCCGCGAGTATGCCCCGTCGCCGTCTATTTCAAAATCCGCTTCCTTCATGCCGCCGAGCTCCGTTTCGTTGTAGTTGAGTAACGTCACCTTCCAGCCCTTCGACTGCGCGTACATGGTATACATCCGGTACAGGCTGTGGGCAAACAGCGCGCTCTCCTCGCCGCCGACGCCGCCGCGGATTTCCACAATGACGCTCTTGTCGTCGTTCGGGTCGCGCGGCAACAGCAGAATTTTGAGCTCCTGCTCGAGCGTTTCCAGCTTTTTCTTGCAGGCGGTGTATTCCTCCTGACAAAGCTCCTTCAGCTCCGCGTCCAGACCGCCCGCATCCAGCATGCCGCGCAGGTCCTGCGCTTCCTGCTCTGTTTTGCGGTAGCTGCGATAGGCAGTGACAATCGGCTCGAGGCGCTTCTGTTCGCGCAGGAGCTTTGACGCTGCCTTGGGGTCTGCGTAAAAGTCCGGCTGCCCGGCGCGCTCTGCCATCTCGAGATATCGTTCTTCAACCAGTCGTAATTTTTCCAGCATAGATTCCTCACATACGCCCGCAGCTTTGCGGGTAAAGTTTTACAACTACATCATACTCCATTTTCGCCCCGCCGTCAAATATCCGCGCCCGTTTTGCGCATACTACTACGGATTTCTACGCAAAAGGAGCGATGGCTGTGAAACGAATCGCGGCGCTGGTACTGGCACTGGCGCTTTTCTTTTCCTGCGCGAGTGCCGCGCAGGCGGGAAACACGCGCGAAACGAAGGGCTATATCGCCCTGAGCTTCGACGACGGACCCTCGGGCGAAATCACGCATCAGCTTCTGGACGGGCTTGCGCAGCGGAACGTCCACGCGACGTTTTTTCTCTGCGGCTACCGCATTGCGCAGTACCCCGAGCTTGCGCAGCGCATGGCAGAGGACGGGCACGAGCTGGGGCTTCACTCCGACCGGCACGATTATATGCAGCACATGACAAAGCAGGAGGCGCTGGAAGATCTGACCGAGTGCATGGGAAAGCTCACCGAGGCGACCGGCGTGACGGCAAGGCTGTTTCGCCCGCCGGGAGGGCTTTACTCTGCCGATCTTCTGGAGGCGTCGAAGGAGCTGGGGCTATCGGTCGTTTTCTGGTCCGTGGACCCGCACGACTGGGACAAAGATCAAAGCGCGCAGGTGCTGCCGTACCTTCTTTCTCACACGCAGGCGGGCGATATCGTCCTGATGCACGATCTGACGGAACACTCCGTTTTGTGCGCGCTTTCCTTCATCGACACGATGTGCGCGCAGGGTTTTGAATTCTGCACCGTTTCCGAGCTTGCCGCCCTTTCCGGCACAAGCCTTTCTCCCGGTGTGTATTATAACCGTTTCCCGCATTGACGAACGGCAGCGGTTGTACTAAAATAGAGAAAAACAGAGCCAGACAGGAGGAAAACCATGGATAAAAAGGAGCTTCGCGCCGTCATCCGCGCCCAAAAGCGCGCCATGACAAATGCGCAGATCGACGCCTGCAGCGAAAAGCTTGCAGCGCTGTTCCGCGCGCACCCGCTCTATCAGCAGGCGAAGAGCATCTACGGGTATCTGCCGTACAATCAGGAGGTGCGCACCGTGCCGATGCTCCGGCAGGCGCAGCTCGATGGAAAGCGCGTCGCCGTGCCGAAGGTGTATGGCGATACGATGAAATTTCTGTGGCTGGACGATTTGAGCGCCGTCGCGCCCGGGGCGTATAACATCCCCGAGCCGATTGCAGACGGACCCGAGGCGGACGACGAGACGGCGCTGGTGCTGATGCCGGGGCTCGCCTTCGACCCCGAGGGGCACCGCTGCGGCTACGGCGGCGGGTTCTATGATAAGTTCCTCGCCGCGCATCCAGCGCACCCGACGCTCGCGCTGTGCTACGGCTTTCAGATGTGCGACCATCTGGAAACGGATGACTACGATATTCCGGTCGACGCGGTGATCTCTGCCGAGGTGGACGAATGAAATACGTCCTTCTGCTCGGCTTCTGCGCGGTTATTTTCCTGATCTGCTTTCTCATTGACAAGCTGATCCAGAAGCTCTTTCCGAAGCACGAGCTGGAAAAGAGCAAAACCGTCGTCCGCCCACCGCGCAAGAGCGCTGTCTTCGGCATCCTGCTTCTGGTGTTCCCGCTGATGGCGCTTTTATTCTGGATGCCGGAGGAGGGCGACACGCTCTTGACCATCTGCTGCGTGGGCGCGATGCTGATGGGAGCGTTTTTGCTTGTTACATACTTCTCCGTTTCCATCTACTACGGGGAAGACGGCTTTCTGTATAAAACCCTTCGCGGCGGCAAAAAGGAATACCGCTACAAGGACATTCGCGGGCAGCGCAGCGTCATGACGCGCGGCGGCATCAACACGATTCTGTTCGTCGGTAAGGATGAGATCAATCTCTACAGCGCGATGCAGAACCTCAATCCCTTTTTGAAGCATGCGTTTTTCCGATGGTGCGAGGCAAACGGCATCGACCCGGATTCGATCGAAAATAATCCCCGCATGTTCACCTGGTTCCCGGACCCCGATGGGGCGCAATCCGGGCAGGACGAGATGTAACCGGCGCACGGGAGGGCAGATTATGAGAAGACGAAAGCTTGTTATTTTGCTGGCGGCGCTGATTTTCGGTCTTGCTGCCTGCGCAAAGCCCGCAGAACCCAGCCCGGTAGCGGTATCATCCGTCTTGGCGTTGTCCTCGGAGCAGTCCGCTCCGGCGCAGACCCCGGAAGGGCAGGAAAAACCCGCCGAGCCGGAACACGAATGGACGCAGGAAGATATTCGCCGGATGTATCAGAACATACAGGAGCCGGATTGGGTGTTCATCGACTGCCTCGTTACGCCGGACAGGGCGAACGGCTGCGTCGGCGCGGCGCTGTACTGGGACGGCAAGGAATCCACGCTTGTGCGCTTCTTTGACGAAGACGGATATTCCTACTGCGCAGGACCTGTGGCAAAAACGGCGCAGGACGCAGGCTTTGCCTATCTCGGAGACGGTGCGGTGACGTTCCGCCTGCAAACGGACGACGCAGCGGAGTATGATTACACGCTCACGTTAGAGAAAACCGGCGAGGACGTAAACTGGACGGCAAGAGACAGCCTTACCGTCCCGAATCCATAACACAAAAATCCTCCGCAGATCAGGTCTGCGGAGGATTTTCTATCGGTCAGCCGATGTCCGGCTGCTTTTGCGGGTAGGCGGGCAGCCATTTGCCGAATTTGTAGTAGAGCAGGAACATCACGGACGCTGCCGTCCAGGTAATGGGGTAGCACAGGGCGATGGTGAGATTGCTCAGGTGCGGGAAGGTCATGGTGAACAGCAGAATCAGCCGCAGCACACACGCGCCGAAGAGCGTGATGATTGTGGGCTTGACCGCATTTCCGACGCCGCGCATCATGGAAGACAGCACCTCCGTCGCCGAGAACAGGAAGTAGCACGGGGCAAGATAGGTGATGATCACGCGCCCCTGCTCGACGACTGCGGGGTCAGAGTTGAACAGACGAATCGTCCAGTCGCGCGTGAAGTAGATGAACCCGCCGATCAGCGCGCACATCGCAAGGTGCAGCGCGATGCCGACGTGCATGGTCTGCAGAATCCGGTCTTTTTTCCGCGCGCCGTAGTTCTGCCCCGCGAAGGTCATGACGGCAATGCCGATGGCGTTGGAAATCGGCCAGAAGATGCCGTCGAGCTTCCAGTAGACCGACCACGCCGCGACCGTATCCGTGCCGAGCAGATTGATTGCCTTCTGGACATAGACGTTCGTAATGTTATAAAGCACGCTGGAAATGCCGGCGGGAAGCCCGATGACGAGCATGCGCTTGAGCAGCCACCCGTCCGGGCGGATTTTTTTGAGGTCCAGGCGGTGGTCTCCGTGCGCGCGCTGCAAGGTGCGGATGACCAGCCACGCGCAGATGAGCTGTGACAGGCTCGTCGCAATTGCTGCGCCCGCAACCTCCAGCTTCAGAACGGCGACAAAGAACAGGTCGAGGATGGTGTTGACAATCGTGCAGACCACGAGAAACAGCAGCGGGCGCTTTGAGTCTCCCAGCGCGCGCAGAATGCCGCTTCCCATGTTGTAGATCATGGACGGAATCATACCCGCAAAATACCAGACCAGATAGTCTTTGGAATACTGCAGCGTGTCCTCGGGCGTACTGAGTGCCGGCAGCAGCAGAGGCGCTCCGAACATGCCCAGAAGCATCGTCAGCGCGCCGACGATGATGGCAAGGAAGACCGCCGTATGGACAGCCCGGCTCACCTGCGCATGCTCCTGCGCGCCCGCGTGCTGCGAAATGACGACCGACGCGCCGGAGGATAAGCCGACGAAGAAATTGACAATGAGGTTGATCAGAACAATGTCGGACCCGCCGACCGCTGCCAGCGCGGTTTTTCCGACAAACTGCCCGAGGACCACCGCGTCGACCGCAGAATACAGCTGCTGCAGCAGCGTCCCGAGCATGATAGGCAGGAAGAAGGCAAGCATGCCCTGCAAAACCGGTCCTTCGGTCATGGAACTCTCGCGAAACAGCGTATGCTTCATATAATCGCTCCTTTCCGGCTGTGTCCTCCACAGGAGGTCAGCAGATACTACTATATCGGTTTTTCCGGCTTTTGCAAGAGGGCATTCAAAAAAATTCCGCGGCTTTTGGAGAATGCGGCAAAAATAAAGCTTGACGAAACGCGGCGCGCTTTCTATAATAAAGGCGAACCGCATACAATCGAACACAGGGGCGCTGGGAAACCGGCTGAGATTGCGCGCTGCGCTTGTCCCTTTAACCTGATCCGGGTAATGCCGGCGTAGGAAGCTGATTCGTACAACATCGTTCTGCCGCTCTACACCACATCCGGTTGTAGGCGGTATCTTTGTTTTTATGAGGTGTTTTTCCATGACGAAACGCAAACTGACGCTCCGCTGCCTGTGCGAGGGCGCCATCATGCTGGCTCTGGCGCAGGTGCTGGGCTACATCAAGCTCTGGCAGCTGCCGAACGGCGGCTCGGTGACGCTGTCCATGCTCCCGATTTTTGTCTTCTGCATCCGCTGGGGCTTCGGACCAGGCCTGTTGGTCTCGTTTGCCTTCGGACTGCTGCAGCTGTTCCTGGATGTCGCGTACTCCGCGGGTTGGCAGTCGATCATCGGCGACTATCTGCTGGCGTTTGCCGTGATGGGCTTCGCGGGTCTGTTCAAGGGCAAGAAGAACGGCATCTACTGGGGGTCGCTCCTCGGCACGTTCCTGCGTTTTCTCGTTCACTATGTCACGGGCGCAACGCTCTGGGCAGAATGGATGCCGGACGAGTTCTTCGGCATGACCATGACCTCTCCGTGGATCTACTCCGCGCTCTATAACGGCAGCTTCCTGCTTCTCAGCCTCGTGCTGACGCTGGTTGTCGTAGCAATTCTCCAGAAGCCTCTGGGCAAGTATCTGCGCGCAGAAGACCTCAAAAAGTAATATCGATCGGCGCCCGCTTTCCCCCCGAGAGCGATAAGAACCGCTCATCAGACGTTAGCTCTGATGGGCGGTTCCATTTTTTATAAGGGCGTCTTTTTGATTTTGGCAAAGGGGCGGGGATATCTGGACGGCGTGGGGGCTTCCTTGCGGATGACGACCGCGCGGTGGATGGCGTCTTCCACCTCGTATTCATACACGCGCTCGACGCGCCCGCCGAGAAGCCGGATGCCGTGCTTCGCCTCGTCCAGCTCGACATCTGCCAGCTGCCCCTTCATCGCGACAAAGCAGCCTCCGACCTTCACATAGGGAAGGCACAGCTCCGAGAGAATGTTGAGCCGCGCAACGGCGCGGGAGACCGCGATATCATAGCTCTCGCGGCAGACCGTCACATATTCCTCGGCTCTCGCGGTGACGACGTTCGCCTCCACCTGCAATTCCGGCAGGACCTCGCGCAGCCAGTCCATACGCTTGCCGAGCGAGTCCAGAAGCGTCAGCGCCATCGACGGCTCCGCAATTTTCAGCGGCACGCCCGGAAAGCCCGCGCCGCAGCCGATGTCGACCACGCGCTTCGCGCGGAAATCCGCCGCGTTCAAAAGCGCGAGGCAGTCGTAAAAATGAAGCTCGGCAACCTTTTGCGGCTCTGTGATGGCGGTCAGATTCATGACCTGATTTTTTTCCAGCAGCAGCGAACCAAACCGCGCGAGCGTATCGAGCTGCGCAGATGTCAAGGACAGATTCAGCTTCGGGAGCAGACGCTCCAACGTTTCTTTCATGGCTTACCTTTCATCGTTCATACAGGAACAGAACGCCGATCGTGCCGGGTCCGCAGTGGCTGGAGACCGTGCAGCCGGCGCGCGTGACGCAGATTTCCTCAAAATTCTGATAGCTTAAAACGGCAGCTTTTGCCGTTTCGATGATCTCGTCCGGCACGCCGGAGTGGGTGATGAACACGCGGCGCAGATCGAGCTGTGTCTTGCCCTGCAGGCGGTCTTTGATATACGCCTTGACGCAGGCTTCAAACGTGCCGCGGTATTTTTTGCAGACGCCCATCCTGCCGTCTTTGACCTCGATTGCCGGGCGGAGCTTTAAAAGATTTGCGCCCAGCACCGCAACAGATGAGCATCTGCCGCCCTTTTGCATGTAGTCGAGGCGGCTTAAAATAAAGCTGGCGTCCACACGGGCGGTGCATTCCTGCAAATGCTCGACAATGCGCGAAGGCTCCATGCCTTCTTCTGCGCACCGGACCGCCTCGAGAACGACAAGCCCGTGTCCGGTGGAGAGATTGCGCGAGTCGACGACGTAGACGTTTTCATACTCTGCCGCGGCAAGGCACGCATTCTGATAGCAGCAGGAAAATTCCTGCGAAATGCAGATGTGGATCACAAAATCGTATTTGCGCGACAGCGCGGAAAACGCGCGCACATAGTCAGACAGATTGACTGCCGCCGTGGTTGCCAGCGCGCCGCCGGCTGTGATGTGCTGGTAAATATCGTCCGGAAAAATATCGACGCCGTCCTGATAAGTCCTGTCTCCCAGCTGGACATACAGCGGCAGAATGCCGATGGAATACCGTTCTGCCTGCTCACAGCTTAAATCGCAGGTGGAATCAGCCGTAATTTTATAGTTCAAATTCCTCACCTCTCGTTGATTCGCGCAACAGTTTCTTTCTTTCGCGAAGCGAGCGGAAAAAGGTCTGCAAAAGTGCCCGGCACTCCTCTTCGAGAACGCCGGTTGTTACCGCGGGGCGAAAACACCCCGGAAGACACAGAAGATTGACCAGCGATCCGCCGGCTCCCATTTTGGGGTCCTTTGCACCGTAGACCACGCGCGGAATCTGCGCGCCGGTGATTGCCCCCGCGCACATGCAGCATGGCTCCAATGTCACATAGAGCGTACACTGCCAAAGCCGCCAGCCGCCGAGCGTCCGGCATGCCTCGCCGATTGCCTCAAGCTCCGCATGGGCAAGGGCAGAGCGCCCCTTCTCCCGGCGGTTTCGCCCGCGCCCGACAATGCGCCCGTCCGGCATGGCAACGACGCAGCCGACCGGCACCTCGCCGTCGTCCGCCGCAGCCTGTGCAAGCGCGAGCGCCTCGCGCATCATGGCAATGTCGTCCATACATTCTCCCTGTCTTCGTTCTGAAACCCGCCCTGAGGTTCATCCCGGCAGACCCTGCCCGGCAGAGAGCGGATTTGTTTCCGGCTGCACACACCTTTTTCAGCCGCAGGCACCGCGCAGCGGCGATACCTGCCATCATCATACCCGAAAGAGTGCCGTTCGTCAATATGCCGCGTCAGGATAACGGCGCGGCAGAACCTCCGCAGCCGACACACTGCGTCAAAATATCCCAAAATATGTAAAATTCTGCTTGACAGCGACGGAGTCCTGTAGTATGCTGTTTTTGGAAATAAATGGTATATCCTGCCGAAAACGGCAGGAACCAGTGGGAGGGAACAAACCATGGCAAACACCCGGCAAACGCAAGCCGACCCTCAACAGCAGAGCGCCTATGCCATCTGCGGCTGCTGCGGCGGGGAAATTTATCTGGGGCAGCTGTACTATGAGATGGACGACCGCTATGTCTGCCCGGAGTGTCTGGGCGAGTACGCGAAGTCGTATTTTCTCAGCCGCCAGCGCACGGCGATGCTGCCGCAGTGGCGCGCATGACGCTGCGGGAGCTTTCGGCGCAGTATGAACGCAGCGCGCAGCTTCTGCGCGTCCGGATTTCCGAGCTGCGCCGGCGGAAAAAAATGACGCAGGACGCGCAGGAGCTGTTCTGGCTGGAGCGGCGGATGGCAGCGCTGGCGCCGATGCTCCGGCAGATGAACGAGCTGGCGGAACTGACCGCACATTATTATGAAAGGGGATATGACCGCAATGAAGGCTATCGGGTATGAGGGCTATCAGGGTCCGCGCCTGACGCGGCAGGAGCAGCTGGCGCGCATGCACCGCGTGATTGAAAACGAGCTGACGGAAAAGCAGCGGCGCGCCGTGCTCGGGTACTATGTGGACAAAAAGACCATGCCGGAGCTGGCGCGGGAGTTCGGCGTCTGCAAATCGACCGTCTGCCGCACCATCCAGCGCGCCGAGCGCCGCCTGCGCCGCTGCCTGCGCTACTGAAGCCCCCGCAGCCTTTTTCAAAACAACGAAGCTGCTTTGAAAAAAGTTCCCCCGACCGGTATTTGGTCGGGGGCATGGTTGTGGGATTGACGGCGCATGCCGTCCGGGATATGAAGTGCGCTCGCATTGGATAAGCTGTACGCTCAGTATAGCGCAGCTTGCGGCAATTGTCCGTCGAAAGCGGTCGCGCGGGATGAATTTGTAAGCTTGTTCCATGTGCAGCTTGCGCCGGGCGGCTAAATGCCGTGCTCCCGGAAAAAGAGCTGCGCCTGCAGGCAAAGCGCACGCGCCCGCGTGATTGCCTGCTCGTCCGGCATGTCCGGGTCGAGCAGCAGCGCACACAGCTGCTTGAGAATCCGGGTCTGCATGGCACCGGCAAGCCGCTGCTGCATGTCTTCGGATACCGACAGGTTGTCCTGCAGCGTTTTCTCGCGCGCTGCGCGCACAAGCTCCCCAAAATTCTGCATGTCCTGCGCCTCCCTTTCTGCCATTGTACGCCGGCTTACGCGCGGATGGCGGCGAAACCGGGCGCAGGACGTTTTTTTGCTGCAAACGCGGCTGCGTTCTTGCAAAACGCCCATACGCTTGCTAAAATAATATCTTAAGGCAACACCGCGCAATTGCGTCTTCGCGCTTCGACGGATCCTTTCCACCAATTCTGCGGTTTGAAAAGTTCGAAATACATAGAGTATTCCTTCACTTTCCAAACCTTGACTTGATGAAAAATCTCTCGCCGAATCAGCTTGCCGAATTGTGCGGTGCTGCCTTAAACGGAAACCGGAGGCGATGGGTATGAATTATGCGGCGGGAAGCTATGATGTGGCAGTGGTCGGCGCGGGGCACGCGGGAATCGAAGCGGGGCTTGCCTGCGCCAGAATGGGGCTGCGCACGGTCGTCTTTACGATCAATCTCGACGCGGTGGGCAACATGCCCTGCAACCCGGCAATCGGCGGCACGGGAAAAGGACATCTCGTGCGCGAGCTGGACGCGCTGGGCGGCGAGATGGCAAAGGCGGCGGACCGCTGCTGCATCCAGTACCGGATGCTGAACCTCGGCAAGGGTCCTGCCGTTCATTCGCTGCGCGCGCAGGCAGACCGGCGGAAATATCAGGAGGATATGAAGCGCGTCCTCGAGCGGCAGGAGAATCTGGATCTCAAGCAGGCGATGGTCGTCTCCGTCGGTCTGACAGACGGGCACATTTCGTCTGTTACGACGCGGCTCGGCGCGGTGTATGAAGTAAAAGCGGTCGTGATTGCCTCGGGCACGTATCTGGACGCGCGCGTCATCACCGGCGAGTGCGCCTATTCCTCGGGTCCCGACGGCATGCAGGCGGGCATCGGGCTGACCGAGTGCCTGAAAGCCTTCGGGCTTCGCATGCGCCGGTTCAAGACCGGTACGCCGCCGCGCATAAACCGCCGCTCGGTGGATGTTTCCAAAATGGAGCTGCAGCCGGGCGACGAGCAGCCCGTGCCGTTTTCGTTCTCGACCACAGAAGCGGTGCAGAATCAGGCGGTCTGCTATCTCACCTATACCAACGAGGAAACGCACCGGATCATCCGGGAGAATTTCGCGCGCTCGCCGCTGTTTAACGGCATGATCGAGTCCGTCGGTCCGCGCTACTGCCCGTCGATCGAAACGAAGATCGACCGCTTCCCCGATAAGCCGCGCCATCAGCTCTTTGTCGAGCCGTGCGGGCTGGGGACGGACGAGCTCTATATTCAGGGTCTGTCGTCGAGTCTTCCCGAGGATGTGCAGATTGCGATGGTCCACACGATTGCGGGTCTGGAGCACGCGGAAATGATGCGCCCGGCGTATGCGATTGAATACGACTGCGTCGATCCGACGGAGCTTCTGCCGACGCTGGAAAGCAAAAAGGTCCCCGGGCTGTATGGCGCGGGGCAGTTCAACGGCTCTTCGGGCTATGAGGAGGCGGCGGTGCAGGGCTTCGTTGCGGGCGTCAATGCGGCGCTCAAAATCAAGGGCGAGGAGCCGATGATCCTGAAGCGCATGGACGGCTATATCGGAACGCTGATTGACGATCTGGTGACCAAGGGCACGAATGAGCCGTACCGGATTATGACCTCGCGCTCGGAATACCGGCTCTTACACCGGCAGGACAATGCCGACCAGCGGCTTTCCCCCATCGGGCACCGGATCGGGCTGGTGTCGGACGAGCAGTATGAGGCGGTGCTGGAAAAATACCGGACCGTTGACCGGGAGATCAAACGGCTGGAGGCGACCGGCATTGCAGAAGGCGCGGCGCTCAACGAAATGCTGCTTGCGCACGATACTGCAAGCGTCAAGGGATCGGCGCGCCTTTCCGATCTGATCCGCCGCCCGCAGATCGGCTACCGGGACCTTGCGCCCTTTGACCCCGAGCGCCCGGCGCTTTCTCCCGCGGTGCAGGAGGCGGTCGAGATTCAGATGAAATACGCGGGCTATATCGAGCGCCAGCAGCGGCAGGTCGCGGAGCTTTCGCGCGAGGAAAACAGGCTTTTGCCGGACGGCATCGACTATCTTTCCATCACAGGGCTTCGTGTTGAGGCGCGTCAGAAGCTGCAGGAAATCCGCCCGCTTTCCATCGGGCAGGCCGGGCGCATTTCGGGCGTCTCGCCGAGCGATATTGCGGTGCTGCTGATCTGGCTGTCGCAGCACGAACAGGAGGCATAGCATGTATTTTGATTCCCACGCGCATCTGGACGACGGGCGGTTTCAGGAGGATTTTGACGATATTCTTGCCCGGATGAAGGAAAACGGCGTGACGGCAATGATGAACATCGGCTGCGATCTGCCGTCTTCTGAGAATTCGGTGCGTCTGGCGCAGACCTACGACTGGATCTGGGCAGCCGTCGGCAGTCATCCGGACGACGCAGACCACGTGGACGCGGCGCGCATCGAGGTCTACCGTGCGCTCTGCAAAAGCCCCCGCGTGCAGGCAATCGGCGAGATCGGGCTGGACTATCACTATGAAGACGTGCCGCGCGAGGTGCAGAAGCACGCCTTCCGGCTGCAGATGCAGCTGGCGCGCGAGTGTTCCCTTCCGGTTGTGGTCCATGAGCGCGAGGCGCACGAGGACGGGCTGAAGATCGTCGACGAATTCCCGGATGTGACGGGCGTGTTTCACTGTTTCTCGGGAAGCCTGGAGATGGCGAAGGAGCTGGTAAAGCGCGGCTGGTACATCGGCTTTACCGGCGTTGTGACGTTCAAAAACGCGCGCAAGGCGGTCGAGGTCGCAAGCGCCATTCCGCTCGAGCGGATTCTGATCGAGACCGACTGCCCGTATATGGCGCCGGAGCCGTTTCGCGGGCGGCGCAACGATCCGTCGCTGGTTCCCTACGTCGCGGCAAAGATCGCTGCGCTTCGGGGGCTTTCCTCGGAGCAGGTCGGAGCGGCAACGAGCGAAAATGCCAGACGCCTGTTCCGGATTTCAGAGGCTGTCAAAAAAAGCTGACGTTTTTTTGACAAAGAGGACTGCGCCTCGACTGCGCGCATAATTTTGCGCCGGAGGCGCAAAATTCCACACTTGCGAGGTGAGCAGTATGTTTACCCGCAAGGAGTACGCGACATCCGTAAGCGGTAAAACCGCTAACGGCTGTCCTGTCCGGTCGGCGAAGCCGCCGGATAACATGAATTTCCATTTTATTTCGCCCTGCGGGGCGAAACTCTACGAGGTATTTCACGCAAACAAGGACCTGCCGCAAAATTGCGGCAGGTCCTTTTGCGTGTCAATCGATATTGACGGTGTCGAAGACCGACGCGGGCAGGACGTCGGAGAGCTCGACCAGCTCCTGCCGGAAGCCGCCGGTGTAGTCGAACTTTGCCGTGGCGGCGTGCAGCTCCTGCGTCTTCCGGTCCGGCGTCTGCAGGGACAGCGACATGGCGGCGGTGGTGCCGCCCTCGTCTCCCGCGCCGACAATCAGTGTTCCGCCGTGCGAGCGGGCAATCGCGCGGGCGATGGCAAAGCCGAAGCCGGCGTCGGCGTCGATGGTCTTCATCTCGCTGCGCGTCTCGGGCAGATCCAGCGTGCCTCTGAGGCGGTCACCCGGCGCTGCCGGGTCGTGGATTTCAATGACGGCGACGGACGCAGCGGTAAGAAGCGAAAGGGTGATTTCGGCTCCCTCCTGCGTGTGGCGCACGGCGCTTGCAATCAGATTGTAGATTGCGCGCGCCAGCCGGTCGCGGTCCGCCCAGATGTGGACGGTCTTGTCCGGCAGATGCAGCGTGATGGTGCGCCGGCAGGTGCGGCAGAGCGACTCCGCCTGTGTGAAAATGCTCTGCAGAAATGCGCACAGCTCCAGCTTTTCCAGCCGCACCTTGACATTTCCCTCGGCGACGGCAGGCATTTCCGTCAGATCGCACATCAGCCGCAGCAGCTGATAAAAGCTCTTGTTGAGACTTGCTGCGGCGCGGCTGAGCGCCGGGTCCTCCATCTCCTCGAGCGTGACAAAAAGCGGCGCCGAGACGGTGAACATATCGGTCAGCGGCGTGCGCATCGCCTGCGCGACGTTCAAGAGCGTGTCGGGCGAAAACCGCGCGCCCTCCCAGTATTCATCGGCGATGTAGAGTACGGCGTCGGAAAGCTCGTGCCGCTGCGCGCGCGCGCAGATGCTGCCCAGACGAAGCCGCAAGCCCTCGTCCGCTTCTTCGACGAATTCTCCGGCATCCTGCGCAGCGTCGATGCCGCAGGCGGCAGCGGCGTGGTTGGCGTAGACAACCTTGCCCTCCCGTACCAGAATGACCGGCTGGGAAAAGGAATTGAACAGTTCGAGTTTGGATTCCAGTGTGTCCTGCATGTCAGGTTCCCCCTTTATCCTTCTTGTTGTTATCGTATAGGGATTAGAATCCGCCGGTTTCGCTTGAGATAAAACCGGTAATATTTGTATGCTCATCATATCGGATTTTGCCGAAAAATGCAACAAAAAAGAATGTCGAAAAACGCCAAAAGCATCCCATTCCGGCATGAATTTTTGGACATTTTCCGACATATTTTGGTAAAATTGTCGAAACGGGTCGAGACGCCACGAATGATGTCGTTACTGCTTCTTGAGAAGGTCGCGGATTTCGGTAAGCAGCAGCTCTTCTTTTGTGGGCTCCGGCTCTTCGGGCGGCGTCTCCGGTTCGGCGGGCTTTTCGAGCTTCTTCTTCGCGGTGTTGAACGCCTTGACCACCAGGAAGACGACGAACGCGACGAGAATAAAATCAATGACCGTCGTCAGGAACGTGCCGATGCCGATGACGACTGCGTCCTTGACCACCTCGCCAGCCTCATCCAGCACGGCGGGGCTGAGCGTGATGTTGAGCGCCGACAGATCGATGCCGCCGATGAGGTAGCCGATGAGCGGCATGAACACGTCGCCCACAAGACTCGTGGTGATCTTGCCGAAGGCGGTGGCGATGATCACGCCGATAGCCATATCCAGAACGTTGCCTCTGGTAATAAACTCCTTGAATTCGTTAAAGAATTTTTTCATAAGGGAGGGCTCCTCTCTGCTTCTTTTCCAGATGCACCATACGCAGGCGCGCGATGAAGGACCGGCGAGAGATTTTCCGTCAGGGCAAGACGCAAGGGCGAAGGCGTACCGCGTGTACGTCGAGCCCGCAGCAACGCCGCCCCGGCGGAAAAGATCCGGCGGGGTTATTTGTTCTTGGGAACCAGAACAGCCTTACCGCCCATGTAGGGCTGCAGGACCTTCGGAATTGTCACCGTGCCGTCTTCCTGCAGATGGTTTTCCAGGAACGCGATGAGCATTCTGGGCGGCGCGACGCAGGTGTTGTTGAGCGTGTGCGGAAGATAGGTCTTGCCGTCTTCGCCTTTGACGCGGATGCCGAGACGCCTCGACTGCGCGTCGCCGAGGTTCGAGCAGGAGCAGACCTCGAAATATTTCTGCTGGCGGGGGCTCCACGCCTCAATGTCGCAGGACTTGACCTTGAGGTCGGCAAGATCACCCGAGCAGCACTCGAGCTGCCGGACGGGAATCTCCAGATTGCGGAACAGCTCCACAGAGTTTTTCCAGAGCTTATTATACCATTCCATCGACTCTTCGGGCTTGCAGACGACGATCATCTCCTGCTTTTCAAACTGGTGGATGCGGTACACGCCGCGTTCTTCCAGACCGTGGCTGCCGACTTCTTTGCGGAAGCAGGGAGAATACGACGTGAGCGTCAGCGGCAGCTGCGCTTCGGGCAGCACCTGATCGATGAACCGACCGATCATCGTATGCTCGGACGTGCCGATCAGGTAAAGGTCCTCGCCCTCGATCTTGTACATCATCGCTTCCATCTCCGGGAAGGACATGACGCCCTTGACGACGTCGCCGTGCATCATGAACGGCGGAATGACGTAGGTAAAGCCCTTCTCGTCGATCATAAAGTCGCGCGCGTAGGCAAGCACCGCCTCGTGCAGCCGCGCGATATCGCCGAGCAGATAGTAAAAGCCCATGCCGGCGACTCTTCCCGCGGATTCCTTGTCGATGCCGTTAAAAGACGCCATGATATCCACATGGTGGGGAATTTCAAACGCAGGCACAACGGGCTCTCCGAAGCGCTCGACCTCGACGTTGCAGCTGTCGTCGGGTCCAATCGGGACGGACGGGTCAATGATGTTCGGAATCACATACATGATCTCGCGGATGCGCGCGTCCATCTGAGAAACCGACTGGTCGAGCTCTGCCCGGCGGTCGTCGTCTGCCTTGACGGCAGCGTTGTTGCGGTCGATCTGCGCCTGCAGCTCCGCCTTTTTCGCCTCGTCGTCACATTTTTTAAGCTGCCCGTAAAGAGGACCGTTCGCCTTCGAGAGCTTGTTGCGCGCTGCCTTGAGGCTCTCCACCTCGGCAATCGCGGCGCGGCGCTTGGCATCGAGGTCTACCACCTCGTCGACCAGCGGCAGCTTCGCGTCCTGGAACTTCTTGCGAATGTTTTCCTTGACGGCTTCGGGGTTTTCCCGCAAAAATCGGATGTCAATCATACTGTATCTCTCCTCTTACTGCTCCTGCAGCTTTTCAAATTCCGCCAGCGCGTTTTCAGACAGGCACTCCTGATAGCGCGCAACCGTTTCCATTGCCCGCGAGAAGGTCACGTTTCCTTCGTGCGTGTCGCAGTTCATCGCGGTCAGAAGCGCCTCATAGGCAAGGCGCGTGTGGTCGAGCTCCTGCTCCTTGTCACGCAGCTCCTGCTTGGCATCGCTTTGCTCGTCCTGCGTCGCCTGCAGAAGCTGATCGTTGAGCTCGGTTTCCTCGTCGAGCTTTTTCTGCACGGCGTCCAGCTCGTCTTCCAGCTGCTGCTTTTCCTCCTGCAGGGCGCGGTTCTGCTCCTGCAGCTTGACGGCGTTATCGAGCGCGCTCGTCGACGCGGCGCTCAGCTCCGAGATCGTGCTTTTGGAGCTGTGCGTCTGCAGAATCAGCGACAGCAGCACCAGCAAAAACGCCACGGCAAACAAAATTGCCATGTACCGCAGCAGCGCCGCTTTTCTCGCGTCGCTCAAAGGCGCGGGCGGCTGGGGCTGCTCAGCGGGGGTGGTCTTCTTTTCTTCGTCCATTACGGCTGCTCCTTTCCGAGAGTCTTCGTCAGCGCCTCATAGAGCCGCTGCAAATCCTCCTGCCCGTAATATTCCAGTTCAATTTTGCCCTTGCGCTTGCCGGAGACGATTTTGACGCCGCGCCCGAGACGGCGCGAAAGCGATTTTTCACACTCGGCAAGATAGTCGACCTCGACCGGCTTCGGCTCGGGCGTCTTTACCGCTTTAGAGAGCTTCTTGCACATTGCCTCCGTCTGCCGGACGGAAAGCTGCAAATTGATCACCTTCTGCGCAACGGCAAGCTGCTGCGGCTTTTCCTTGAGCGATAAAATCGCGCGGGCATGTCCGGCAGTGAGCTTTCCCTCCTCCACCAGAGCCAGAAGCTCGTCCGGCAGGCTGAGTAGACGCATCGCGTTTGCTACCGCCGGGCGCGATTTGCTGACCCGGTCCGCGACCTGCTCCTGCGTGAGCCCGTATTCTCCGATCAGCTGCTGATAGCCCCGCGCCTCTTCGATGGGCGTCAGGTCTGCGCGCTGCAGGTTTTCGATGAGCGCCAGCTCCATCGCCTTTTTGTCGTCCGCTTCAATGACGACGACGGGCACCTCGCGTAAGCCCGCGAGCCTTGCCGCACGCCAGCGCCGTTCGCCGGCAATGATCTGATAGTACCCGGAATCCAGAAGCCGGACCGTCAGCGGCTGAATGACGCCGTGCTGGCGGATGGAGTCGGCAAGCGCCGACAGCTCCTCCTCGTCAAAATTCCTGCGCGGCTGCAGCCGGTTCGGCTCGATTTTCTGCAATGGCAGCAGCAGCGGGCTTTGCTGATTGACCGGCTGCATGGCGCTCTCGCCGAGCAGCGCGCCGAGCCCCTTGCCCAGTCCCTTGTTGGAAGCCATGGCTCAAGCTCCTTTCGTGAGAATTTCCTGCACCAGCGCATCATACGCTGCCGCGCCCCGGCTGAACCGGTCGTAAGCAAAAATCGGAAGTCCGTGGCTCGGCGCCTCGCTGAGCCGGACATTTCTCGGAATCACCGCGGCAAAGACCTTGCCGGGGAAATGGCGGCGGACCTCCTCGGCGACCTGCGCGGAGAAGTTCGTTCTGCCGTCGTACATGGTAAGAAGGACGCCGAAAATGCCGAGCGTGGGGTTGAGTCTGCGCTTGACCGCGCGCATCGTCGTCATCAGGTCCGACAAGCCCTCCAGCGCGTAGTATTCGCACTGGACGGGGATTAAAATCTCGTCTGCCGCGCACAGGGCGTTGAGCGTCAGAAGCTCCAGAGACGGCGGGCAGTCGATGAAGATATAATCATATTCGCCCCGCAGCGGCTCGAGGGCGTCGCGCAGGCAGTATTCCCGGCGCTCGAGTCCCACCAGCTCCACGCCCGCGCCCGAAAGCGCCGCGCCGGAGGCAAGAAGATCGCCGTATTTTGTATGAATGACCGCTTCGGCAGCGGATTTTCCGTCGATGACAATGTCGTAGGTCGAGATGCCGACCTCGTTTTTGTCCACGCCGAGCCCGGAGGTCGCGTTTGCCTGCGGGTCAAAATCGCACAGCAGCGTCCGCTTGCCCGCCTTGTGCAGTCCGGCTGCCAGATTGACTGCCGTCGTCGTCTTTCCGACGCCGCCTTTCTGGTTGACCAGCGCAATAATCCGTCCCATGCCCACGCCTCCTTTTCGTGCCGATAGCCGCACTTTCACATAATAACGTAATTTATATTATAGTCTGCAAGCGCTTCAATTGCAACAGGAAAAAGTGCCTGCAAAACGGCAGCTCCCATCTTGAACCGGTGCGGTTTGTGTGGTAAAGTATGCGCAAAAAGGCGCGGCTTCGCCGGAACCGGTAGGGAGGAAACCATATGACACCGACGCTTCCGCCTGCATGGCAGGCACTGTTAAAAGACGAGCTTCAGAAGCCGTACTGGTGCTCCCTGGAGCAGCGGCTCGGCGCGGCGTATGAAAGCGGGGCGGTGTATCCGCCCGCGCAGCAGCTTTTTGCGGCGTTCGAGCGGACCCCGCCCGCGTGCGTGCGCGCCGTGATTCTCGGGCAGGACCCGTATCATGAGCCGGGGCAGGCAAACGGGCTGGCTTTTTCTGTGAGCCGGGGTGTAAAACTGCCGCCGTCGCTGCAGAATATCTATAAGGAACTGGAAGCTGATCTCGGCGTTCCGGCGGCAAAAAGCGGAGATTTGACAAGCTGGGCGCAGCAGGGCGTGTTTTTGCTCAACACCGTCCTCTCCGTGCGCGCGCATGCGGCAAACTCCCACAAGGATTTCGGCTGGCAGAGCTTCACCGACGCGGTGATTGCCGCATTGGCAGAGCTTCCGCAGCCGGTTGCATTCGTTCTCTGGGGCGCGCAGGCGCAGAAGAAGGCGGCGCTGGTGGAAAAAAGCCCGTATCCGCGGCTGGTGCTGCAGAGCCCGCACCCGAGCCCTTTGAGCGCGTACCGCGGTTTTTTCGGCAGCCGCCCGTTTTCGCAGATCAACGCATTTCTGGTTTCGTATGGTTTTTCGCCGGTTGATTGGAAAATTCCCGAAGATGCACAAAAACATAGCCCCGAAGGATAGAAATTTTTTCGCAGAAATTCTTCACAAATATCCGTTTTCCTGTTGAAATTTCCGATGTTCTGTCATAGAATATTAAAAGTTGGTTTTCGTGGAGGGAGCGTGGTTTTATGCTGCATGTGGTTCTGGTGGAGCCGGAGATTCCGGCGAACACCGGCAACATCGCAAGAACCTGCGCGGCGACCGGGAGCGTACTGCATCTGATTCGTCCGCTGGGCTTTGACATTTCCGACAAGGCGGTCAAGCGGGCAGGGCTGGATTACTGGCATCTGGTGGACGTGCGCGACTACGAAAATCTCGACGACTTTTTCTCGAAAAACGACGTGAAGACAATGCGTCTGTTTTCCACCAAAGCGCCGAAGCGCTACGACGAGGCGGACTATCCCGACGGCTGTTATCTGTTTTTCGGCAAGGAGACGAAGGGACTGCCGGAGGATTTCCTTGCCGCGCATTTCGATAGTTGCGTGAGAATCCCCATCCGCGCCGAAGCGCGGAGCCTGAATCTCGGAAACTCCGCGGCAATTGGTGTCTTTGAGGCGCTGCGGCAGCAGGGCTTCCCGCACCTGAAGGCGCAGGGAAAAATGATCGACTGGTAAGAAGCCGGGCATTCGCCCGTGTTTTGAAAGGCATGTAAGCATCATACAAGGAGGAATCTGGATGAACTACAACAAGAAATCCGTAGAAGACATCGACGTTGCCGGCAAGCGCGTTCTTTGCCGCTGCGACTTCAATGTCCCCACCAAGGACGGCAAGATCACGAGCGACAAGCGTATTGTTGCCGCCCTGCCGACAATTGAATATCTCATCAAGCACGGCGCGCGCGTGATTCTCTGCTCGCACATGGGCAAGCCCAAGAACGGACCAGACCCCGCGTTCTCCTTGCAGGTTGTGGCAGACCGCCTGTCGGAGCTGCTCGGTCAGCCCGTGAAGATGGCGTCCGACGTCGTCGGCGAGAGCGCGCAGTCGCTTGCCGCTTCCCTGAAAGACGGCGAGGTTATGCTGCTCGAGAACACCCGCTTTGAAAAGGGCGAGACGAAAAACGACCCCGAGCTTTCCAAAAAGCTCGCCTCCCTTGCCGATATTTTTGTCAACGACGCCTTCGGCACCGCGCACCGCGCGCATGCTTCAACGGCAGGCGTGGCAGATTATCTGCCCGCCGTCTGCGGCTATCTGGTCCAGAAGGAAGTTTCCATCATGGGCAAGGCGCTGGCAGATCCCGAGCGTCCGTTCGTCGCAATCCTGGGCGGCGCGAAGGTCTCCGACAAGCTGAACGTCATCAACAACCTGCTGGAAAAGGTCGACACGCTGATCATCGGCGGCGGCATGGCATACACCTTCCTGGCAGCCAAGGGCTATGGCATCGGAAAGTCCCTGTTTGATGCCGAGAAGGTCGACTACTGCAAGGACATGATGAAGAAGGCGGAAGAAAAGGGCGTCAAGCTCCTGCTTCCGGTCGACACCGTGGTTGCAGCCGAATTCCCGAACCCGATCGACGCGCCGATTGACGTGAAGACCGTCGACGTTTCCGAGATTCCTGCCGACATGGAAGGCATGGACATCGGCGAGAAGACCAGAGCGCTGTTTGCAGACGCCGTCAAGAGCGCAAAGACCGTCGTCTGGAACGGACCCATGGGCGTGTTTGAAAACCCGACGCTTGCCAAGGGCACCATTGCCGTTGCGCAGGCGCTGGCAGACTCCGAGGCAATCACCATCGTCGGCGGCGGCGACTCCGCAGCGGCATGCGAGCAGCTGGGCTTTGCCGACAAGATTACCCACATCTCGACCGGCGGCGGCGCGTCCCTTGAATTCCTCGAGGGCTTGGAGCTTCCCGGAATTGCGTGCTTGCAGGATAAGTAAATTGTTCGAAAGAACATGTCCAGATCGGACGCCGCCGGATCTTTTCCGCCAGAAGTGCGTTGCTCGGATTCGACGTACAGAATGTACGCCTTCATCCTCGCGCCTTCTTCTGACGAAAAATCTCTCGCCGGTGGCGTTATCGAAGGGCGTGCATCCGAAGCGCTGTGAAAATTTGTTACCCATGCGCGTATTTATGATTTGTTGGAAATTTGAAACGATTTTGGACTGAGATATATAGGAGAGTTTCATCATGAACAGAAAGTACCGTAAGACTGTCATTGCCGGCAACTGGAAAATGAACAAGACGCCGTCCGAGACGAAGGAATTCATGACCGAGTTCAAGTCGATCATGCCCAAGGGTCGCTGGTGCGATGTGGCGCTGTGCGTGCCTGCCGTCTGCATTTCCGCAGCTGTTCGCGCGATGCGCGAGACCAGAGTCGGCATCGGCGCTGAAAACTGCAACGCCAACGCCTCCGGCGCCTACACCGGCGAAATCGCCGCGAACATGCTCGTAGACGCGGGCTGCAAGTACGTCATTCTCGGTCACTCCGAGCGCCGCGCCATGGGCGAGACGAACGAGGACGTGAACGCGAAGGTCCTGACCGCGCTGGAAAACGGTCTGGTTCCCATCATGTGCGTCGGCGAGAGTCTGGAGCAGCGTGAGCAGGGCATCACCGAGGAGTGGATCACCATGCAGATCAAGTGCGGTCTGCGCGGCGTCGGCGAGGACAAGATCCGCAAGATGGTCATCGCCTACGAGCCCATCTGGGCAATCGGCACCGGCAAGACCGCAACGCCTGAGCAGGCGGAAGAGGTCTGCGAGAGCATCCGCACGGTCATCCGCAAGCTCTACGGCGCAAAGATCGCACGTGCCATCTCCATCCTCTACGGCGGCTCCATGAACGAAAAGAACGCCTATGATCTGCTGGCGCAGCCCGACATCGACGGCGGTCTGATCGGCGGCGCATCCCTCGTGCCCGAGAAGTTCGTCAAGATCATCGAAGCGGCAAACCAGCCCACCATCTAAATAACTGCGGAAAAAGCCGCTGCGCCTGCGGACGCGAAACGCTGCGAGACAATCAAAAAGCCCGTGATCGTAAGATCACGGGCTTTTGTTATGCGTAAAAACGGGGCGGACCATGCTGCCCGCCCCATAAAAGATATGCTTAGTCGAAAACGACATCCAATGCTTTGCAGACGGCTGCGCAGCGCGGGCACAGATCATGCTCGTCAGCGTCCAGCGAGTGCATCCAGCAGCGCGGGCACTTCTTGCCGGTCGCCTCGGTGACGGCGACGGTCAGTCCGGGGAAGTTGGAGCCTGCGCCCACAACCGCGCCCTCAGGCGCTTTTTCTTCGGTGACGGCGACGTTGGAGACGATGAACAGCTCTGCGAGGTTCATACCGGCAATTGTCTTGACTGCCTCGGCGGCCGCCGCGTCGACGGCGGTGAGTGCCACATGCGCCTCGAGAGACTTGCCGATGCGCTTGTCGGCTCTTGCCGCTTCGAGAACGCCGTTCACATCCGAGCGGACCTTGAACGCGGTGTCCCACTTTGCCATCTCCTCGTCGGACAGGGCATAGGCGGTATAGGGCTTCGACATCTGGTTAAACAGGACGTTTCTTGCGTCGTCCTCCGCGCGGTGCGGCATCTGCAGCCAGATTTCATCGCAGGTGAACGCGAGAATCGGCGCGAAGACCTTGGTCATGGCGTCGAGAATCATCCACAGCGCACTCTGCGCGGACCGGCGGACTGCGGAGTCCTTGCCGTCGCAGTACAGATGGTCCTTGATGATATCGAGATACAGGCTCGAGAGCGTCACAACGCAGAAATCATTCACCGCGTGGGAAACGGTCAGGAACTCGTAGTCCTGATAGGCGACCTCGCACTTGACGAGCAGCTCGTTGAGCTTCGTGACTGCCCAGCGGTCGAGCTCCGACATTGCCTCGGGCGCGGTCAGATGGTTGGGATCGAAGTCGGTCAGGTTATCGAGGCAGAACTTTGCCGTGTTGCGGAACTTGAGATAGTTCTGGCTGATCTGCTTGAAGATGGCGTCCGAGCATCTGACGTCGACATGGTAGTCGGCAGAGCCAGCCCACAGACGGCAGATGTCCGCGCCGTACTTCTTAAAGACGTCCGCAGGATCGACGCCGTTGCCGAGCGACTTGTGCATCGCCTTGCCTTCACCGTCGACGGTCCAGCCGTGCGTGACGCACTCTTTGAAGGGAGCCCCTTTCCCCAGCGCGCCGACTGCGGTCAGAAGCGACGACTGGAACCAGCCGCGGTACTGATCAAGACCCTCGAGGTAAACGGTCGCAGGCCAGAAGCCCTGGTCTTTCTGCATGGAAGCGTAGTGGGTCGAGCCGGAGTCGAACCAGCCGTCCAGCGTGTCGGTTTCCTTGTCAAAGTGCTTGCCGCCGCAATGCGGGCAGGTGAAGCCTTCGGGAACAAGCTCGTCGGCGTCCTTTTCGAACCAGACGTTCGAGCCGAATTCGCCGAACAGCTTCGAGATCTTTTCGATCGTCTCGTCCGTGCAGATGGGCTTGCCGCAGTCTTTGCAGTAGAACACGGGAATCGGCAGACCCCAGCGGCGCTGACGCGAGATGCACCAGTCGTTGCGCTCGCGGATCATGGACTTCATGCGGTCAATGCCCCACGCGGGCAGCCAGCGCACATCGTCGCACGCGGCGCAGGCCTCGTCCTTGAACGATTCGACCGAGCAGAACCACTGCGGGGTGGCGCGGAAAATGATCGGCTTTTTGCAGCGCCAGCAGTGCGGATACGAGTGGACGATTTCCTCGGAGGCGAACAGCACGCCCGCTTCTTTCATGTCCTTTAAGATGACGGGGTTGGAGTCGTCGACGATCATGCCGGCATATTTGCCTGCGTAGTCGGTGTGGCGACCCTGATCGTCCACCGGAACGACCATGTCCATGCCGTAGCGCTTGCAGGTCTGATAGTCGTCTGCGCCGAAGCCGGGCGCGGTGTGGACGCAGCCGGTACCGGAGTCCATCGTGACATAATCGGCAAGCACCAGACGAGACGTTTTCGGCAGGAACGGATGGCTGGCAAGCATGTTCTCATAGAAGCTGCCCGGATGGGACTCGACGATGGAGTAGTGCTCGACTTTGCCGATGCCCATGACCTTCTCGCAGAGGGCTTCTGCGACGATATACATTTCGCCGTTATCCTCATTTTTGACAATCACGTAGCTCTCGTTGGGGTTGAGCGCGATGGCAAGGTTGCCGGGAAGGGTCCAGATCGTGGTCGTCCAGATCACGAAGTTGAGCTTCGACTTATCGAGATGCGAGAGCTTACCCAGATCATCGTTCATCGGGAACTTGACGTACACCGTTGTGCAGGGGTCGTCCTGATATTCGATCTCGGCTTCTGCCAGCGCAGTCTCGTCGTGATAGCACCAGTAGACGGGCTTGAGTCCTTTATAGATATAGCCCTTTTTGTACATCGCGCCGAAGACTTTGACCTCCTCTGCCTCAAAGCTCGGAGACATGGTCTTATACGGATGTTCCCAGTCGGCGACGACGCCGAGGCGCTTGAAGCCTTCCATCTGGACATCGATATAATGCTGCGCGAAATCGTGGCACGCGGAGCGGAACTCGGGGATGGGCATCGCCTTGTGGTTGAGCTTGTTCTGCTTGATGATGGCAGATTCAATCGGCATGCCGTGGTTGTCCCAGCCGGGGATGTAGGGCGTGTAGTATCCGCGCATTGCCGCCGAGCGGTTCATGAAGTCCTTGATGCACTTGTTGAGCGCATGACCCATGTGCAGCGCGCCGTTGGAGAACGGAGGGCCGTC
>CEAB01070024.1_pt1 | contig 38566 bp, 36 predicted proteins | sample 557651 | NCBI WGS metagenome assembly CEAB01 (sample SAMEA3182046, study PRJEB8094) | gut metagenome | biome: human; feature: gut; material: Stool; isolation source: human stools | place: Canada | collected 2011-11-15
AGGACAGCTTCACCGTGCTGCCGCCCAAGCTGACCACGCTCAAGCTGTATATGCCCTTGACCGCCGATCTCTACGAGCGAAACGAGTATGGCGAATTTGACGATAGCAGCACACTGCTAGAGGGCCGTGAGCTGCGCGGCTATCAGGATCAGATCACGGCGGCGCTGGTGAAAAACCGGATGCCGGAGGAGGCGGAGCGTGGCATCATGCACTGGTACCATAAGCCTGACAGCATCAACACAAAGGTCCACTCCGCTGTGTTCACGGTAGACAGCCGAGGCGGAGAGCTTTGGGGCGTTGCGGAGTGCCGTGTTGCCGGTGAATTATCGGACATGGAACTGGAAAACTTAAAGGAACACCTCACCGGACAGGCATCGGACGGCTGGGGCGAGGGCTTTGAGCAGCGGGAGATTTCCGTGGATGACGGCGGTGAATTGTATGTCCACTTTTGGAATTCGGACGAGTGGAACATACAAACGGAGCAGGAGCTTTTCTCTCCCAAACTGGCGGAGGGTCTGCCGGAGCTGTGCTTCTCCACCCTTCCCGGCACCGGGGAACTTATCTGCATCAAGCGCGGTGAGAGCGGCTACTATCCGAGCGATTGGAACACCAACGATCCCACGCACAACCGTGAGCTGGCGGACTACAACAACGGACGCCTTGGCGTGACGCAGGAGCAGCGGCTGGCAATGGAGTGCGGCAGTATGCACGGCTGGGATGTCCCCGGCGCGGATCCGAAGGCCTATGAGCAGAACGGGATGAAAATGGGAGGGATGAAGTTTGGCTAAGAAAGTATTTGCCATGTATCTGGCAAAGGAGGGCAATCCTAACAGCGATGCATACGCAAAGCTGAACTTGCCCGCCTCACTGTGGGAACTGTGGGACGCGATGGAAAAGGTGCGGCTGAAAGATGATGAAGCACTGTACATGGAGATCGACGATTACTATGCTTTTGAATATCTCTCTCCCCATTTGGATGGATTAGACATCAGCCTCAACGAGCTCAACGATCTCGCCGCACTGCTGTCGGTACTGGATGAGGTGCAGGAGGTTGCCTTTGAGGGATTGTTTTCCATAGAGGTGCAGAGAAAAGTAAACGCCAACGGCGGCGTCATCACGCTGCAGGATATGAGAGATCTGGCTGTCAGCGCAAAGACCGACTGCTATCATGTGGTGGATGCCGCCGACGACGCCCAGCTTGGCCGCTTCTATGCGGAAAACGGATTCATCCCCGAACTGGACGGCATATCCGACGGGGTGTTCGAAATGCTGGACTTCGCCGGCATCGGAAGAATGATGCGATGCAGTGAAAACGGCGTATTTGTGGGCAGCCTGTATGTGCTGCGGGATGGCGAGCTGACAACCGCGCCGCCCGTTCAAAAGACGCTGACGGAAAAGCCGGGATACCTCTTCCGGCTCACGCTTGGACTGCATCCCGACATTGGAGGTAACCGCACGACGGAGCTGGATCTGCCGGCGTCAGAAGAAGCGCTGGCTGCGGCGCAGGAGCAGCTCGGCACTCTGAATTGGGAAAACACCGTTGTCCTCAACTATGACGGCATTCTTCCCAACGCTGCCTTTTTCGCAGACCTCCCCACTGAACTGGAGGCGTTCAACGAGTTCGCCAAAGCAGTGCAGGATATACCTTTTCCTGAAAAGCAGCTTCCAAAGTTGAAGGCTCTGCTGAAGCAGTTTGAGGTGCAGGACATCGAGACCGCCATGGGCTTGACAGAGCATCTGGATGACTACGTCCTCACACCGGAGATCAGCTCGCCGCAGGAAACTGCCATCGACCAGCTTCACTTCATGACGGATGACCACTCGGTGGAATTGCTGCTCTCCCATGTAAACCTCTACGCCTACGGCTGCGAACTCATCAGGGAGGACAACGCAGTGCTCTCGCCCTACGGTCTGCTGCACCGTGCCGACTATCAGCCCATGCTGTCACCAATGCAGGAAACACAGAAAATGGAGATGAAAATGAAATGACCATGGAACAATTTCAAGAAAAGTATAAACTCTCCTTGCCGCTCAAGACGCGGAAGGAATTCGAGGCGGTCCGTCGCAGGATGGGCGCTCTGACCAAGGACGAAAAGGCGATTCTCTCCGCCATCGTTCTGCAAAAGGGCGAGGCTGAGGCTGGGGAGATTCTTGCAAATTCACCAGAACAGTTGAGTGATTACACGATCCTCAAGGGTGTCAATAACTACGCCGCGCTGGGCAGATATTATCTCGCCAACGAAACTACCGTCCCGGAGGAGCTGTATGAGTACATGGACCTGGGTGCGCTGGGCTGCCGCTACGAGGACGAGCATCCCGGCGTGTTCATCGGCAGCGATTATGTGCAGTATCCCTCGCAGAAACAGGAAATGAAAATAAAGTAATACCGTCTTGAACCGCGAGCGCGGTTAAGAATATTTTTAGGGGCCGATTTTCCGAAAGGGGATCGGCCCCTTCTTTTTTTATGCCCTTTTTCGGGAAATCACCCCGGAAAGGAGAAAACATGCGCGATGAACAACTGCTGGCATACCTCAAAGGCTCCTGTTCAGGCAGGAAGAACCGTGTTGGCGGGACGGAACTGGAGCGAACGCTCCATGTCAGCGGAACTGACCTGCGAAAGCTGGTGAATCAGCTGCGGCGCAAGACGCATCCCATCGCCAGCGACCGCAGCGGCTACTTCTACGCCACAACTGCCGGTGAGGTCTACGACACCATCCGCCAGCTGAAACGGATGGCGGCAGGACTGGAAGCGGCCATCAACGGTCTGGAACGGTCTATGGATCGGTTCCGTGAGGACGAGGAGGCCGGACATGGCTAAGCCGCCCTTTCCCTGGATCGGCAGCAAGGAGAAGATCACACCCTACATCCTTCAGCTTTTCCCGCCCAAGATTACGCAGTATGTGGAACCGTTCGGCGGCAGCGGTGCGGTGCTGCTGGCGCTGCCGCCGGACCCAAACCGATTGGACATTTATAATGACTTGGATGCCGAGCTGGTGAACCTGTTCTCTTGCATCAAAGAATGCTCCAATGTTCTGCTACGGGAACTGAGATTCCTGCCCATCCACAGCCGCAAGCTCTTCGAGTATTACCGCGACTTTGTTGCCCACAAGGAGGTCTACTTTCAAAATGTGCAGGCGGAGATCGAATGCCTCGGAGATCGGTCCTGTTTTACGGAGGAGCAGGCCGGAGAACTGCTCCCCATCTTTCAGGAGCGGCTGGCGCTTTACGATGTAAAGCGGGCAGCGGCGTATTACCTCGCCATCCGAGGCAGCTTCAGCGGGACGATCAACTCTTTCGGTGTCAAAGGGTTGGATGTGGAACGCTTCCTAAAGCTGTTTCCACCGGTGTCCGCACGGCTGAAGGATGTACCACTGGAGAACAAAAACGCCTTGCAGCTCATTCGGGAACGAGATAAAAAAGGCAGTCTTATCTATGCCGATCCGCCCTATGTCAAAACGGAGCGGCTCTACCGTGTCGCTGGGAAGCTGGGACGTTTCCGCAGATTCCATGTCCGGCTCTGGCAGGTACTAACTGGCCGTGACAGTTATGTGGTACTGTCCTACAACGACTGTCCCTTTATCCGCAAGCTCTATCAGGATTGGTACATTTTATCCTTTCAGCGCAGCAACCCGCTCTCCCAGAAAAAGGGTTCGTCCTTTGGCGAACTCATCATCACCAACTACGATCCCCGTCCCTACATGACCAGCCAGCTAAACCTCTTCGACGAGCCGTTGGGCGAATGGGAGCTGAAGCTGGTCCATATCCCAAAATATCCACCAAGGAGGAAAACAGCATGAAATTCAATTTGAACCATAACACTGCCAATAAAACTCTTACTATCCCCCGCGCCGCGCTGCAGCTGTCCGGCCTTGCGGAAGTCAGCGACCTGATCCTCCATACCGACAGCGGCTGTATTCTGCTGCTGCCGGGAGATCCTACCGTGGCGGAACTGCTGAAAACCATTTCGCTCATCTCCGCTGTTGCACCGCAGCTGATCTCCCGTCTGGCGGAGCGAAGCCAGATGGCAATGGAGACCGGAATGACGGAAACGGCGTGCGGCACCTGTGAACACGAACCCCACTGCTCCGGCCTTGAAATCCCGCCCTGCCAGTTGGCGGAGGCAGGGATCTCGCCCAACACCGCGCTGGAGTCCTTTGTAGAGAAGGGCAGAGTCATCGTGCAGGCAGCGGAGAAAACCGCCGCAGATGTGCTCATCGACGAGCTGGACGATGATGTTCGCACCATGCTGGAGGATTCCGGTGTGCAGCTGGAGGGCGTATGCCGTCTGTTGGAAAAGGAGGAGATCTCGGGATGAACAATACTTATCCCTACCCGTATTCCGCTGCTGAAGCCCGTAAGCGGAATGAGCTTTCCCTTTGGCGGGAGAGTTACAAGGCGAACATCGCCTGCCGCAACGCCATCGAGGATGCCATTCGCCAGAACTTTGATGGCATGAACCTTCAGACAGATTGTTTAAAGGCCGTGCTGGACGAATACGGCTTCAAGCGCACCGCATGGGTGCTCGCCAATACGCTGCACGAACTCAAGTGGGATGGGCGTTTCAGCTACGCCAACAAGCATTGGGCAGAGAAGATATATATTCCCACAGATCTCAACCACAACAGCGATTTTGTTGTCCGAAGCCATCCGGCTGTGCTGGATGGCTTCGTCAGTTTCTACCGCAAGGCGGTGCAGGCGTTAAATCTCTTTGGCGCGGAGCATTGTGTCGGTGACCGCGCCGAGCAGGACTATACCGGCAAGGTGCTGGTACTCAGCCCCGACACACTGAAAGAATCCTGCTGGAGTCAGGAAAACCAGCTCTGGTATGCCCATGACGGCTTTGGCTGTTCGCCTCACGCCATTGGCCGCTCGGTGCGCTGCACCTGTCTTGGGGATGGCGAGATGACACGCTGGAACCGCAGCGAGTTCATCGGCGTACTGGATGACAAGTTCCTTCCGGAATGGGCAAAGCCGAAGCTGGCAGAGCTTCAGGCGCAGGAGCAGACCGACGCGCCCACGATGGGCGGCATGAATATGAAGTGAGGAGGATGTCTGAATGTGCATGACCTATTATACCGTGGACGATCTCCGCCCCGGAAGACCCGGATGGGATGTGAGACAGTTCTCCGCATTGGCGGAGGCCATCGAGCATTACCGGACGCTCCCTATGAACGGTGTCCGCGTCCTTGGTATGGCGGATGACGCTCACGCTTATGAACTCATCCGCTGTGTGCGCCTTTTCCCTGGCGACGCCCAGGGTGAGGATGTTCTGGCGGCAGATTACCGGCGCAGCGGCTTGACGAAAAAGAATACCGACCTGAAAACTGCGCTGGATATTTGCTTGGAAACCCTGCATCCCCGATTTCTGTTGGAACCGGAGCGTTTGGTGCCCGTTCCCCAGCGCAGAAAGCTGCCGGAAGAACTGCGGGAGGCGCTCCTCTGGCAGGGTTATGAAGAAAACTACGATTCCGCCATCCGTTCCGTTTTTGTGGGCGGCGTTGGTTGAATCTCACCCCAGGACGTGAAAAAGCAGCGGCATCTTCCACTTGTGCTGAGCTACCGGGTAGACGGTATGTCGAAAGACGGTGCCTACCTCTCCTTAGAGCTGGAGCCTTGGGAATATGACCTGCTGCTGGAGCAGACGAAAAATCACTATAAAAATAAAGAAAAGAGGAACACAAAATGAAACGAATGTTATCTCTCTGCGCTGCGGCGTTGTGCCTGACTTTGGCACTGACACCCACTGCGCTGGCGGCGGACTTTGACCCCGCGGTGCCGGACGCCAAGGTCTGCTATCCCACTTCCATCGTCCGAAACGACGATGGCACAGAACTGAAGAAAATCTATGATCTGAGTCCGGAAGACGATCCTGCGGGCATTCCCCGCTCGGACTTCCGGCAGGACGGCTTTCAGTACACCCTGACGGATCTTCTGAAGCAGGAGCTTCCTGAAAACGAGAGCCGCCAGCATACGGAGCATGTTTCTATCGAGAGCGCTAAAAAGGATATGGAATCCGTGCTGGCGCTGCTGCCACAGGAGCGTGAGTTCATCACGGACGATGGGCTCATGGGGGCCCTGACGCTCCGACTTGATACCGTGCAGGTGGAGCCGTCCGGCTACGGCAGTTCTACAAAGCAGCTTTCCGTCAAGCGCAGCTATCCCAATCTTGCCGAGCAGGATACGCAGTATATTCCCAAGAGCATTGAGGACGGCGGCAGGACCCTGACGCTCTCCGACATTCAGTGGCAGACGGACAATACCACCAACATGGATGGATATGCTGTGGGTGACCGCTATACCGCCGTCGCCACCTACACCGGCAGCGCCACCAGCAGCTACGTCAAGGGCTACACCGTCACGGCTGACTATACCGGAACAGTCAGCCGGATCGCCCTGAACCGTGTCCGCTATGTTGCCATTTTTGAGGGAATGCCCATCCAGCCCGCCATCTCTGTGGCAAAGAATACGACATTCCGCTGGAGCTATGTGCTCGTTCCGCTGGGCGTTGTTGCGGCGGCAGGTGCAGGCGTCGGCGGCGCGCTGCTGGTGAAGCACAGGAGAGAAAGTGCAGATGAGGAGGAAGCGGAAGAATGAAGAATCTTTTAACCTTTGCACTTGCCATCAGCATGATGGCATCGCTTGCAGTCAATGCCTCGGCGCTGGAATACAGCATCGACGCGCCGAATGATTATGACTTTGGGCAGGACACCTCTATCGAAATCATCCACACGGCGGATGGCGGTGCCATGCGCAATGAGGATGTAAGCAAGAACGCTGCGCGCATTCCGCCCGCCTTTGGCTCAGAGAGCATGAACGCGCTCAACACCGGCGAGTACCTGACGCCCAATCTTGCACCGCGCGCCCTTCCTGCGGCCGGCACCGTGATCAGCGGCAGCGGCAATGTCGTTACGCCGGGGAGCACGGTCAGCGGCAGCAGCTATCAGCCCTCCACGCTGTTCACGGAGGTGAGCGGTGACCTCTACTATAAAAACGGATCTCTCGGCAGGCTGGAGATCCCCGCGTTGGATCTGAGTGTCCGTATTTATCAGGGAACGGACAGCAAGACGCTTGCCAAGGGTATCGGGCATTTCGAGGACACCTCCATCTGGGAGGGCAATGTCTGCCTCGCCGCCCACAACCGCGGCACCAACAGCTACTTCGGACAGATCCACACGCTGAACATCGGCGATAAGATCACCCTGACCACCAAGCTGGGTACCCACACCTACAAGGTGACGGATGTCAGCAAGGTCAGCGAGACAGACCGCAGCGGTCTTGCGGACTCTGGCGAGAATATGCTCACGCTTTACACCTGCGTCCGCAACCAGCGGGACCAGCGGTGGTGCGTGACCGCAGTGGAGACTTGATTTTTTCTCCCTTTTGCCGAATCGGTTCTGTTCGACTTCCGTCCCTCACTTGTGCTATGTTCGTGCTGCAAAGACCACCACATACCAATTAAAAATGGAGGCATGGATATGAACAGAATGAAAAATACCGGGCTCGTCCTCTGCGGCCTCGTACTGGGGCTTACCCTGAGCGCCCCCACGACGCAGGCGGTGGAATCGCTGAAAGCGACGCTTTCCACCAACCGCATCCTTGTGGATGGACAGGAAACCTACATGACCGCCTATACCATCGGCGACAGCAACTATGTGCGGCTCCGGGACATCGGCAAGGCGGTGGGTTTCGAGGTTTATTGGGATAGCGAGAACGGCTGTGTGCAGGTGGAGAGCAGAAAACCTTACACCGGCGAAGAACCGGCAAAGGACGAAGTCATCAAACCCGCTCCGCAGCCAGAACCCGCAGTCCCCGCCAATGATGCCGATGTGGATGCCATGAAACAGGACATCATAAACCGCACCAATGCTATCCGTGCTGAGCAAGGCATTCCGGCACTGAGGATCAATCAACAGCTCATGCAAGCGGCTCAAGTGCGGGCAGAGGAAATGGCTGCCAGCGGCGTCTACTCTCATACCAGACCGGATGGGCGCAAGAGCAACACTGTCACCGACAGCCAATACACTGGAGAAAATATTCACAGTATATCGGAGTTGTACCTCGAGCAACAGCGTAAAACGCTCTCCGAGGCAGTGGTCAATCTGTGGTCCAATTCCAAGGCTCACGCGGACAACATGACAAGCTCCCGCTACGGCGAGATCGGTGTCGGACTGGCGCGGGGCGTTAACCAAAACGGTCTTGACTGCTGGTACTGCGTGCAGGTCTTCCTGCTGGACGGTTGTGAAGTCACCTGGGTGGATACGCCTGCAAGTAAGTAAATCATCAACTCTCACGCAAGAGCAGATCGCAAGGTCTGCTCTTTTTATTACGCATTTTTAGAAAGGAGAACCCTATGAAACCTATGAAAAAACGCCTGCTGTCTCTGCTTTTGACACTGATGACGATCTTGAGCCTGCTGCCGACTGCGGCTTTCGCTGCGTCGAACGCAGGTTCCGGCATCCAGATCACACAGAATCAGGCATATTGGTCGACGCGCCTGCTCGCCAACGGTACCCCGTACAGCTACCGCCCGCCGCTGGTGGACGGTAAGCTCGTGTACTGTATGGATAGCGGACTTGGCTATCACTACGCCACCGCGTCATACCTGAATTCCTTTACATGGACTTCCGGCACCGGTGCAGATGCAGATACCGTATTGCAGTCGGCGCTCACAAACAGTGGTCTCAGCGAGATGGATGCCGCGACCGTCGAGAACGTCAAGTGGATGATGACCTTCCTCAACGACTGCAAGGAATCCAACGTCGGCCAGCTTTTTATGGCCGTGCAGACGTATGTGTGGGAAAACCAGTCCTACAAAGGCGAGCCCGGTGGAGATGGCGACGCGGGCGGCTACGCCAACGCCGACACCTACGAGCTGTATCTGAGCCTTATCGACTCCCTCCTTGCAAAGAAAGCAGCTGAGGATGCCGAGTTCCAGCGTCAGATCGAGGAGTACGCTGCGCAGGGCATTGCCGCAACCATCGTGGAGGATGAGAGTGCAAGATGGGCGGTGTATGCGATCTCCAGCAACCGCAAAAATCAGTCATTCTTTAACTACTATGGACCGCGCAAGCTCGTAACGGGCGAGCCAGCGCCTGACCAGCCGGAGCAGCCTGCGGGCGGCACGGGCAAGATCGTGCTGAAAAAAACCGCCGGTGGGACCACAACCGGTCTCGCCGGTGCCCGTTTCAGCATCTACTTTAACGGTCAGATCGTCGGCAGCGACATCACCAATGCGCAGGGCGAGATCTATGTTGAGAACGCCGCCACCGGCCTTTGGAGCTTTGTCGAGACCTCCGCACCGGACGGCTATTGCGTCGATCCCACGCCGAAGAGCGTGTACGTAGATGTAACTGAGGGTGACCGCGAATACACTGTTGCGGCGGTCAACTACGAAAAACCCAATATGAAGATCACGAAGCGCGACGCCATGAGCGGCAAACCGATTGCCAGCACGGTGTTTTCGGTGAAGTCCGTGACCGGCAGCTATTCCACCTCCATCACCACAGGTACAGATGGCTCCGCAACGCTCTCGGCCATTCCTGCCGGTGTCTATGTGGTGCGGGAGGAATCCGTGCCGGAGCCTTATGTGTTGTCTCACACCGAGCAGACCGTAGCGCTGCGCCCCGGCAAGACCAGCGAGGTGCGCTTTCAGGATTACCAGAAGCCCGGTCTGGAAATTTTGAAGAAAAACATCGCCACCGGGGAGCCTATCGAGGGCGTGACCTATCTCATTGAGCAGATCGACGGCAGCTACTCCACCAGCGCCACGACGGACAGCGCGGGGCGCATCTTCCTCGATTCCATCCCCGTGGGCAGCTATCGCATCACGGAGAAAAATGTGCCTTCCAATGTCATTCTCTCTGAGATCCCCCAGGAAGTCTATCTGGAAGCAGGCTGCACCCGCACGGTGACCTTTTTCAACGCGGTCAAGCCCTTCCTGACGATTCTAAAGCGAAACAGCGTCACCGGTGATCCTCTCTCCAATGCCAAATTCCATATCTATTACGGCTCGGACAATACCACCACCGGCGAGATCAACGACCTCGGTGTGTTCACAACGGCCTCCGATGGTAAAATCACGCTCACCGATGTAAACCGTGGCTGGTACAAGCTGGTGGAGGAGTCTGCTCCCAAGGGCTTCGGCATTCAGGGCAGCGGGGTCACCGAGTTCTATCTGGAAGCCAATACCTCTAAGACTGTGACCGTGGACAATGTTCCTCACAGTGCCCTTGTTGTGTACAAATATGACGCCAAAACCGGAAAGGGACTGAAGGGCTGCCGATTTGAACTGAGATATTTAGGCGGCGGCACTTCCGGCACTGGCGGTACGGTCATCGGTACCTATGTGACCGGACCCAACGGAGCGTTCACCGTGACAAACCTCAAACGCGGCACTTACATCTGCCAGGAAATCGAGAGCGATGAAAATCACATCATCGACCGCGAACCCCAGACGGTGTGGATCTCCGGCGAGGATCAGGATGTGGTGACGCTCCGCTTTGGCAATGCGCCGCTCGGCAGCCTGCTCATTACAAAACTGAGCAATGACAGCAAGCACGAACCGCTCTCCGGCGTAGAGTTCCTGCTGACCGACAGCAGCGGCCATTATCTCGGCAACGACAACGGCCGCTTTACCACCAATGCTGCAGGCGAAATTCTGGTGGATGGTCTGGAACCCGGCATGACGGTCATTGCCCGTGAAGTCAGAGCAAAAACGGGCTACCTGCTGGATGACAGCCCCCAGCACGCGCTCATCAAGAGCGGCGAAACGGCGCATTTGCAGTTTCTGAACCAGCCTGCCGGTAATCTCATCATCCGCAAGGTCAGCTCCGGCCCCAACGGGGAGCCGCTGGAGGGCGTAGAATTTAAGATCACCTATGCGGATGGCAGCTTTGTCCCGGACGCCAACGGCGAACTGTCCGGCAACGGCATTTATTACACCAATAAATCCGGCGAGATCAGAATTTTCGGTATCGTTGGCACCGTGGTAGCAACGGAAACCAAGACGATTCCGGGCTTCACCATTGACGAAGCCAGCCGCACACAGACCGTGGTAGTCAATCCCAACGACACGCAGACGCTGACCTTTTACAACAAACCCACTGCAACATTGATTCTCCAGAAATACATTTCCGGCACGAAAAATGAACCGCTTGCCGGAGTACAGTTCCTTGTGACGGACTCCTCCGGCGCGGTAGTCGGTCCCAACAACGGATACTATACCACCGACTCCACAGGCCAGATTGTCATTGAGGGTCTGACCGACGGCATGACTGTTACCGCAAAAGAGGTCAAATCTGTGGACGGATTCGTGTTGGACGGGACACCGCAGAGCATTAAGATCGACCAGAGCCAGTCTCCCCAGCGCATGACCTTCTGGAATGAGCGACAGGGCGCGCTCATCATCAACAAACTGTCCTCTCTGGACCGCAAGACGCCGTTGGAAGGTGTTACCTTCAAGATCACTACGGCTACCGGCGAGTTTGTCCCCGACGAAAACGGAAAAATCAGCTCCAACGGTCTGTACTATACCGACGAAAACGGGCAGATCATTCTCAAGGGCGTCACCGGCACACTGGTGGTGACAGAGGAAAAATCCATCTCCAGTTACACCATCGACGAAAATACCCGCACCCAGACTGTGGTGGTCAACCCCAATGACACGCAGTCCCTCTATTTTTATAATGCTCCCATCGGTGGGCTGGAGCTGGTGAAAGTGAATGCGGCGGACAAAACCCAGCGTATCCCCAGCACCACCTTCGAGATCCGCCGTGTCAGCGATGGCGGTCTGGTGGACACCGTCACCACCGGAACGGACGGCCGCGTGTATGTGCCGCTGGAAAGCGGCAGCTACTACGCCGTGGAAACCGAGGCAGGCAAGGGCTTCCAGCTGGATAATACCCCCATCTATTTCGCCGTGGAGGATGGCAAAACCACAACCAAAACGGTGACCAACAAAGCCATCTCCGGCATCCTGATCCACAAGGTCGATTCGGCCACCGGCGAGGGCATTCCCGGCGTGTCCTTCATCCTCTATGACAGCGGCAACAATCCCATCGCGCAGGAAACCAGCGATGACCGAGGGTATGTCCGTTTTGAAAACCTGACAGCTGGCCGCTACTATCTGCGTGAATTGGAAAATGAGGGATATATTCCCGACACGCAGAAAAAGACGGTGTATGTCCGCAGCGGCGAAACCACGGAAGTTGAGTGGAAGAATACGCCCATCACCGGTCAGATCCAGATCGTCAAGACCTCGGCGGACTATAATTCCATGAATGGCTGGCCTGCCGGGACGCCGATTCCCAACACCGTCTTCGAAGTTTACAATGCCCGCACCAACCGTCTGGTGGATACCATCAAGACGGATAAAAACGGGCTTGCGGTCAGTAAGCCTCTGCCTCTGGCGCGATATAAAATCGTGGAATCCAAGGCGGCGGAGTTTTACGGACTGGATAAGACGCCCATTGAGGTGGAGATCGAACACGCCGGTCAGATCGTCAAGGCAGCCATGACCAATAAGAGCCTGTACACCAATGTGTCCATCAAGAAAACCGGCTACGTGGAGGTCATGCCGGGGCAGCTTGTCCGCTACAACTTCACCGGTATTGCCAACAATTCCACCACGGCGCTGGAATCCTTCTACTGGCGCGATACTCTGCCCGTCAAGGCGGTGCGCCTTGAAAAGATTTACACCGGCACGTGGAATACCCCCGGCAACTATAAGATCGTCTACCGAACCAATCTCAGCGGCGATACCTGGCGCACACTGGCGGATAACCTGAGCACATCCAAAAACTACGTCTTGGATGCTTCGCCCGCGGCGCTGGGGCTTGCCGCCAATGAGTATGTGACGGAGTTCATGGCGGCGTTCGGCATCGTTCCTTCAAACTTCCGTCAGGTGGAGGCGCCCCGCGTAGATTGCAAGGTGCTTTCAAAGCTCACTGGTGGTACGCAGTTCGTCAACACGTCAGATGCAGGCGGCGTCTACAACGGGCAGTGGATCATGGCGACCTCCCGCTGGGTCACCCGTGTCTATGCCCCCAGCAAGCCCTTGCCTCGCACCGGTTATTAAGGACTAACAACGGATGCCGCTCCGCAAGGGGCGGCATCCCCATTTTAAGGAGGTTGAGATTTCTTGAAATACAGAAAAATGATTATTCTGACATTGACGCTTCTGCTCCTGACCACCCTCTGCTGCACCTCGGCACTCGCTGCGGGCGGGGATGTGGCGGGAGCGGTGGAGCAGACGTGGACGGAGGCGGCCAAGCAGATCAAGAGCGTGGTGGAGAAGGTGGTGTTCCCTGCGCTGGATATGATCCTCGCCATCGCATTCTTTGTGAAACTTGGCGGCGCGTACTTTGACTACCGACAGCGAGGCCAGTTTGAATGGACCGGCCCCGCCATCCTCTTTGCCTGCCTGATTTTCAGCTTGATCGCGCCGAAATACATCTGGAATATCATCGGGATCTGAGCCAAGAAGAGAGAACAATTAAAAGCCTGATCAGGACCCTCCTGCCGGATATAACCGATGAGGCAATGGTTGCATGGATAGTGTATGTGGATGAAGTAGGCAGACATGGTTGCTTCACAAAGATACTCTTGCGTTAAAAGCACAATCCTGCTATAAATACCATTTGAGAGATAGGTACCAGAGAATCTTAATGAGAATGGAGGAATTGTTCTGTGTCTACCAAGAATACTATGAAGCATAATGCCGTCATTACAACGATGCTTTTGCTTGTATTATTTACGTTTTCCGCTTGTGCATCTGTAACTCCTGATGACCAAACATCAAAGGATTCCAATATTACGGAGAATGGTGCATCAACGGGCTGTTCAGGCTATGATAATACAAGCACGCCTGAGTTTTTCAATGACCTCGGGAAAACGCTTGATGAATTGAAAAACGAGCATCCGGAAGGCAACGTGATTGTAAGGCCGGATGGATTTCCAGACAGTGCTGCTATATGCTTTGGAGCCTCAGAGTCGGAATATCTTTACTGCTTTTTCGGCGCACAGAGTGGCGATGCTGAAAAGGCTATGAACGAATATGAAGACCAGCTGGAATGTTCCGGTTTTGTCACCACCGCATGCATACTCTTTCCGGACATGGAAGATGAAATGTCCTTTGAAGATTTCTTCTCCTTGATTGGTGTTGACGATTATGAGTATTTAGGAGAAGATACGATTGCAGCAGGTTGGTTAAGATTCATGTATAACGGTATGGAGGTCATGGTGAATACAAACGAGGCTGCTTCTGGTGGTGGATGGAATTTCACAGGAGCGAAAATTGTGAAGCATAATGCTCCCGTGTCAATCGTGGACACGGAAATATTCAATACCAATCAGGACTTAGCGGATGCGGTCATGTTCGATTGATCTACATTATAATGGTCTAAAGCAAAATATTCTATAAGGAAAGCCGTCGCCCCGCCTGGGTGGCGGCTTTCTGCATTTCCGGAGGTGAGTGAAGATATTTATTGGGGACTTTGTTGCCGCGACAGTCCTGGATTAGGAAGTAGGCAGATGGTGTCACCCCGTATTTAGCAAGGAGCCTCATAAAAAGCTTGCATAAAAAGTGTTATCTTGATATAATACTATCAAGAAATTGATAAGGAGGGCTTTCTATGCAAATCAGACCATCCTCTGCTCTGCGGAATGAGTACACGCAGATCTCCGAGCTGGCAAAGGCATCCGGTGAACCGATCTTCATCACGAACAAGGGTGAAGATGACGGTGTTTATATGAGCATGGCAGCATACGAGGAGCGGGAAAAAATGTTCCGACACCGCGACAAAATTTATGCTGCGGAACTCAGCAGATTGAGCGGAGAGCCTGTCTGCACGCCGGAGGAGCTTGACGAAAGAATGGAGGAGCTGTTCCGTGCCTACGAAAAGTAAACTGGTCTATCTTCCTCCTGCTCAACACGACTTCGAGGAGATCGTAAAGTATCACATTACGGAGGCAGGAACTCCCTACGCACGGAAAATCTACAGTACGATGAAAACGACCATAAACCGTCTGCGGGATTTCCCGCTGATGGGGCAAACGCATCCGGACCCGATCCTTGCGGCAAGCGGTTACCGTAAACTTGTGCTGACGAAGACTTATGTTGCCATCTACAAATTGATTGGGGACACCGTCTACGTTTATGCGATCGTCAATGGCACAACAGATTATCCGCGGCTGCTCAAGTAAGCGCTGCAGTCAGATGCAAAACAAAATACTCTATATGAAAGGCCGTCGCCCATCTGGGCGGCGGCTTTCTGCGTCTCCGGAGGTGAATTCAGCAACCCCAAAAGATACTCAGGCAATAGCCTACAAGTGATGGTTTTTTTGTAGCACAGATTTTATCGTCGTTTTTCTTATCGTCACTTTTTATCGACGCTTTTTTAAGGCAAAAATGTAGGAATTGGTGGTATACTATCCATATCCGCGAGTTCGGCGCAAGTCATGCGGGTTCCTATGATCCTTTCCGCTTGGTGATTTGGGAGGATGCTGCGCGAGAACTGATCGATTACTTTGAAAGGAGCAACTGACATGGATAAAGAGCGTATGGCAGAGTTAGAGAAAATCGAAGCCCATGGTGCCGAAAACGGCTGGGTTGCACCGATGACAGAGGAGGACCGGGAGTTCCTTGCATGTACCACAACGCAGACCGACGCAGGACGATAGGCAAGATCACCGCAGCCATGCCGGGTATGGACGGGGATATGTGGACGCTGGCCCAGCAGACCCTTTCCAAGCTGAAACGTATGACGGATTCTGACTATGACAGCCAGAAATTCTATTTCACAGACGAGAACGAATAAATAACAGCAGACGCCGGGCGCGGCGGCCATGTGGCCGCTTGCGTCCGGCGTCTTTTCTTTTTGCCTGTTCCTACGCATTTAGAACCCAGTATTGACGGGGATAGGATAAAGTATTCGCCCACCTCTGCAAACGTGCGGGAGAAGCCTTGAAACTGGCGGTTATCAGCCCCGAAAGGCGTAGGTTACAGTCATTATTAGCCCCCGAAACAGGTACAGACGCGCAGCGGGTGTATCTGTTTCGGGGGTGTGCAGGTGATAGCCGCAAAGCGGCGTAAGAGGGTGTAGCCCTCTTGATCGTTATTCTTGTTCCAGCGGGAAGCTCGGCAACGCTTCCAGCAGCTTTAAGGAAATGTGCTGCCGCATATCCTCGTCAATGACTTTTTTCACTTTGCCGCCCGGCTGCCTGATCTCCACCGTGGAAAGCTCGTCGATGTAGTCCGCATAGTGGGCCAGCACCTTTTCTGTGGCCCACTTCTCACCGGCAACGGCGGCTTTGATTGTTTCATAGTCCAGCAGCTTTTCTTGTCCGTCCATCCTGATACCCCCGTCAGATTGATTTTTTCCATGATACCATATCTGGGAGTATGGAGCCAGAGAAACCGGCGATTTTCTGCTGGTAAATTCTACGCATTTAGAGCGGCACTATGGCGGGGATAGGATAAAACACTCACATACCCCGCCGACTATGCGGAAAAAACCTTGAAATATAGGGCTTTTTAAGGCCCAAAATGCGTAGGTTGGTGCTTTGTTGCGATATGCTCCACAGTTACGGTGTATTGTTCATATCCTGTTTTCGGGAATCTTTATGAAATCTTCAAAATTGCCCGGTATGCTATCCGTAAAATCAAAGAAAGGACTTGATTATATGGATATGATTTTGAAAACGACTGACCTCTGCAAAAATTTCAAGGGGCAAATGGCGGTAAACAATGTGTCACTGAACATCCGGCGCAACTCGGTTTATGGTCTGCTGGGGCCGAATGGGGCTGGCAAATCCACGATCTTAAAAATGCTCACCGGCATTTTGCGCCCCACATCGGGAAGCATCGAGTTTGACGGCCACCCGTGGAAGCGGAATGATCTGGAGCATATCGGTGCTTTGATTGAGATGCCCCCGCTTTACGAAAATCTGACTGCATACGAAAATCTCAAAGTCAGAACTACATTGCTCGGCCTGGACGATGCACGAATTAACGAGGTATTGCAAATTGTCCAGCTCACGAATACCGGCAAGAAACGGGCCGGGCAGTTTTCTCTTGGTATGAAGCAGCGGCTTGGTATTGCTATTGCATTGCTGAACAGTCCCCAGCTTTTGATTCTGGATGAACCGACTAACGGCCTTGACCCTTTAGGGATTGAGGAACTTCGAGAGTTAATTCGCTCTTTTCCCTGCAAAGGGATTACAGTTATTTTGTCCAGCCATATTCTGTCAGAAGTCCAGCAGATTGCAGATCATGTGGGTATCATTGCTGGCGGCGTCCTTGGATATGAGGGAGAGCTTCGCGCCGGTGAAGATTTGGAACAACTCTTTATGGATGTTATTCGCAGAAATGGTAAGGAGGGATATTAAATGGAGATGGCATATATTCAGGCAGAGAACCTAAAGCATAAGAGAACTTTCATAAAAACGCTGATCGTTCTGGCCCCGTTTGTAACTGCGCTTATGAACTTTTTTGCCCCTCTTTGGTTCCAGCTCAATTCTTATAATTGGTGGTATAACCTGCTTTATCCTGGATTCCTTACGCTCACCTGTGCCTTGATTGAACAGCGGGATAATGGCAAACTAAAATATCGTGCCGTTGCTTCATTGCCTGTTTCGCAGAACAAAGTCTGGAAAGCAAAAATTGGAGTGGCCGGTATTTACTCCTGTGTGGGGAATTTCATTTTCCTGGCGCTAAATCTGTTGGGCGGTTTTGCAATATTAGTTATCAACGAAATTCCCCTGACAATCGGAATTTGGCAGGCTGCGGCCGGAACAGCTTGTATTGTCATTGCAAGCCTATGGGAAGTTCCGCTGTGCTTATGGTTATCAAAAAAAGTTGGTATCTTTGTCACGGTTATTCTTAATGCCGGACTTGGAAGCGTTTTAGGGATTTTCACGGCTACAACCTCTTTGTGGATGATCTGCCCGTATAGCTGGGTGCCGCATCTTATGATTTCCGTGTTAGGTATTTTGCCTAATGGTGAGCCGGTTGCAGATCAGAGTACGGCAATGGCATTTTGGATGATTATACTTGTATTGGTCATTTCGCTGGCCTGGTTTGCGGCGCTGTCATTTTTAACTGCAAGATGGTTTGAGAAAAAGGAGGTGGGGTAACTATGGTATCTGTGGTTCGCTGCTGGAAAGCAGAATATCAGAAGTGTAAACATAGCATTTTGCTCTATATGCACAGCATGATTCCGATTATATGTGCGGCGATTTTTGCGGGTTACTATCATATATCCAGATGGGAACTGGCAACCAAAATCAGTGCCTATCTGGAAGTGCTGGCCGTTGCGTTCCCGTTTCTGATCGGCATTATTGTGGGCCTGGTTGTTCAGATCGAAAATCAGGCCGGGCATTATCAGCTTTTGTTGGGAACAATCCCATCTCGCATGGCAACGTATATTGGTAAACTTGGTTTTTTGATGATCTGTGCTTTTGGCGCAACATTTTTAGCGTTAGGAACATTCGCTGCACTATATAGGGATGCTCCGGCAAGCCTTTACCTGAAAGCAGGGATTCTATTGTTGATTACCATGCTTCCCATTTACCTGATTCATTTGTTTGTGGGAATGAGCTTCGGAAAAGGTGCATCTATGGGATTGGGAATTGCAGGGAGTTTAATAGCTGCCCTTATGATAACAGGGCTTGGTGACGCTACATGGAAATATATTCCCTGGGCCTGGGGCGTTCGTGCTATGGATTACACTGTGCTTGCATGGGATAGCCCCCAACTGTATGCACAGGTAAAAACCGATTTTTTCAGCGGTATGATTATTTCTGTATGCTGCACTGTTTGTCTGCTGATTGCCAGTTTGGTTTGGTTTCATGGTTGGGAGGGAGGTAAAAACAGTGAATAAAAAGTGCCTGTTTGCCGTGGTAATTGTGCTTGTAAGTCTTATATGCTTATCGGCCTGCGGTGCGCTCCGCGATACCGCCGATAAAAATAAGGCGTTAAATCAATCTCTGCCGTATTATGAGCTGAACGCCGCAAACTATGATGAAATTTCATATAACGGCCTGACATATACCATAACGGATGAATGTCTTGAAATGTCAGAACTGCAAGAAGAAATCGGGCAGGTATCGAAACGCTTCAAAAATGTGGCGGGGGAAGATTTCAGTTTCGGCTACGTTTACAGTATTGTGGATGTGGATATAAGCAATGCCGTAGCTGTAAATATCAACAATGAATATCGGAAAGCTGACATTAAAAATAATGATGAGTAACCTCGACAATGTGGTATAATGGGGCGGGAGGTGATTTTTTGACCCACTTACTTGTAGTTGACGATGAAGTTTCTATCTTGGAATTGATTAAGAACAGTTTGGGGAAAGATGGATATTTGATAACAGTCTGTCAAAATGCGGATGATGTAGACATCAAAAAGCTGCATTTCTATGACCTCATTCTTTTGGATGTGATGATGCCTGGCACAGACGGGTTTGAGTTTTGCAAACAGATCAGGAATATGGTAGACTGCCCGATTCTCTTTCTGACCGCAAAGACATTAGAGGAAGATATATTGTTTGGATTGGGCATCGGTGCGGATGATTATATTACGAAACCTTTTCGTATTCAGGAGCTTCGCGCCCGTGTCGCGGCACATTTACGCAGAGAAAAAAGGGAGCATCACAGCACACTTTCATTTGAGCCTGATATAAGATTTGACCTTTCCGCAAAGGTACTGTATGTTTCAGAACAGCCGGTTCCCCTTACCAAAAGCGAGTATTCAATCTGTGAATACCTTGCGAAAAACCGGGGACAGGTTTTTACAAAAGAACAAATCTATGAAGCCGTTTTCGGGTTTGATGGAATAGGCGATAACTCTACGATCTCAACGCATATAAAAAATATTCGTGCGAAATTGGAGCATTTCAAAATAAGTCCGATCAGCACCGTATGGGGGATAGGATATAAATGGGAGTGAAAAAGAAACCTACATTGAAAATATTGTTTCGCCAGTTTGCTATCTCCCTCATTGTCATGCTGGTAGCGGCAATTATTGTCCCTTCTGGTTTGGAGGGACTTGCTGTAAATGCTGGATTAGCTACAAGAGCAAATCTAAGTGAATTGCAGGTAAAAGAGATCATTCCAACGCTGACGATTGCCCCGGATATTACAAAGGTTGTGATTCCACAGGGATGCGGCTACTTAATTCTGGACAAGAACTTTAATGAGCTTTACAGCAATATGGACGATGATGAAAAAGAAATTGCCCTGCTGTACGCAAAGGGAGAATATATTGAATATGCTACGGGGAGGCAGTTTGCACTTGTTGTCCGGGAAAACGAATTTTGCGTTTTAAGGTATTATATTGGTTCTCAATTTACAGTGTCATGGCTACCGGAATATTTTCCATCTCCTGACACGCTTGCGTTTATCCTGATGGCTGTAAATTCGCTGCTGGTCATTATCATACTGACCGCCAGATTTGCTAAGAACCTGCGTACACAACTGACCCCGCTTTTTGAAGCAACTGCGGAGGTTTCAAAGCAAAACCTTGATTTTGAAGTAGGACACGCCAAAATCAAAGAGTTTGAAGATGTCCTTGCATCTTTTTCAGATATGAAAGATAATCTGAAAATTTCGTTAGAACGGCAATGGAAAACCGAACAGACACAGAAAGAGCAAATCGCCGCGCTTGCCCATGATTTGAAAACGCCTCTGACGGTTATTCAAGGAAATGCTGATTTACTCACAGAAACAAATCTTGATGATGAGCAACGATTATACGCTGGTTACGTCGTGGAAAGCTCCGGCCAGATGCAGTCATATATTCAAACCCTGATTGATATATCACGGGCGGCGGTTGGTTATCAGCTCCATATTGAAAGTATAGACTTGCCAGCGTTCATGCAGCACTTGTTCGGTTATATGGAATCACTATGCCGGACAAAAGAAATCCGGCTGCAAATGAATACTGTTTCACTCCCTCAAATGCTGAAATTTGATAGGGTGCTGATAGAACGTGCTATTATGAATGTTATCAGTAATGGGCTGGACTACTCCCCGCAAGGCGGAACGCTTTATGTGGATGTTCAGAGTAACAACGGTTTCGTGGAAATTTCAGTCACAGATGAGGGAACGGGGTTTTCTAAAGAGGCATTATGCCACGCACAGGAACGGTTCTATATGGGCGATCAAAGCCGCAATTCAAAGTTACACTTTGGTATGGGTCTATATATTACAAATTCGATTATGGAACAACATAATGGTCAGCTTATTTTAGAAAATTCAAAAGAAACCGGCGGCGCAAAGGTTACTATGAAACTTCCTTGCTGATTTTCCGATAGTGTAATGGACGTCTTTTATGTCCGTCCATTTTTCAAATCTTTATGGAATCTTCAAAAATTCCTCTTATCATGTATCTAAAGAAAAAACATCTGCCCAGCGGCAGAAAAGAAAAAAACCGCTGCTGGGCAGACCCATTTTCACGCTTAATTTATATTCACTGGTGGCGGTTTTGAGAAATCAAGGCCGCTGCTTTCTTTCTGTCATTCCCAGCAGTTAAAGGCATGGCGGCCCACGGGAGGACGCCGCCATGCTGTTTTGCTATGAGGAAAAACGAATTGAAGTAGAATTTAACTTTGCAGACCAGCACCAGCGGATATTGGACTTCATAGAAGCCAACCAACCAAAGCTGCGTGTTGTCAAGAGCGAGGCCGTCTAACTAGCGGCTTCCACCTCTTGATTTTTTCAGGCGCAAAGTTGTGTATAAAAGAACGAGGCTGTTGGGACTGAGGCCACTGGCAACCTTGAAGGCGTAGTAGTCCTCTAGATCACCGGCGGTCAGTTTACTGACGGTGATACCCCTGAGATCAAAGTACGGGCGAATGTGCGTATTCAGAATATTGAGGTACTGATCATAGGTTGTTTGTGCAATATCACTTGATTTTATATCACTTTGGTGATATTATTTTTACAGTGATACTTAGGAGGAGGCGGAGATGAATCAGAAAATCACCCTATATCATGGCTCTGAACAGATCATCGAATCTCCAACCTTTGGGTTGGGTAAGCAGAACAATGACTTCGGGCTGGGCTTCTACTGCACGGAAAGCGAGGAACTCGCCAAAGAATGGGCTGTATCCTCTCTGCGTAACGGCTTCGTCAATTGTTACAGTCTTGATACGGAATACCTGAAAACTCTGAATCTGAACAGTCCAGACTATACGATTTTGAACTGGATTGCTGTTCTGGTAGCGCATCGTCTGTTTTCTATCAAAAGCCCAACCGCACAGCGGGCAAAACGATATCTGATCGACAATTTCGGCGTCAACGTCAATGCCTACGACCTGATCATCGGATACCGTGCCGATGACTCCTATTTTGACTTTGCTGCGTCTTTCCTAAATAACGGAATTTCCGTACAGCAACTCGCAAACGCTATGCGACTTGGCAAGTTAGGCGAACAGATCGCCATCAAGTCTAAATACGCCTTTTCACTGCTGCATTACGATGGATTTTCTATTGCAGAAAAGGAAAAATATTATGTTCGCCGCAAGGCTCGAAATGATGAAGCCGACCAACTTTATTCGGATATACTTGAAGAGGAAACAGATGGTCTGTATATCCTTGATATCATAAGAGGAGGCATCCAAAACGATGACCCACGCATACCAAGAAATCTATCTGAGTAACGCGCAGGCATTACTGGGCGATGCTTTTGATTATGCTATCAACGCGTGTGGAGTTGCCGGAGATAGCTTCATAAAATTGTTTTCCGTCAGTTCCATCAGTAATCGGATTGAGAATGGTGAACCTTCATATCTTTTGGGGAAAAGCGGGATTGAAACTGCTGTTGATGTTCTCGTTGAGACTACGGGCAAAGCGCCGACCGCCAAGCCTCAAGCGAATTTCAGCCGTTCCAGAGAGTATTGGATCGGCTGGGCAGTCGCCTACTATCAATGGTTTTCTGGAAGAAAATTCAGTGATATTTTTAAGGTTCTTTCGTTTGAAGATTTGCAGCAGATGTATTCCCCCCTTCATGAAGCGGATGTCACTAAATTCGCTGATATTGTCGATGCTAAAGTGCGCGAATACTTCGCTGATACCAACCTCAAACGTATCCGCACGCTTTATGGCTGCACGCAGGCAGAGCTTGCCAAGCGAAGCAATGTCAGTCTTCGCTCAATTCAAATGTACGAACAGCGCAACAAGGACATCAACAAAGCCAGTGCGGAGACTGTTCTTAGCCTTGCAAAAGTCCTCGGCTGTACGATGGAGGATCTTCTGGAAACGTAAGTCCGTAACAAAAAGGGTAGTCTTTCCCTTAAAAAACTACATGAATTACGGGAATGTAATAGCTTTTAAGGGAAAAACGTGATTCCTTTCAGGAGGGGCAACTGACATGGATAAAGAACGTATGGCACAACAGATTATCCGCGGCTGCTCAGGTAAGCGCTGCTGCCAGATGCAAAACAAAATACTCTATATGAAATAACTCAGCCAACACGGAAACTTACGATGGGGAGCCTGTTCGATGGCATCTCCGGCTTTCCTCTGGCTTCGGTGCGGTGCGGTATCGAGCCGATCTGGGCCAGCGATATCGAACCATTCCCCATCATTTCAATCTGCCAATTTCCTCGAATCCTCCCCACCATGAACCATATCCATAATGAAAGGATCTCCCCGACCAACTCTGGCGGAGAGATCCTTTTTTAATGTCGAACAACTCTAGGTCGTCACCATCTTCTCTTAGGTGCTCGTTTCCTTACAGGCAGCCCCAAATCTTGCAGTTTTCTGGCTAGTTCATCGTCTTTGGCTACAAGCAACAAGTCCCTATCCATATTATTCAGTGCATGGAGGGCAGCTGCATAGGCATCAATGGATACTGTTGATGCTCCTTTCTCAATCGAGACAAGGGTAGCATGGCTGATTCCAGCTCTCTCGGCTACCAATTCTAAAGTTAGTTTACGTCGCAGACGAGCAAGGTGAATCTGCTCGCCCATCTGTGCAAGAATTTCTCGTGTCCGCGGCATAATAACTACCGTTTTCTTTGCCATACATAACACTCCTGCGAAGATGATACTCTTTCTGCCTTCTGAATTCTCTCGAATTATCCGATCTTGCCACGACGCTAATCATCTATCACAAGACAATTTACCATTCCGCTATGTGCCGTACAAGCATCTATCGCAATTACGCCCGGCCCGTAATACGGTGTGAAGTCAGCGTCATCCCCAAACTCGCTCCCCTTATGGCGAGGCGAGTATCGTCAAAGAGTCATTCGATCTCTGCGCTTAACCGATTTGGGGCTCGACTACATCAGTTTCAAAGATCCAGCTGCATTAGAATACATTCTTTCACAGCCTCATGCCGGCATTATCAATCGAATCAACATTGAAAAAACTCTGAGACTCCACGCAGTTGCAACCGGCCTTATGATGGCTTTGAATGCAGGAGCCGAGATCCTCCCTGATCGAAAACCATCTCTCATGCCCCCCAATCACAGAGCAATACCGATTGACCCTCAGAAAATCTATTACTACTCTGCAGGTGAGCTCCGCGATGGCATACAAGCCTTCGAAGCGGACAGCGTAGCCAAATCATCGCGGATTCTCGGTGTCATTGTCCGAGGCACTCACTGTTACTGTCTCTATCACACCGGGCATACGCGAATGTACTGGATGCAGAACAACGAGGAAAACACCGTTGCATCAATCGATACACTTTTGACTTCACGCGGTTTCGCATGCAGAAGTTTCAGCCAAGTCATTATAGCAAGCAGTCTGAACGTGGCTCCAAAGATAGCTAAATACAGTGTCAATCAGCGCAGTCGTTACTTTACGGTATCAGACGCTTATAGCAACTGCTATTTTGTAGAAAACAGTTATAGAGGTGATTTTCAACTCAAGACAATTTGCGATCCTCAATGGCAGCAGGAAGTAAATCACGCAGCACTCCAAGGTTTTAAGGAACCTCCTACACCCACAAGATCTTACGATGCTGTCACACTGGACAATTCGAGAGCCGTCATTTTGGGCTATCAATTTGACCTACTCTCCCTGCTTAACATCGACGCTGCACCGTCTGGCTTCAAATACAGCCCCATTCTCTTATGTTTTGAATATCAAGTTGAAATGCTCCAACTCATATTAGGGCCCAAAATTGAAGTCCGTGCAATTCCAGAAGGAGGTCTGTATGAATGGGAAAAAGAGAATAACAAGTCTCGCTAGCCTTAGCGTGCTAATCTCTTTGCTTTTGTATGTCGCAGGTATCATTGCTCAATTCCTCATCAACATTAACAAATGGAAAGCAGCCGGAAGCGATTACCATGTTTCCCCCGGTCTTCCGTCTTTGCACATTATTGATGCATTCACAGCACTGTTTCACTTTCCTGAGGGACTGATCGCTCTTAGCATTGTCACTATCGGCATCGTTCTTCTATGTGTTTTCGGTCTTCGGCTCGGTTGGGGCTCGCGTGGTACTACCGATCGTGACCGCAACCTCACTATCTCCAGTAATGGCAGCTATGGAACGGCAGCCTTTATGACGGATAAAGAAGCTGCTGAGTGTTTCGATATCACATCCTGCTCCAAAACAAAACAAGATATTCTTGGCATGACCCAGAGTGGTCAAGTCTTCACTCTTCCGGCGAACACACGGCTCAATGCTAATATGGCAATCTGCGGTGCCTCAGGAACCGGCAAGTCCAGATCCGTATCGCGAAATCTCATTTTACAAGCTGCCAGAAGGAATGAGAGCGTCATCATCACCGACTGCAAATCTGAACTCTATGATTCGATGTCGGAGTATCTCAGAGGCCAAGGTTATACAGTGAAAGTTCTCAATCTGATTGAGATGGATCATAGTGATTCCTGGAACTGTCTGGGCGAAGTCGGCTCAAGCGAGTTGATGGCTCAGACCTTCTCTGATATTGTGCTTTCCAACACCACCGGCGAAGATCATGACGCATTCTGGTACAACGCCGAACTCAATCTATTGAAGGCGCTGGTTTTGTATGTGTCTTTAGAGATGCCGCAAGATAAACGCAATTTTGGCACGGTGTATGATATGTTGGTTAATGAGAATGAGCGCAGCCTCACCAAAAGGATGCACGCGATTCGTGGCGAACATGTCAACCCATTTACCGGCGAAGTCATGCCTCCGTCTCCAGCCTTCGCCCCCTTCTCTCTATTCATGCAATCCAGTGAAACCGTCCGCACCAGCGTAATTATCGGTCTTGGCAGCAAGCTGCAAGTAATGCAAGCTCAGCAGGTAAAGAATATCACCAGCTACAATGAGATCGACTTAGAATTACCAGGGAAACAAAAATGCGCATACTTCTGCATTGTATCTGATCAGGACAAAACCTTTGAATTCCTATCCACTCTCTTTTTCGCCTTTCTCTTTATCCGCCTGATTCGTTACGCTGACAGCCGCTGTGAAGGCGGGTGCCTTTCCACGAAAGTAAAATTCATCTTGGACGAGTTTCCAAACTGCGCAGGTAGTATTCCTGACTTTTCGAAAAAAGCAAGCACGATCCGAAGCCGTGGCTGCTCAATTGCGTGTTTCTTCCAAAACATCGGTCAGATGAAGAACAGGTATCCCGATGACGAATGGCAGGAAATTCTCGGTGCGTGTGATACGACCATATTTCTTGGTTGCACAGATCTACTCACTGCGGAATACTTCAGCGATCGCATCGGTGTTTCCAGCGTAGAAATAGAAGGTACCATGCGAGAACTCAATACCATGCGCATCACAAACTACACAGCATCCTACCGCGAAACGAATTCCCTCGGCCGTCGTCAACTGATGACTCCTGACGAAATTCTCCGAATTAAGCCAGACGAAGAGCTGGTATTCATTCGAGGTCAGAAGGTTTGGAAAGCCCATCGCTTCGATTACTCAAAACACACGGAGTATAAAAAACTCCGTAGCACAAAAACCATATATCACGAGCCCGACTGGAAGAAAGAAGCTGCCAGCCGGGCTCTTTCCACATCTGAATCCAATCAAGCCATTTTACATGCGTCGAAAGCCGAAGTGCCACCGGTATCGGAATTCGTGGAAGAGAAACCACCTACTACGAATCCGACCGCAGCAGCACTTGGCCTAAAGCGCACTGATATAAATGAGACTATTTGAAAGGAAGGTTTTAACTATGCCCAGCAAAAAAATGATCCTGAACTTCAGGCAAAGGAGGTACAAACCGCCGAATCGCCTCCCACTACAGTCGCCGCTTTGGGGCCTATCGCACCCATCCGCAGCGACAATGATCTTCTGACCATCAATGACCAAGAACGCGGCATTATGCCAGCTGACAGCGACGATGTAAAGTGGAACTACATGGCAGGTGCAGCTCGTCGTAAGCTCGTTCTGACCGGCATTGTTAGTGGCCTTGAGTCCATGGATGGCAATTCTCCTGTCTGCGTTGTTGACTACGAAGGCATCCGCGTTCTGATTCCTGGCCGGCAAATGTTTTTGGATGATTGGCCCGAGAATGAAGACATCCCTCTGGAGCATCGTATGCGACTTGGCAGGATGCTCGGAGCAACCATTGACTTTATCCTCGTCGGCGTAGATCTCAAGAACCACGCCGCAGTCGCAAGCCGAAAGGCTGCGATGCTGCAACGGCAGGCTAAATTCTATGCAACCGGTCGTGTCAAAGTCGGCATCCGCGTTGCCTGCCGAGTCATTGGTGTCGGCAATAATCGAATTACAGTTGAGGCAGTAGGGGTTGATTCCGTCATCTCCGCATCCGCGCTCTCTTGGGAGTGGTTCCCTGATGTGACTGACCTCTATTCCACCGGAGATCTTGTTGTTGCACGCGTGATGGCTATTGTACAAGATGAAGCAACCGGCCAATTCAGTGTCCGGCTCTCTGTCAAAGCTGCCACCGAGAACCCCGACCTCCCGGCACTTCGTAAGCTGGTACCCGGCTCCAATTACTTTGGCGTTGTCACCGGTGTCTATGACCGACTCATCTTCGCTCGCCTTCAGGCCGGCGCAAACGCCAAAACCAAGCTCTATCACACCAAGCAGATCCCCAGCAAGCTGGATACCGTCAGTTTTCAGGTTCGTAGCGTTGATGAAGAATCCGGGGTTGCCTTTGGCCTGATCACCCGAATCATCCGGCGTCACTCCAAATTGAGGTAATTGCCATGACGAAGAATAATCACAAACTCAACGAGAACTGCAGATCGGTCATCCGCGCTTGTTTGAATATCGTTGAGGAAAATGGCGACACCTATGTTGCAATCCATAAGGACGACGATATTGAATGCGTCGTCCTTGTTTCAATCATCCGCACTTATCCGATCCTAGCCGAGGCTGGCGCTCATCGGCGTTCGGATGTCGTGCGACATGTTGAGAAGGAACGTCGTCTTTGCCTCGTTTGCACGCTCGGCCACCTGATAGGCAATGCGCAGGCGCTCCTGCTCCATCTCCTGCCGCTTCTGCTTGCTGACGTTGCGCGTCACATAGAGGATATTCGTCACCCTGCCGCGCCCGTCGCGTTTTTTCTCGATAAAGCGTGCCTGATGCCAGCTTGCGTCGTTTGCCTGATATTCGATCTCGATCGTGTCCGACTCGCCCATGCGGCTCGACACCGTGGACAGGTCGAAAAAGTCCGTCACCGCGTCTTTGTAGTCCGGCGCGACCAGCGCATCGCAGAGCTCATTCAGCTTTTTCTGCGCGTCACCGCCGTGGCCCGTGGGGCGGTGGACGGAATGCTCGCTGTTGGAGATCTCCTCATAGAAATTTTCGATCAGATCAATGCTGCAAATGGAAAAGTAGCCGCGGCTGACCGCGGAGATGACCTCGTGCTCCAGCAGGAGTTCATTTCTGGCGCTTTCCGTCTCCTGCAGGGCACGATGGAGGCGCTCGTTCGTCTCGTGCTTTTCATCCGTGTTGATGAAAACGCCGTCGAAGGCGATCGGCGAACCGTCCGTGCGGCGCGAGAGGCGTCCCGCCGCGCGAAACCAGTGGTAGGTATCATCCTTGGCACGCACGCGGTACTCCACATCGTAGGTCTTCCCGCCCGTGTAGTCATACACCGTGTCGCGGTACTCTCGCAGCGTCTCATCCCGGTCCGCCGGGTGCAGCCGGTCCGACCAGCTTGAAAACTCGTTGGGAAAGTCCTCTGTCGAGGTAAAGCCCAGCATGCGGCGCATCGTATCCGACCAGCAGCAGCCAGTCATCTCGCCGCGCTCGTCATAGCTGAGCTTCCACGCGCCCGAGCCGAGCGCCTCATGGATGTTCCGCAGCGCTGCGACCTCGTTTTCAAGTTTTCTCTGCCGCTCCCGCTCCTCTGCGATGATATCGTCGATCGGGCGGTAGTCCACGATGACCTTAAAGCTTTTTTCATCAACATAAAGGCGGACGACCATCGCCTCAAAATACTCCATGCCCGCGCCGTTGGGCAGCGTGCGGTGGCGGTAGACAAAGCTCTCCTCCCTTTGCAGGCGGTGCATCACGTTCTGCGCGTCAAACACTTCGAGGTAGTCCGGCGCCGTCCCTTTGACGACAAAGGTCTCAAAGGCGTGGCGAATCCACTCGGAATAGCTGAGCGCGTCGCGCATTCTCCCCTTTTCCTGCGCGCAGTGGGAAAAGTTCTTCCGCTTGATGACCTCCATGCGGTCGGCCATCAGATCACAGCAGTAGGCGGCCGTGTAGTTGACGCACAGCGCACCGAGCATCTGCCGCTCCTTCTCCGCATCGCTCAGCACGCCTGTCAGGCTTTCGAGCAGGGAGCCTGACGGGCGATCCATTTTTTCGTTGGTCTCATTTGGCATGAACAGATTCCTCATGTCCCTCTATCTTCTCGTGCGGCGCAAAGCGAATGCCAGGGCGAGCGCTGTCACCATCATTGTGACAGCTAACGCTTTTCCGCCAATGTGTTCTGATTATACGCCGCCGCTCCGCCTATTGCAAGCACGAACACACCGGCCGCACCTGTGTTTTCTGATGGCCAAGCCACATCAACAAAAGTCCCGTGCCAAATCCTCTGCGCGTTGTTTACCTGTGCAGGGGGCTTTTTGTCACTTCGTCAAGAGTGTGCAAAAAATATCTGCTTTTGCAAATTTAATCTTGCTTCTTCCGGATATTTTCATATAATGTTGACGACTGAACAGGAGGTACCACCATGTATGTTACCTACAACAACCTTTTTAAGCTCCTCATCGACAAGGGCTTAAATAAAACGGAATTTGCGCGCGAGGTCGGCATCAGCTCCAACACGCTCGCCAAGCTCTCGAAAAATGAGCTCGTCTCGCTCGAGGTGCTTGTGCGCATCTGCCGCCAGCTCGACTGTTCGCTCGGCGACGTGGTGCAGCTCGCCCCGCCCGAGCCGCCGATCAAAAGCGGCCTTGAGCGCATGAAGAAGCGAAGACCCACCCACGAGAAAGGAGGCAATGCGTACCGCCATGAGTAACGAAACCAAGGAGACCGGCTCCAGCTTTATGGAAAAGCTGTCGACGGTCATCGTCGACAAGCGAAATCTCATCTTTCTGCTCACGATCATTCTGCTCGTATTCTCCGCCTTTTCCCGCAACTGGGTCGAGGTCGAGAGCGACCTGACGTACTACCTGCCGTCTGATTCCGAGACGAAGCAGGCGCTCGACATCATGGACGAGCAGTTCACGACCTATGGCACAGCCGAGGTCATGGTGGCCAACATCACACCAGAGCAGGCCGCTGCGCTCGAGCCCAAGATCAAGGAGATCAAGGGCGTGCAGAGCGTGGACTACGACGAGACCACCGCACATTATAATAACCTCTCCGCCCTCTATTCCATCACCTTTGCCTACAGCGAGGATGACGAGGCCTGTCTCGACTCGCTCGAAGCCGTGAAGGAATATCTCTCCAACTATGATCTGTATATCGACACCGACCTCGGCAACACGCAGCAGGAAACGATCGACCATGAGATCAGTGTCATCATGGTGTATGTTGCCATCGTCATCGTGCTCGTGCTGCTCTTCACGTCCGAGACCTACGGCGAGGTGCCGGTGCTCATTCTGACGTTCGTGGTCGCGCTCGTACTGAATCAGGGCACGAACTTCCTGATGGGCAAAATCTCGTTCATTTCAAACTCGGTCACAAGCATCTTGCAGTTAGCGCTGTCCATCGACTACGCCATCATCTTCTGCAACCGATTTAAGGAAGAACACCGGCTGCTGCCGCTGCGCGAGGCCGTCATCGTCTCGCTGAGCAAATCCATCCCCGAGATCGGTGCGAGCAGCCTCACGACCATCGGCGGCCTTGTCGCGATGCTCTTCATGCGGTTCAAGCTCGGCCCCGATATGGCGCTGTGCCTCATCAAGTCGATCTTGTTTGCGCTGCTCGCAGCGTTCATCGTGATGCCCGGCCTTCTGATGCTTTTCGGCCCGCTGATCGACCGTACGCAGCACCGCAGCTTCGTGCCGAAGATCCCGTTCGTCGGCAAGCTCGACTATGCCACGCGCTACATCATCCCCATCGTCTTCGTGGTGCTGGCCGTCATCGGCTACCGCCTGTCGTCCGACTGCCCCTACGCCTACGGCTATGGCCTCATCTCCGCCCCCAAGCAGAATGAGACGCAGTTTGCCCAGCAGATGATCGAGGATAACTTCACCTCGAAGAACATGCTGGCGCTCATCGTCCCCACAGGCGACTACGACAAGGAGTCTGCCATCTTAGACGAGCTCGGCCAGTACGACGAGGTCGACTCCACGATGGGTCTTACCAACATTGAGGCGCTCGACGGCTACATGCTGGCCGACAAACTGACGCCGCGTCAGTTCGCCGAGCTCGCGGGCCTTGACTACGAGGCCGCGCAGGTCGTCTACGCCGCCTACGCCGCGCAGCATTCAGAATATGGCAAGCTTGCGGGCAATCTCGCCACCTACAAAGTCCCGCTCATCGACATGTTCCTCTTTGTCTGCGAGCAGATCGACGCCGGCGTCGTCACGTTAAGTGATGACCAGACGCAGATGCTTCAGGACGCCGAGGTTCAGATGAACAGCGCCAAGGCGCAGCTGCAGGGCACGGATTACGACCGCATGCTCATCTACCTCACGCTGCCCGAAAGCAGCGACGAGACCTACGCCTTCACCGACAAAATTCTCGAAATTGCCGAAAAGTATTACCCCGATGAAAACGTCTACCTCGCGGGCGAATCGACGAACGAATACGAATTTGAAAAGTCCTTCGCCGTGGATAACAAGGTCGTCAGCATCGTGTCGGTGCTCGTGGTTATGCTGGTGCTGCTCTTCACGTTCAACTCCGCCGGTATGCCGGTGCTGCTGATCCTCGTGATTCAGGGCTGCATCTGGCTCAACTTCTCGTTCCCGACCATCACGGGCAAGTACATCTTCTTCTTAGGATATCTAATTGTTTCTTCCATCCAGATGGGCGCGAATATCGACTACGCCATCGTCATCGCCAGCCGCTATCAGGAGCTCAAATCCAAAATGCACCACCGCGACGCCATCGTCGAGACGCTGAACTTCGCCTTCCCGACGATCATCACCTCCGGCTCGATCCTCTCGATCTGCGGCTTTTTGATCGGCAGCATGACATCTGAGCCCGTCATCGCGGGCATCGGTGAGAGCCTTGGCCGCGGCACGGTCATCTCCATCATCATGGTCATGTTCGCCCTGCCGCAGATCTTGCTCATCGGCAGCGGCATCGTCGACAAGACCTCGTTCTCCGTCCCGTCCATCACGGAAAAGAAATCGGGTCACGGTAAGGTCTCCGTCAACGGCATGGTGCGCGGCAACATCAATGGTACGGTGCATGGCATCATGCACGCCACGGTCGAGGGCGACATCGACCTGAATCTGATCTCCGGATCTGCAAATGAGGAGCAAGACGATGAAGAAGACTAATCATTTCTATCGCTTCTGCGCGCTTGCACTCTCGTGCCTGCTGCTCGTGTCGCTGTTTCCCGTCATGCAGGCCTTTGCCGACGGGGACGGCGCCATCCATATCAAGAGCGCAGAAGACTTACGATCCCTCGCGCATTCCTGCACGCTCGACTCCTGGTCGCGCGGTAAAACCGTTGTGCTTGACAACGATATCGAGCTGACCGACGATGACGAGCTCCCCATCCCGACGTTCGGCGGCACGTTCAACGGCAACGGCCACACCATCAGCGGCCTTTCCATCACGCAGAGCGTCTCCCCCGCCGGTCTTTTCGGCGTGCTGCAAAAGGACGCCGTCATCAAAAGCCTGAATGTTGAGGGTACCGTCACCCCGTCCGGCGACAGTGAAAATATCGGCGGCATCGTGGGTGAAAACCACGGCACGATCGAAAGCTGCACATTCAACGGAAGTGTTTCCGGCAAACGCAGCGTCGGCGGCATCGCGGGCCGCAACCTCGCCACGGGCATCGTGCGCGCGTGCGACGCCTCGGGCGCGATCTTCGGCCAGAGCATGACCGGCGGCATCGTGGGCGAGAACCTCGGCTCCATCGTCTCCTGCCGCGGCCGCGCGTATGTGAATATCGAAAGCACCGACCCCAGCATTGACCTGAGCGACCTGAGCCTCGATTTCTCGCTTGACCTTGCAAGTCTGTCCCGACTCGACACGCTCAATATCGCCACCGACACCGGCGGCATCGCGGGCTATTCCTCCGGCGCGATCGCATCGAGCACGAACTACGCCGCCGTCGGTTATCAGCACATCGGCTACAATGTCGGCGGCGTGGTCGGCCGCAGCAGCGGCCAGATCCTCGCGTGCAGCAATGAAGGCGCGATCTGCGGACGCAAGGACGTCGGCGGCATCGCCGGCCAAATGGAGCCCTATGTGCGCACGCAGGTCTCCGCCAGCCAGCTCTCGCGCATCCAATCGCAGATCAAGGAGCTCGACTCGCTCGTCAAAAAGGCCGTCAACGACGCCGAATACGGCTCGAGCGAAATTTCCGACCGTCTTGACCTGATCTCGGGCTACCTCTCCGATGCATCGGACGCGGCGAACGACGTGACCATCGACGTCGACCCCGACGCCATCCCCCAGCCGAGCATCAGTATCGACGGTGATTTTGACCCCGATGACTTTGACCCCGAAAATCCCACCCTGCCGGATATCAACGTCAGCTTCGATCAGGATTTTGACGTCTCCGACGTCGTCACCGTGTCGAACATCAACATGGTCGTCGGCTCGGTCACTGCGGCGAACAGTCAGCTCTCGATGATCACCGACAACGTCAAAAACACCAGCACGGCTCTTTCCGCCGATATCCGCAACATCAGCAGCAAGTTCAACGAGCTCACGAACACGATGTTCTCCGCCATCTCCTCGCTCACCGGCGGCACGGGCGATCTGATCGTCGACGCCTCGAGTGTCGATATCAACTCCGTCACGCTCGGTAAGGTATCGCTCAGCCGCAACAGCGGCGCGGTGTACGGCGACGTCAACACCGGCGGCATCGCCGGTTCCATGGCGATCGAATACACGCTTGATCCCGAGGACGATGTCACGGGCCATCTCTCGAACATTTACCGCAAGCAGTACGAATACCGCTCCATCATCCAGAAATGCGTCAACACCGGCGACGTAGCCGGAAAGCGCAGCTATGTCGGCGGCATCGTCGGCCGCATGGACCTCGGCTATCTGACTGCGTGTGAGACGTCGTCCTGCTCTATCACGAACGAAAACGGCAGCTATACCGGCGGCATCGCCGGTCTCACCGGCGCAACGGTGCACGGCAGCTTTTCCAAGTGCACGCTCAGCGGCAAGAAGTATGTCGGCGGCATCGTCGGCTCCGGCGTACAGGAAAATGTCGACGGCAGCGGCAGTACCGTGAGCTGGAACTACTCGCTCGTCGATATCACCGACTGCCAGCAGTACCAGGGCGCGATCTCCGGCAGCGATACGGGCACGTTTGAGCACAACTACTATGTCTCCGACGATCTTCCCGGCATCAACCGTCAGGGCTATACCGGGCGGGCCGAGCCCATCAGCTATGCAGAGCTTCTCACGCTGCCCGATCTCCCCGAGAGCATGAAGTCCTTCACGCTCACCTTCGTCGCTGACGATAAAACTGTGCTCAGCCGCACTTTCAACTACGGCGACTCCATCGACGAAAGCGACATCCCCGAGCCGCCCTCCAAGAGCGGCTGTCACGTCCACTGGGACCGCACCGACCTCACGAATCTGCACTTTGACACCGTCGTCACCGCTGTTTACGAGGCCTACACCCCCGGCCTTGCCTCTGAACAGACGCGAGAGAGCGGACAGGCTGTCATCTTGGTCGAGGGCAACTACAACGACGGCGACGCCATCACCGTGACCGCCCAGCCGCTCACGCCCGCGGCGTTCGACGTGCAGTCCGGCACTGTGCTCGACCGCGTGAAGGGCTACTTCTCCTGCCTCAGCCGCGGCGAAATGCCTTCGATGGTTGCCAACGCTGAAGTGCTCGAGCAGTGGCGCATCGAGCTTGCCGACGACGGGCAGGACACGCACACCGTGCGCTATCTCCCGCCCGACGGGCATAAGGAGCTGCGCATCTACACCCGTGAAGACGGCGGCAGCTGGCAGGAGGCCGACTGCGGCACGATGGGCAGCTACCTCACCTTCTCCACGAGCGGCGACAGCGTTGAGTTTGCCGCCGTGCGGACGCTCGACGTCTGGGGCATCTGGCTCGGCGTGCTCGCCGTGCTGGTTGTTCTGATCCTTATCATCGTTCTGCTCGTCCACCGCCACAAGCGCAAAGCGCGCAGACGCGCCGAAGCGCTGGCGCGCTGCGCGAGCGCCGTCTCGCAGGCCGAGCAGATCGTCCGCGGCGAGGATGCCAATGCGTCCACAGCAGGCGAAGCCCCTGCCAAGACGGGTGCCCCCGCGTCTACAGCGGTCGAAGATGCCACTCAGGCGGATGCGCCTGTGTCCGCTGAATCTACGGCAGTCCCCGCCGCCGTGGCAGTAGCAGCGACCGCTGCGCCGGTCGTCACCGCCGCGGTCGAGGGCGCAGAAAGCGTTTCCACTTCCGAACCCGCTCCCGCAGCCGATCCCGACTCCATCGAGGCGCGCCTTGCGCGCGCGGAAGAGGAACTTCGGCTTCTTCGCGAGGAGCGCGAGGCACGCGAAAACGTGCTCACGCAGCCCGCAGTACCGCCCGCGCCGAAAAAGCGCAGGCACCGCCGCCTCCTCCCTATTCTCATCACGATTTTAGTCTTGCTCGGCGCGGCTGCGGCGTTCTTCCTCCACTCCGACTTTAAGAAGGACCTCGAAGCCTACCGCCTTGTCGAGGCGCGTGTCAAAGAGGACCCGATGACCATGGACGTCACGGTCGACGCCTCCTATGGCAAAATCAGCCTGAGCACGGATGCCTCCGTCGCCCGCACGAAGAAGGACGGCGCTCCCATCACCTGCATCGACCGCGACGGCGCGGCGCTCTACTACGCAGACGGCGCGATCTACCTTGAAAACGGCAAGTCCTACGCTGTCGGCGGCGCATTCCCAAATTACGCCGAGCTCATGGATGAGACCGCCGAGCTCTGCCGCACGCTCACGGTGACGAAATCCGTTGACGGGCAGGAAAAGCGCTACACCCTCACCGCCGAGGGCGACGACGCGAGCACACTGCTGCGTCTTCTCACCTCGGACGAGATCGCGAACGCCGCATCGCTTTCTGCGATCCGCGTGGATTTCACCGCTGAGAGCGGCGAGCTGATGGACGTAAGCTTCACAGCGGAAAACTCCGGAGATCTTCGCGTGGAGGCCGCCGCGCACTTCACCGACGCGCTCGCGCCGGTGATCCCCGACGATGTGCTCACCGCCATCCATTCGGGCAGCAATGACGACGCTTCCACGCTGACGGACAACGCGCTCCGTCTGCTGGGTGCCTGGGGCGAGCTGACCGCGGACGATCTGTCCGCCGACATTGCTCTTTCCGCCGACTGCGGCCCGATCGTGCTGAACAGTACGCTCCAGTACGACCGCAGCAGCATCGACGGCCAGAGCTACGGCAGCATCCAAAAAAACACCCTCGCCGTCTACTTCTCCGGCAGCAAGATCTGCGACGCGGACGGCAACAGTGTCGACACCGCGAGCCAGCAGCTCGTCGATGCCACGTCGCTCATTGACCTCTGCTACCAGTCCATTCTGAACGGCAGCGCGGGCTGCGATAAGGCGAGCGGCGGCTATCTCTACGGTCTTTCGCTCGACTCCGACGCGATGAGCGAGCTCGCCGCCGCCATCGCGCCGGATATCAAGGCACAGAATGTGACCTTCTCCTCCGGACGCATTTCCGTCCGCGTGAGCGAGCAGGGCGAGCTCCAGTCCGTCAACATCTCGTGCAGCGGCGCGCTGCACCTCATCCTCTCCGACGCTCCGGTGTCGCTCTCCGCCGTCATCACGCCGGCGGATCGTGCATTCTCGATTCCCCAGCCGGCGCTCAACGCGCTGAAACAATAGAAAAGCGGAGGGAGATTCATACTATGGGAAATCGCATCATCAGCATCAGCCGCCAGTTCGGCAGCGGCGGCCACGAAGTGGCCGTGAAAACAGCGGATCTCCTCGGCATCCGCGTCTATGAGCGCGAGCTGATCCGCCTCGCGTGCGAGTACGGCGAGCTTTCGGAAAAAACGCTCTCCCCCTCGGACGAAAAGGCGACCAACCCCTACCTCTTCCAGACCGTGCACGAGGGCAACCACCATGTGCTGCGCGGCAAACCGACGAGCGAAGTGCTCTTCGCCCTGCAAAGCCACGAGATCCGCCGCATCGCCCGCCACGAGGAGTGTGTGTTCGTGGGGCGCTGCGCAGACTATGTGCTGCGCGGCGAAGACGTGAGGCTTCTCACCGTGTTCGTCGCCGCGCCGGACGAGCACCGCATCCAGCGCAAAATGGCGCAGGAAAAGCTCACGCGCGACCAAGCCATCCGCCTGATCCGCAAGATGGACAAGCAGCGCCGCAAGTATTACGAGAGCTACACCCACAAGACCTGGGGCGCGCCGGAGGGGTATGATCTTTACCTTGACACCGGTGCGCTGTCGACCGCTGACGCGGCGGCGGTCATTGCGGAGCGCTTCCGCAAGCTGTAAAAAATTGGGGGCCACCGAACGGTGGTCCCTTCTTTTTTGCATCCCGAAAGGGCTGCGGTTTTCCCCGCCTGACGCGGGGAAGCGAGCAAAGGGGGACATTCTCTCACGTGAGAGAATGTCCCCCTTTAGATCCCCCAAGAGAACGCAAGGGGCCTTGCCCCTTGCCCCCGCCATTGTCGGCGCTGGGCTTGAAGAGCTGCACGCGCTGCGCAATCGGGTGCGGTGTACATGGCTTCGCCATGAGCCCCTACGATTCGTTTTCGTTTGCAACCGCGCCTTACTATCGTGAGGCGCGTGTGACGACAGCACAGCGCCAGACTGCGTGCCGAATGCGGCATTATTGCACTCGCCGCATTGATGAGTGCCTCGGTAGACGGAAATTAGGCTGCACTGCCACGAGACTGGCAGAGCGGCAGCGGATAATAGAAGCAGAGGCAAGTCGTATAGCAGAACCAATAGCGGTGAGCGTCAGCAATACCGCCACGCAGGCAGTTGCATTCCGGAGGCAAAAAGCCCCTTCGAGCCCGAGACTGCCAATCTAATCCCTTTCTCTTGGGGGTCAAAGGGGGATATT
>CEAB01059744.1_pt1 | contig 38237 bp, 33 predicted proteins | sample 557651 | NCBI WGS metagenome assembly CEAB01 (sample SAMEA3182046, study PRJEB8094) | gut metagenome | biome: human; feature: gut; material: Stool; isolation source: human stools | place: Canada | collected 2011-11-15
TGCAAGCATTAAAAAAATGTTCACAAAACCTCTTGACAAAATAGGTTAGAGAGATTAAACTAACGGGCGAAAGTTAAACGGCACTAACTTTGAGATGGCGAATTGCGGATCGCCGCGATGAGAAAAGTGCCAGACCAACAGCATGCGGAGGGATAAATAATGATGCCGCTTACACTGGCGAATGCCGGAGAAGAAAATACTATCCTCAAAGTCGGCGGGAGTGCTGAAGTCAAAAAGCATCTCGAAGATCTCGGCTTTGTGGCCGGGGGCACGGTGAGTATCGTGTCGTCGCTCGGCGGGAATGTGATCGTCAAGGTCAAGGAAGCCCGCGTTGCCATTAGTGAAGAAATGGCAAGAAAAATCATGGTTTGAGCAATTTTTCAAATAAAAGGAGAGAGATTATGAAAACACTGCGTGAAGTCAAGATCGGCGAGACCGTCAAAGTCGTCAAGCTCCATGGCGAGGGCCCCGTCAAGCGCCGTATCATGGATATGGGCATCACCAAGGGCACTGAGGTGTTCGTGCGCAAGGTCGCGCCCCTGGGCGACCCGATGGAGGTCACCGTGCGCGGCTACGAGCTGTCGCTGCGCAAGGCGGACACCGAAATGATCGAAGTTGAATAATTTATTTCTACATAAGTTAAGGAAACTTAACAAGAAGGAGCAGTAAGAAACATGGAAAAGCAGATCAAAATTGCCCTCGCGGGCAACCCCAACTGCGGTAAGACGACGCTGTTTAATGCCCTGACCGGCTCGAATCAGTTCGTCGGCAACTGGCCCGGCGTCACCGTGGAAAAGAAGGAAGGTAAGCTCAAGAAGCACGATGACGTGGTCATCATGGACCTTCCCGGTATTTACTCTCTGTCCCCCTACACGTTGGAGGAAGTCGTCGCCCGTAACTACCTCATCACCGAGCGTCCCGACGCGATCCTGAACATCATCGACGGCACGAACCTCGAGCGTAACCTGTATCTCACCACCCAACTCACTGAGCTCGGCATCCCCGTGGTCATCGCCATCAACATGATGGATATCGTCCGCAAGAACGGTGATGAGATCAACGTCAAGGAGCTCTCCCGTGAGCTTGGCTGCGAGATCATCGAGATCTCCGCACTCAAGGGCGACGGCGTCATGGACGCTGCCGAGGCTGCCATCCGCGCCGCCAAGGGCACCAAGACCGTCCCGATGCACACCTTCTCCGGCCCTGTCGAGCACGCCATCGCCCACATCGAAGAGGCGGCCGTGCACTCCATGCCGGAAGAGCAGCAGCGCTGGTACGCGATCAAGATCTTTGAGCGCGACGACAAGGTGCTTGAAAAGCTCAGCATCCCCACCGAGACGATGAACCACATCGAAGAGGACATCAAGGCGGCGGAGACCGAGCTCGACGACGACGCCGAGAGCATCATCACCAACGAGCGCTACATCTACATCGCCCAGCTTATCAAGGGCTGCTACAAGAAAAAGAGCAGCGAAAAGCTCTCCACCTCCGATAAGATCGATAAGGTCGTCACCAACCGCTGGCTGGGCCTGCCTATCTTCGCGGTCGTGATGTTCCTTGTGTACTGGGTCGCTATGGTCGGCGTGGGCGCGCCCGCGACCGACTGGGCAAACGACGGCCTGTTCGGCGACGGCTGGCATCTGTTCGGCATCGGCTCCGCCGCCTATGGCGAAGCGAGCGATGATTACACCGCCGCTTCCGAAGCGATCAACGCCTTTGCTGGCATTGACACGGGCGACGAAGAGTTCGACGCCGACACGGCGCTCGAAGAGATCAAGGATTTCCAGCCCACCGAAGACACGGCAACCGTTGATGTTGAGGATGAAGAGACCCTCGCCATCAACGAGATGACCGCCTACTACGACGCGCTGCCCGAGGGCGCGGACAAGATGGACGATGTTGTCCAGATGACCTATGTGGACGCTGTCAGCTACTTCGAAGAGAACGGCTTTGACGAGCCCGACCCGGCTGACTACGGTGTTTGGGTCCCGGGTGTCCCCGTTCTGATCGGCGATGCGCTTGACGCTGCCGGTACGGCTGACTGGCTCAACGGCCTGATCCTCGACGGTATCGTCGCCGGCGTCGGCGCGGTGCTCGGCTTCGTGCCTCAGATGCTGGTCCTGTTCCTGATGCTCGCCTTTCTCGAGGCCTGCGGCTACATGGCCCGTATCGCCTTCGTGCTCGACCGTATCTTCCGCAAATTCGGCCTGTCCGGCAAGTCCTTCATCCCGATGCTCATCGGCACCGGCTGCGGCATCCCGGGCGTCATGGCCTCCCGTACCATTGAAAACGAGCGTGACCGCCGTATGACGATCATGACCACCACGTTCATCCCCTGCGGTGCGAAAGTGCCCTTCATCTCCATGGTCGCCGGCGCGATCTTCGGTGGTGCCGCATGGGTCGCCACCTCCGCCTACTTCGTCGGTATGGCTGCCATCATCATCTCCGGCATTATGCTGAAAAAGACGAAGATGTTCTCCGGCGACCCCGCCCCCTTCGTTATGGAGCTGCCCGCCTACCACTGGCCGACCGTCGGCAACGTGCTGCGCAGCATGTGGGAGCGCGGCTGGTCCTTCATTAAGAAGGCCGGTACCATCATCCTGCTTTCCACCATCGTTGTGTGGTTCACCACCTACTTCGGCTGGGTGGACGGCACGTTCCAGATGCTCTCTGAGGAACAGATCGACGCCTCCATCCTCGCCAAGATCGGCAATGCCATCGCATGGATCTTTACGCCTCTCGGCTGGGGTACCTGGCAGGCGGCTGTCGCCTCCATCACCGGCCTTGTCGCCAAGGAGAACATCGTCGGCACCATGGGCATCCTGTATCCCGCCGGCTGGGCTGAGATCGGCGCGGCCTTCACGCAGATCAGCGGCTATTCTTTCCTGGTGTTCAACCTGCTGTGCGCTCCGTGCTTCGCGGCCATCGGCGCGATCAAGCGTGAGATGAACAACGCCAAGTGGACCTGGTTTGCCATTGGCTATCAGTGCGGCTTTGCTTACCTCATTGCCCTGATGATCAACCAGTTCGGCAACGCCTTCACCGGCAGCCTGAACGTCATCGGACTGATCGCGGCCATCGTTGTCCTCGCCGGTATGATCTACATGCTCTTCAAGCCCTACAAGGAAGCTACCAAGCTGAGCGACAAGCACTGATCCCTTAACACCGATACCCTGCGAAAGGAGTGATTTCCATGTTGAACTGGGTTACCGCAAACCTGTCGACGATCATCGTCTCTGCTATCCTGCTTGCCATAATCATTGCTATCTCCACCTATCTTATCCGGCAGAGAAAGAGGGGAAGAAACTCCTGTGGCTGTAACTGTGCACACTGCGCTATGCACGGCACTTGTCACAGTAAGCAGCATTAAATAGGACAGGAGACGCGGGACTTATCCACCCGCGTCTCCTGTGCCGTATGAAAGGAAATGATCTTAACATGTACGAAACCAAAGTGAAGATCGACGGCATGATGTGCGGCATGTGCGAATCGCACATCAACGACGCCATCCGCAACGCGTTCTCCGTGAAGAAAGTCTCCGCCTCCCACTCCAAGGGCGAAGCGGACATCATCAGCGAAGAGCCCATCGACGAGGCGAAGCTGCGCGAGACCATCACCAAGACCGGCTATGACTTCGTCTGCATGACGAGCAAGCCGTATGAAAAGCACGGCCTGTTCGGCTTTCTGAAGAAGTAAAAGACAAAATGAAAGGCACGGCTTTTGCCGTGCCTTTTTTTGACTTAGTTCTGCGCTTCGGCGCGCTTCCCGCGGTGCGGGCCTTTCAAAAAGTCGACGAGCTTTTGCTCCATGCGGGAGAGCTGCTGCGATTTGAGCGTGATGAGATAGATCGTGCGCTTGAGCGCGCTTTTGTCCATCTCAAAGGCGAGCAGCGTGCCGTTTTGAACCTCCTGCTCCACGGCGAGCGCCGAGAGCACGGCAACGCCCACGCCGCCGGAGACCATCTGCTTGATGGCCTCGGGATCGTCCACGCGCGCCACGACATGCAGCATATCGTGGGAGAGGCCGAGCGTGCGCAGATAGTTTTGCAGGCTCGTGTCCGTGCCAGAGCCCTCTTCGCGCGAGACGAACGGCTCTTCGAGCAGCAGCTCGCGGCCGTAGACGCCGCGCTCTCTGAACGCGCGGTAGTGCTCGTTGTTCGGCGCGGCGAGCACGAGCCTGTCGTCGTAGAGGGGGAAGTAGTCCACATTTTCCGGCTCACTGACCGCGCCGACAAAGCCGACAACGATCTGGCCGGATTTAAGCATCCGGTGCACCTGCTCGCTGTCGCCGCGACGCAGGGAATAACGGAACTCCGGCTCGCGTTTCAAAAACGCGGCGAGGTAGCCCGGCACCAGATATTGCCCCGGCACGGTGGACGCGCCGAGCGCGACCACGGGGGCGCTGTCCGCGTCGGAGAACAGCGTGCGCAGCGCGGCGCAGTCATTCAGAATGCGCCTTGCGATGGGGTAGACCTGTTCGCCCTCCTTCGTCAAGCGAACATGGCGGCGGTTGGAGCGCACGAACAGCTCCTTGCCGAGCGCCTGCTCCAAAAGAGAAATGTGCGCGCTCACGGTGGACTGGTTGAAGAACAGCTCCTCCGCCGCACGGGTGAAGCCGCCGTATTCCACAACGGCGACAAAAATTTCAAGCTGCTTGAGGCTGATATCGTTCATAAGACGGGTTTCCTCCGGAATGTCGTTCTACTTTGAAAAGAATAATATGAGAGGACGAAAAAAGCAAGGCGTTTCATCGCTTTTTTCAATGATAAACTGTATTTTATAAAATACAGGCGATGGATCGTGCGCTCTTGCAATTTGCGGGGGAGTTTGGTATCATGGCAGGCAGAACAAAAGAAAAACGGCGGTGATGATAAGATGAAAACAGCGCTTGTGACGGACGGAAAATACCGCTCGTCCATCGCGGCGGTGCGTGCGCTGCACCGCGCGGGCTACCGCGTGGTCGTGACGCAGACAAGGGCGGACGTCAAGAGCGCACCCGCAGTGTCGGTGTCAAAATCCTGTGATGATTTCCGCTGGATCGACGGCGCGTGCGCGGATGCGGATTACGCCGAAAAGCTGCTGAGCGTACTCAAAGAGTATGAGCATCCGTTGCTCTTCTGCGTCGGCGCGGTGACGCTCAACACCGTCGCCGCCCGTCGGGAGGAGTTTGCCGCACTGGCGAACTTCCTCATCGCGCCGAAGGAGACGCTCGACGCGCTCAACGACAAGGAGAGCGTGCATCAGCGCGCGCTGGAGCTTGGCATTCCTGTGCCGCGCGAGTACGACGGCACGCCGGAGAGCTATCCCGTCGTCGTCAAGCCGCACTGCGGAGAAAAGTTCGGTCTCAAGGCTGCCGACCGCTACGCCGTGGCGAACAACGAGGCGGAATTCGACGCCATCATGGAAAAGATGCAGCGCTACGACCCGAGCCCCATCGTGCAGCAGAAGATCACGGGCGCGGGCGCGGGCGTGAGCCTGCTGCTCGGCCGCGAGAGCGAGCTGCTCGGCGCGCTGTGCCACCGCCGCGTGCGCGAGTATCCGATCACAGGTGGGCCGTCGACCTGCTGCGAGAGCTTTTATGATGAAAAGATGATCGACGAGGCTTACGAACTGCTCAAGTCGTTTCACTTTACAGGCCTTGCCATGGTTGAGTTCAAAGGAGACTGTATTTTGGAAGTCAACCCCCGCGTGTGGGGCAGTTTCCCGATGACGGAGGCGGCGCAGAGTCCCATCGTCGCGCACTACGCGCAGGCCGCGCAGGGCGGGCAAGTCACCTACACGGCGAAGGACTACCGGGCGGGTGTAAAAATGCGCTTTTTCCTCAACGACACGGTCGCTGCACTGAGCTATCTGAAGGCGGGCCGCGTCAAGGAGGGCCTGCGCGGTCTCGGCGATTTCTTCACGGCGAAAGAGGCCTTGAGCGCCAAGGGCGATGGCAAGGTCATGCGCGCATACCTTAAAAAGAGCCTGTTTGAGCGCTGAGAAGGGGGAGAGGATCATGGAGCTGCGGCTCGATCTGCACATTCATTCCGAGCGGTCGTTCGACGGCTGCATGAGCCTGAGTGAGATCGTTGCGCTTGCGCGCGAGCGCGGGCTGAACGGTGTCGCCATCTGCGACCACGACCGCGTGCTGGACGAGGTTCCGGAATTCGACGATTTTCTCGTCATCCCCGCGACCGAGGTTTCGACCGAGCGCGGGCATCTGCTGGGTCTCTTTGTGAGAGAACCCATCGAAACGAGGAAGTTTTCCGAGTCGGTCACGGCCATTCACGCACAGGGCGGGCTGGCGGTCATCGCGCATCCCTTTGAGCACAGCACAGACGCGAACCGGCTCGACGATGTGATGAGCCGGCTTGACGGCGTCGAAATTTGGAACAGCCGTGCCGACCGCAAGAACAAAAGCGCCAACGCCATGGCGCGCGAGCTGGCGCAAAAATGGAAAAAGCCCGTCACTGCGGGCAGCGACGCACATGTGCCAGAAGAGGTCGGCGGCGGCGTGACGGTGCTGGAAGCGGACGAGCTGTCGCTTTCCGCCGTCAAGGCAGCGCTCCTGCGGGGCGCAAAGCAGGTCGAAGGCCGCCGTGGCCGCGCAATGTGCGTAGCGAGAAGCCAGAAGACCAAAAGAGAGAAGACAAACGCAGGCGTAAATAGACGAGTAAATGGAATGCTCTTTACAGTAAAATGCGCCTTGCAGGACTTTACCACCAGGGAGGATGGATGGCATGTCATGGATCGTTAAACTCGGCAAAAAGGGAAAGAAGATCGTCAAGAAGATCATCACGCCCGCGGAAAAGCACTACGTCGGCTACACGCGCCGCATCGAGCGCGTGAAGACGGGCGAGCGCATCTGCGCGATGACGTTCGACGACGGCCCGATGGGCCTTCCCGCATCGCCCGACCGATTTGAGGGCAAAACGCTGACGGATGTGCTGCTCGACACGCTCGCGCAGTACGGCGCAAAGGGCAGCTTCGACGTCATCGGCGACACGAGCGAGAACTACCCCGACGAGGCGGGCAAGCTCGGCAGCGCGGCGTGGGGCGGCGTCAAATTCGACCACTACCCCGATATCCACTGCGACGACAAGGGCGGAGCCGTGCACAACGACCGCCTGATCCGCCGCATGCTCGACGAGGGCCATCAGATCACAAACCACGGCTACCGCCACATCATCTTCGGCAAAAAGCCGTTTGTCTACGGCGCGCGCGAGTACCTGCCTGGCTTTGACGCCGCGGTCGCGGACCTGACGCGCCTCGACACGCTGATGCGTGAGCGCTACGGCTATACGCTCACGCTCGCGCGCCCGCCGCACTATGTCGACAAGATGGCGGGCGGCTTCACGAGTTACGACGTCTACGAGCGCATGGGGTACCAGTATATGGCCGCGTCGTTCGACGGCGCGGGCTGGCTGCCCTCGACGCACGAGGACCCTGAGGCGGCGCTTCAGGCGGAGATCGACGCGATGGTCGAGCCGATGCGCAAGGCGCTCGAAAAGGACCCGGACTTCTTCTGCGGTCAGATCATCTTCCAGAAGGACGGCTACAACATGGCCAAGCGCACGCCGGTCGCGTTTGCGCTGGGCAAGCAGCTCGCGCTTCTTAAGGAGTACGGCTACCGTGTTGTCAGCGTGGGCGAGCTGATGGAGGAGAGCCCGTTCACGGACGTCGGGCGCGACGATCCGCTGTTTGAAAAGCTCGCCGCGCTTGCAAAGACGCGAGCCATCGTCTTCACGGACAACAAGCTGCGCCTCGACGATAAAATGACCGTCGGCGAGCTCGCGATGCTGCTCGCGCCGCGCGACGAGGCCATCTCCCGCCGCGTCGCCCAGCTGCGAAAGACCGGCAAGGCCGGCCCTTACGACGGCGCAATGTCCTACTGCCGCGAAAAAGGTCTCATCGATGCGAGCGCCAAGGCCGAGGACGCCGTCACAAAACTGCCGGACGCCATGTTCGACAAGGCAACTGACTTTACAAGAAGAAATGTCTACGCGGCATATAAAATGGAAGAATAAAATGGCCTCAAGTACCTCCGCTACATGGCGGAGGTATTTTTTTCTCCTCGTCCACATAGGCTATGGCAGAAATGGACGGGAGGCGGGCGGCATGAAGAAGCGGCGGCAGTGGACAACATACAGCGGGAGCGGGAAGCGCGTTGCGCCGCGAACGCGCACATCGCGCGTGTCTCGCGGCAAGGAGATGGGAGTGCCGCGGCTTTGGGTGCAGCTCATCGTCTGCGGGGCGCTGTTTGTGGCGCTCATTGGCCTCAAGCTGCTGATGCCGGGGAACTTAAGCGCGCTGCGCGGGACGCTGGGGCAGTGGCTGGTGCGCGACGCGGACTTCATCTCGGCGTTTTCCGCGGTCGGGCGTGCGGCATCCGGCGAGCAGGACTGGGGCGATTCGCTGTCGGAGGCCTATGTCGCGGTGTTTGGCGGCGAGAGCAAGGCGCAGGAGGTCTCGGGCAATCTGATCGGCATGACGGTCTCGGAGCAGGACGTCTCCGACCTCACGAGCGCGCGGGAGCTGCCCGCACTCGCCGTGGGCGAGCAGCGCATTTTAGGCTTTTCGTACACGACGCCGCTGTCCGGCACGGTGACATCGCCGTTCGGCTGGCGCGACGACCCGAACGGCGCGGGCGAGTGCTTCCATTACGGCATGGACATCGCGGGCGAGGAGGGCGCCTCCGTCGCCTGCTTTGCCGACGGCACCGTCGGCACGGTGGGGGAGAGCAATATCCTCGGCAACTATGTGACGGTCAACCACGAGGGCGGATTTTCAACGCTCTACGCCCATTGTAGCGCCATCACCGCGAGCGCGGGACAGAGCGTCAAAAAGGGCGATGCGATCGCTAAAGTTGGCTCGACCGGCAACGCCACGGGCTCGCACCTCCACTTTGAGGTGCACGACGGGGAAGAGTATCTGAACCCCGTTTACTATGTGGTTCCCTGAACGCGGGCTCCACGTTTCGTGGAGCTTCTGGCTGTTCATTCTGCTCGCGGCCATCGTGAGCCCGCTGACGATCGTGCTCTCGATTTTGCTGGCCGCCGCGCTGCACGAGTGCGGGCATCTTCTGGCGCTGCGGGCATTCCACGTGCCCATCGAGGGGCTGCGTCTCAGCGCGTTTGGCGCGGTGCTGCACGCGCGCGGAGCGCAAAGGCTCTCATACGGGCGTGAGCTTGTCGTCACGCTCGCGGGCTGCGGCATGAACCTCGTCTGCGGCGTTCTGACGGCGTGGTTTTCGCTGCACTATGTGTGGGTGGAGGGCTTCGTCTTCGCTGGCGCGCACATTCTGCTCTGCGCGTTCAACCTGCTGCCCATCCCGCCGCTGGACGGCTCGCACGCGCTGAATCTTGCGGTCTCGGCGTTGTTTGGCCCGCTCGTGGGCGACGCGGTCGCGGCGCTTGCGGGCGTTCTCTGTTCACTCGCGCTGCTGGGCGGGGTAGTGTATCTCTATGTGCAGACGCGCGGCGGCGCGCTCGTTATTTTTGCCGCACTGGCACTGCTTTTGAGCGCGCTCAAAGAACTGAGACTTGCGCGTCGCGAAATAAAAGTGTAGAATAGCCGAAAATGGATGTTTGTGCCCATTTTCGGCTTTTTATTTTTGCTTACTTCAGAGGAGAACTTTTGTGGATAAGAGATTGGAACGCATTTTGCCCCGCGTGCAGAAGCCCGCACGCTATGTCGGCGGGGAATTCAACGCGATCATGAAGGACAAGAGCAAGGTCGACACGCGCGTCGCCTTCTGCTTTCCCGACACGTATGAGATCGGCATGTCGAACCTCGGCATGCGCATTCTGTACGGTGTGATGAACAATATTGAGGGCGTGTGGTGCGAGCGCTGCTTCGCCCCCTGGGGCGACATGGAGCAGGAGATGCGAAATGCGAACATCCCGCTCTACGCGCTCGAATCGTTTGACCCGATCAAGGATTTTGACATCATCGCCTTTTCCATCGGCTATGAGATGGCGTTCCCTGCGATGGTCGACATGCTGGACTTAGCAGGCGTGCCGCTGCACGCGAGCGAACGCACGGCGCTCACACCGCTCGTTGTCGCGGGCGGCACGGCGATGTACAACTGCGAACCCATCGCGGATTTTATCGATCTTGCTCTTATCGGCGAGGGCGAGGAGATGGATGTCGAGCTCATCGAGCTGCACCGTCAGGCGCGGCGAGAGGGCTGGAGCAAGCACGAGTTTCTCGTGTGCGCCGCGCAGATCCCGGGCGTCTATGTGCCGAGCCTTTACGACGTTGCCTACAACGACGACGGCACGGTCAAGTCCATCACGGCAAACGGGGGTGCGCCCAAGGTCGTCCTAAAGCGCATCATGCGGGACATGGACAAGGCCTACTATCCGACCAAGACCATCGTTCCCTCGACCGAGATCGTGCAGGACCGTGTGTCGCTCGAACTGTTTCGCGGCTGCATCCGCGGCTGCCGCTTCTGTCAGGCGGGGTATGTCTACCGTCCCGTGCGCAACCGCTCGGAGGAGCTGCTGCGCGGCTACGCTGTTGAAGCCGTCGAGGACTCGGGCTATCAGGATATGACGCTCTCGTCGCTCTCAACGTCCGACTATCCGCACCTTGTCGAGCTGTGCGACGACTTAGAGGACTTCTGTGCCCAGCGGCATGTGACGCTCGCGCTGCCGTCGCTGCGTGCGGATAACTTCTCCATGGCGCTGATGGAGCGGCTGCAAAAGGGCAGAAAGACCGGCCTCACGTTTGCACCCGAGGCGGGCACGCAGAGACTGCGCGACGCCATCAACAAGAATCTGACGGAGGAAGATCTGCTCGAATCCTGCCGCCGCGCGTTTGCGGGCGGATACAGCGCGGTCAAGCTCTACTTCATGCTCGGCCTTCCGACCGAGACGGACGAGGACGTGCTCGGCATTGCCGACATCGCGGCCCATGTCATGCACGCCTGGCGCGAAAGCGCACTCAACAAGACGCGCGGCGTGCGCATCACGGTTTCGACCTCGTGGTTTGTGCCAAAGCCGCATACGGCGTTCCAGTGGGAGCCGCAGATTCCCATTGAAGAGTACGAGCGCCGCGTCAAGCTCCTGCGCGAGGCGATGAACACCAAGTCCGTCACGTACAACTGGCACCCCTCGCCCACGAGCTTCATGGAGGCGGTCATCTCCTGCGGCGACCGCCGGCTCGGCAAGGTCATCGAGACCGCGTGGCGCAAGGGTGAGACGCTCAGCGCGTGGGAGGACTATTTTGATCTGAACCGCTGGATGGAGGCCTTTGAGGAGTGCGGTCTTGACCCGCACTTTTACGCCAACCGCCGCCGCAGCGAGGATGAAATTCTGCCGTGGAGCATGATCTCCTGCGGCGTTGCACCGGGGTATTTGAAGCGCGAGCACGCGCTGAGCTATGAGGGCGTGACGACGCCGGATTGCCGCACGCACTGCAACGCCTGCGGTGCAAACTGCTTGGTGGGAGGGAAATGCGATGTCTAAATTGCGGCTGGTTTTTGTCAAGGAGCATCAGGCGTCCTACATTTCGCATCTTGACGTGATGCGCACGTTCCAGCGTGTGTTCCCGCGCGCGGGCCTTTCTATCAAGCACTCCAACGGCTTCCACCCGCACCCCATTTTGTCCATCGTGCTGCCGCTGCCCGTGGGGCAGTCGAGCGACTGCGAGATCCTCGACTTTGAAAGCGTGGAGGACAGCACGGGCGAGGGCGTGGCCGAGGCGCTGAACACCGGCATGCCCGCGGGATTGCGCGTGCTGAACTGCTATTGCGTGACGCGCCCCGTGCGAGAGATGGTCAACCTGCGCGCACAGCTCGAAATGGAATACGACAACGGCGTGCCCGAGGGCGCGTGTGAGCGCATCCGCGAATTTTTCACGCAGGAGGAGATCTTTGTCGAAAAGCGCACGAAGCACAAGGGCATGACCGAGCTCAACATTGCGCCGCTCATCCGCTCGCTCACGCTGACGGAGGGGGAGGGCGTGATCCTCGCCGATGCGGTCGTCGCCGCGCAGGACCCGGGCCTCAACCCCGCGCTGATCGGCGCGGCGGTCGCGCGGCACCTGCCGGCGGTCGCGCGGCACCTGCCGGAGATCGCGCCGGACTTTGTTCGCGTGCGCCGAAAAGAGGTCTACGACGCGGAAATGAACGTTTTCCGCTGATTTCTGCCGTGTTTTTGCAAATAATGCTTGCATTCCCGTTGGGGATGTGATATGCTACCATAGCTTGAAAAGGGCGGTCCTCTGCCGTGCGCGGGTGAAAGAGTCCCGACAGCGCCGAAGAAAAGCGGTCAAGAACGCCTATAAATAGGAGGAAAATATCCATGGATCTCATCAAAGAGCTCGAATCCCAGCAGCTGAAAAAGGAAATGCCCGTCATCAACGTCGGCGATACCGTCCGCGTTCATGTCAAGATCAAGGAAGGCTCCCGCGAGCGTATCCAGGTCTTCGAGGGCATCGTCATCGCGAAGAAGCACGGCGGTCTTGAGGAGACCTTCACCGTTCGTCGTCTTGCCTACGGCGTCGGCGTCGAGAAGGTGTTCCCCATCCACTCCCCCCTCATCGAGAAGGTCGAGACCGTGCGCAGCGGTTATGTTCGCCGCGCCAAGCTGTATTACCTGCGCGGCCGCGTCGGTAAGGCTGCCAAGATCCGCGAGAAGCTGTAAGGCAGATTCTTTGAGAACAAAAAAGCATGGCGTTTCCGCCATGCTTTTTTTGTTGCCTTTTTCAAAAAGCGTGCTACAATAATACATTAGAAAATCAGGCGCATTTTGCCGCAGAGGGAGACTGTTAGTCCGCCGCTGCGCGGCGCTGGGTTTAGGAGACCGAAATGGACGAATTTGATCAGAAAATGGAGATCAGCGAGCAGCCGCAGGAGGAGATCGTGGAAAAGATCCCCGGACGCGACGTGTATGAGACGGTCTCGTCTCTCGTCTCGGCGCTGCTGGTCGTTGTGCTGGTGTTTACGTTTCTTGTGCGGCTGATGGGCGTTTCCGGCCCGTCAATGATCCCGACGCTGCAGGATGGCGACCGGCTTCTCGTCGTCAACTCGCTGCTCTGCGGCGACTATCAGGTCGGCGATATCGTCATCGCGCGCAAGGAGACCTTTGACTCGAAGCCCATCGTCAAGCGCGTCATCGCCACCGCGGGCCAGACCGTGGACATCGACTTTAACTTGGGTCAGGTCTATGTGGACGGCGAGCTTCTGGACGAGGACTACATCAACGACTACACCTATCGCGAAGAGGGCACCGTGTTCCCGCTTACCGTGCCGGAGGGCGAAGTCTTCCTCATGGGTGACAACCGCAACCATTCGAACGACAGCCGCGATTCCTCGCTCGGCACGGTGGACACGCGCCTTCTGATCGGCAAGGCGGTGTTCCTCGTCTTCCCGGGACGCGACTATCTGACCGAGCAGCGCGAGTTTGGCCGCATCGGCCTTTTGCAGTAAAGGGGGACGAGCAAATGCAGTTGGATTCTCTGAGCTGGTTCCCGGGGCACATGACCAAGACCCGCCGCATGATCACGGCGGAGCTCGGCAACGTGGACGCTGTGTGCGAAATTCTGGACGCGCGCATCCCGATGAGCAGCCGCAACCCCGATGTGGACGAACTGACGGCGGGCAAGCCCCGTTTGATCGTTTTGAACCGCGTCGATCAGGCCGACCCTGAGATGACGAAAAAGTGGGCGGCGTATTTCCGCTCGCTCGGCTGCGCCGTCATCGAAACGGACGCGAAGCAGGGCGGGGGCGTGAAGCAGTTTTCTTCCGCCGTGCGCACGCTGCTGCACGATAAGATCGCCTCTTACGAGGCCAAGGGCCAGATCGGCCGCGTGCTGCGCGTGATGGTACTCGGCATCCCGAACGTTGGCAAGTCGACGTTTATCAACAAGGTCTCTGGCCGCAAGAGCGCCAAGGCGGAGGACCGCCCGGGCGTGACGCGCACGAAGCAGTGGGTGCCGGTCGACAAGACGCTCGAGCTGCTCGACACGCCGGGAATCCTGTGGCCGAAATTTGAGGACAGCAGCGTCGGCGTGCGTTTAGCCTTCACCGGCGCAATCCGCGACGAGGTCATCGACATCGAAGAGCTCGCCATGCGCCTGATGGATTACCTCGGCAAAAATTATCCCAAGGCCATCGAGGAGCGCTACAAGCTCACCGTTTCGGAAGAGGACGACGGCTATGCACTGCTCGAAAAGGCGGGGCGCAAGCGAGGCTTTCTGATCTCCGGCGGCGAGGTCGACACCGAGCGCATGAGCCGTATCCTGCTCGACGAGTTCCGCGGCGGCAAGCTCGGCCGCTTTACGCTCGAATTCCCGCCGGAGGGCGAGCGCACATGAGCGTCAACCTACACTACGAGGACAAAGCCCGCTCCGCGGGCTTTTCATCCGTCTGCGGCGTGGACGAGGCGGGCGCGGGGCCACTGATGGGCCCTGTATACGCCGCCGCCGTCATCCTGCCGGAGGGCTGTGAGATCGAGGGGCTGAATGACTCCAAGAAGATGACGGAGAAAAAGCGCGAGGCGCTGTTTCCCGTCATCTGTGAAAAAGCCGTCGCCTACGCCATCGCGTCCGTCGACGAGAAGGAGATCGACGCAACGGATATTTTGAGTGCACGCATGAAGGCGATGCAGCTCGCCATCGATGCGCTGCAAATCCCAGCGGACTATGCGCTCATCGACGGCAACCGCGACCACGGCGCGTCGGCAAAGATCACCACGCCGCACGAGACCATCGTCGGCGGGGACGGCGCGAGCTTATCCATCGCCGCGGCGAGCGTGCTGGCGAAGGTCAGCCGTGACCATTATGTGGTCGAAGTGCTCGACCCGATGTATCCCGAGTATCAGTTCGCCAGGCACAAGGGCTACGGCACAAAGCTCCACTACCAGATGCTCGATCAGTACGGCCCAAGCCCCGTGCACCGCATGACGTTCCTCAAAAAGTGGGAGGCGCGGCGATGAGCACGAAGCAGGACGGCGACTGGGGCGAGGCGCTGGTCGAAAAGTATCTGAGCGAGCGCGGCTGCCGCATCGTGGAACGAGAGTGGCGCTGCCGCTTCGGCGAGATCGACCTCATCGCCGAGAAGGACGGCGTGCTGCTGTTCGTCGAGGTGAAGCTGCGCACAAATTTGCAGTACGGTGCGCCGCGCGAGTACGTCACGGTGAAAAAGCAGGAAAAGCTGCGTGCCGCGGCGCTTTTGTACTTGAGCGGGCGCGAGCTGGATGTGCCCGCCCGCTTTGACGTGGCGGAGGTCTACACCGATGTGCGCCATAGCGCGGGCAAAACGCGCATCGCCTACATCGAAAACGCATTTTGATCTGACTTTGGAAGGGAGGCACGCGATGGCATTATACGCGATCGGCGACCTGCACTTATCGCTCGGTACGAACAAGCCGATGGATGTGTTCGGCCCCAAATGGGCGAACTATGTCGAGCGCATTCGGGAGAATTTTTCCAAGCTGAACGATGACGACGTCATCGTCATCGCGGGGGATATCTCGTGGGGGATGTCGCTCGAACAGTCGCTGCCGGATTTTCAGTTTATTGACGCGCTGCCGGGGAGGAAGATCCTCTTAAAGGGCAACCACGACTACTGGTGGGGTACGGCGTCGAAGATGAAAAAGTTTTTTGCCGAGCACGACATCACAACGCTCGATATCCTCTACAACAACGCCTTTTTCTACGGAGGCCACGCCATCTGCGGCACGCGCGGCTGGTTTTATGAAGAGGACGCCGCGGGGACGCACACGGGCAAGATGCTCGCGCGCGAGGCGCTGCGGCTTGAAGCGTCGCTCAAGGCGGCGGAGGGGAAGCCCATCTACTGCTTTCTGCACTATCCGCCCATCTATCAGGGCTACAAGTGTCCCGAGATGCTCGAGCTTCTCGACAAATACGAGGTTGAGCGCTGCTATTACGGGCATCTGCACGGCTACACGCACCGCCGCGCGTTCGAGGGGATGCGCGAAAAAACCGAATATGCGCTGATCGCGGCGGATTATGTCGCCTTTCAGCCTGTAAAAATTTGCAATTAAGACATAAATTGATGCAAAAAAGGGTGGAAATTTTGAGGAAGCTATGGTATAATTCCACTTTGCAAAAGCATCATTATCTGATGTTAAACGGAGGAAAAAGAAATCATGACTGTCAAAAATGTTGAAAAGCTGGAAAAGAGCAGAGTCGCGGTGACCGTCGAGGTCGGCGCGGAGGAATTTGAAGCCGCCGTTGCCAAGGCCTACGCCAAGGCCCGCGGCAAGCTCAGCATTCCCGGCTTCCGCCCCGGCAAGGCCCCCCGCAAGATGATCGAAAAGCTCTACGGCGCGGGCGTTTTCTACAGCGATGCCGTTGACATCGCTCTGCCCGAGGCATATACGCAGGCCATCGGCCAGAGCGGCCTCGATGTTGTCGGCTATCCCGAGATCGAGATCGTGGACGACAAGATCGACGAGAACGGCTTCACCTTCAAGGCGACCGTTGCCGTGTATCCCGAGGTCAAGCTCGGCGAGTACAAGGGCCTGACGGCTGAGAAGGAAGAGATCAAGGTCAGCGCCGACGATATCAAGGAGCGCCTCAATGAGATGGCCGAGCGCAACGCCCGCCTCGTCTCCGTCGACCGCAAGGCCAAGAAGGGCGACATCGCCGTTATCGACTTCGAGGGCTTCGACAACGGCGAAGCGTTCGAGGGCGGTAAGGGCGAGAATTACGAGCTCGAGCTCGGCTCCGGCAGCTTCGTCCCCGGCTTTGAGGATCAGGTCATCGGCATGAAGGCCGGCGAAGAGAAGGATCTCGACATCACCTTCCCCGAGGATTATCACAAGGACCTCGCCGGCAAGAAGGTCGTCTTCCACGTCAAGGCCAAGGAGATCAAGTGCAAGGAGCTTCCCAAGCTCGACGACGACTTTGCCAAGGACGTGTCCGAGTACGACACGCTCAAGGAGCTCAAGGACAGCATCAAGCGAGAGATTACCGAGCAGCGCGAGCAGTCCGCCAAGTATGCCGTCGAGAACGAGCTGATGGAGAAGGTCGCCGCGAACATCGAGTGCGACATCCCCGATGCGCTCATCGATGAGCAGTGCGCCCGCTTCCTCGAGGAGTTCAAGCAGCGCTTACAGTCTCAGGGCATCCCCTATGACCAGTACTGCAAGATGACCAACATGGATGAGGCCAAGTTCTTGGAGGAGGGCAAGGAGCCCGCGACCCGTCAGGTGCGCATGGACCTCGCCGTGAACGCCATCATCAAGGAAGAGAAGCTCGAGGCCACCGACGAGGAGGTCGAAAAGCAGTACAACGACCTTGCTGAGAAGTACAGCATGGACGTGGGCGAGCTCAAGAAGTATCTTGACGCCATGTCCGTCCGCACGCAGATCATCCGCGACAAGGCCATCAGCGTCGTCGTGGACAGCGCGAAGATCGAAAAGAAGAAGGCTCCCAAGAAGGAAGCCGAGGGCGAAGCCGCTGAAGGCGAGGAAAAGCCCGCCAAGAAGACCGCTGCCAAAAAGTCCGCCAAGAAGGAAGAAGAAAAGGCTGAATAATCGGCAAAGCGGCCATAATAGATAGAAACGACGATCAACCACAAATGCCTGCCATTTGTGGTTGATTGTGTACATACCAATTTTTTGAACAGGGTATGAACAAGGAGGTTACCAAGATGAGTTTAGTCCCTTACGTCATTGAACAGACCAACCGCGGCGAGCGCTCTTACGACATTTTCTCCCGCCTTCTGGAAGACCGCATCATTTTCCTCGGCGAAGAGGTCAACGATGCGACCGCGAGCCTGATCGTTTCGCAGCTTTTATTCCTCGAGGCCAAGGACCCCGATAAGGACATCCAGCTCTATATCAACTCCCCCGGCGGCAGTGTGACGGCCGGCATGGCGATCTACGACACGATGCAGTATATCAAGTGCGACGTGTCCACCATCTGCGTCGGCCTCGCCGCCAGCATGGGCGCGTTCCTGCTCTCGTCCGGCGCCAAGGGCAAGCGCATTGCGCTGCCGAACGCGGAGATTATGATCCACCAGCCCTCCGCCGGTACGCAGGGCAAGGTCACGGATATGGAGAGCGACGTGGAGCACTTCCTGCGCATCAAGCAGCGCTTGAATAAGATCCTGGCCGAGAACACCGGCAAGACGCCCGAGCAGGTCAAGCTCGACTCCGAGCGCGACCACTGGATGACGGCGGATGAGGCGCAGGCCTACGGCCTTGTGGACAAGGTCATTTACAAGAGATAAGGACAGTTTGACTTATGAGTGAAGATAGGAAAAAAGAGCTTCGCTGCTCGTTCTGCGGCAAGAGCGAGCACGAAGTGCACCGCATGATCCAGGGGCCGGGCGTGCGCATCTGCGATGAGTGCGTCCGCCTGTGCATGGACGTGCTGGAGGACGGCTATGAGCCGCACGACGAGCTGGAAGCGCCCGACTCCATCCCCACGCCGCGCGAAATTCGCGAGGTGCTCGACCAGTATATCATCGGGCAGGAGGCGGCCAAGATCGCGCTGTCCGTGTCCGTCTACAACCACTATAAACGCATCTTCTTCGGCGGCGACGACGAGGTGGAGCTGCAAAAGAGCAACATCCTGCTCCTCGGCCCCACTGGCAGCGGCAAGACGCTCTTTGCCCAGACGCTCGCCCGCATTCTGAAGGTGCCGTTCGCCATCGCGGACGCGACGACCCTCACCGAGGCGGGCTACGTCGGCGACGATGTGGAAAACATTCTGCTCCGCTTGCTTCAGGCGGCGGATTACGACGTGGAGCTCGCCGAGCGCGGAATCATCTATGTCGACGAGATCGACAAGATCGCCCGCAAGAGCGAGAACACTTCCATCACGCGTGACGTCTCCGGCGAGGGCGTGCAGCAGGCATTGCTGAAAATCGTCGAGGGCACGGTTGCCAACGTCCCGCCGCAGGGCGGCCGCAAGCACCCGCATCAGGAGTTCATCCAGATCGACACGCACAACATCCTCTTCATCTGCGGCGGCGCGTTCGAGGGCATCGAGAAGATCATCGAGAGCCGTCTCGACCGCAAGTCGATGGGCTTCGGCGCGGAGCTCAAGAGCAAAAACGACGTGGATGAAAGCAAGATTTTACGCGAGGTGCAGCCGCACGATATCTTGAAGTTCGGCATCATCCCCGAGCTGGTTGGCAGACTGCCGGTCATCACGGCGCTCGACGCGCTGACGCGCGACGACCTTGTCAAGATCCTGACCCAGCCGAAAAACGCGCTCGTCAAGCAGTATCAAAAGCTGTTTTCTTACGACGACGCTGAGCTCACGTTCGAGCCCAAGGCGCTCGAAGCGATTGCCGACAAGGCCATCGAGCGCAAGATCGGCGCGCGCGGCCTGCGCGCGGTAATGGAGGGCCTGCTGATGAACGTGATGTACGACATCCCGTCCGACCGCACGATCGACCGCGTGACCATCACGCCGGGCTGCGTGGAGGGGACGGAACAGCCGAAAATTTCCCACCGCACAGAGAAAGAAGGGGAGGAGCCGCAGCCGTCGCTGCCGGCAGACTCCGCTTCATAAGGAGAAACCCCATGGAACCTGTAACAAAAAATCTTCCGGTCATTGCCATGCGCGGGCTCAATGTGTTCCCGCGCATGAACACGAGCTTTGACCTCGAGCGTCCGATCTCCGTGCACGCGCTTGAGCGCGCCATGGAAAACGGGGAGGAGATCTTTCTCGTCACCCAGCGCGAGATCGGCGTGGAGCAGCCGGAGGAAAAAGACCTGTACGAGATCGGCACGGTCGCGCGCGTGACGCAGATCTTGCGCGTGTCTGACCGCGTGCTGCGCGTGATGATGGAGGGCGCGTGCCGCGCCCGCCTCAAGCGGCTGTGGCAGCGCGAGCCGTTTTTGCAGGCGCAGGTCGAGCTCATCGACGAGCCGGCCACCTCGTGCCATAGCAAGCGGACGGAAGCGATGCTGCGCCAGACCTACGCCAGCGTGACGGAATATGCCGAGCTCGCGCAGAAATTGCCGGACGATGTCTACGCCGCCATTTTATCGACGAACGATCCCGGCTATCTCGCTGACTTTATCGCCCAGCAGCTCAACCTGCGCTATCAGGACAAACAGGATATCCTCGACGAGCTGCGCCCGCTGCCGAGATTGCAGCGCATGAACGAGATTCTGCGCCGCGAGATCGAAGTTACCGCCATGGAGCAGGACATTGAAAGCAAGGTCCGCTCCCGCGTCGGAAAAATTCAGAAGGATTTTGTCCTGCGCGAGCAGATCAAGGTCTTACAGAACGAGATCGGTGAGGGCGGGGAGGACGAAGAACTCGACGAGTACCGCGAGAAGATCAGCAAGGCGCACCTGAGCGAAGAAGTGGAGCGCAAGCTGCTGAAAGATGTGGACAAACTCGCCAAGCAGCCGTTCGGCAGCGCCGAGGCGAGTGTGCTGCGCAACTATCTCGACACCTGCATGGAAATGCCCTGGGGCGAGGAGACGAAGGAGCGCGCCAGCGTAGACGCCGCGCGCAAGATTCTTGACCGCGACCACTACGGCTTGCAGAAGGTCAAGGAGCGCATTTTAGAGTTCATCGCCGTGCGCCAGCTCAACCCCGAGGCGAAGGGGCAGATTTTATGTCTCGTCGGCCCTCCGGGCGTCGGCAAGACGTCGATCGCGCTGTCGGTCGCCAAGGCGATGAACCGCAAGGTCGCGCGGCTGTCGCTCGGCGGCGTGCGCGACGAGGCGGACATCCGCGGCCACCGCAAGACCTACATCGGCGCGATGCCCGGCCGCATCATCGAGGCTATCTCCCGCAGCGGCTCGATGAATCCGCTGCTCGTGCTCGACGAGGTCGACAAGATGGGAAGCGACGGGCGCGGCGACCCCGCGAGCGCACTTCTCGAAGTGCTCGACAGCGAGCAGAACTACGCCTTCCGCGACCACTATCTTGAAATTCCCGTCGATCTGAGCCGCGTGATGTTCATCATGACGGCCAACACGCTCGACACCATTCCGCGCCCGCTGCTCGACCGCATGGAAATTATTGAGATTCCCAGCTACACGGACGAGGAGAAGGTGCAGATTGCGCAGCGGCACCTGCTGCCCAAGGAGCGTCAGGCCCACGGGCTGACGGCCTCGAGCCTGCGCGTGGACGAGAGCGCCATCCGCGCGGCCATCTCGCTCTACACGCGCGAGAGCGGCGTGCGCTCGCTCGAGCGTCAGCTCGGAAAGATCTGCCGCAAGGCGGCAATGCAGCTTGCCACAAGCGATGTAAAGCGAGTCACCGTGACAGAGAAAAACATCAAGGACTTCCTCGGTGCGCCGCGTGCTGCACAGGAGAAGATCCCCGAAAAGGACCTTGTCGGCGTGGTGAACGGCCTTGCGTGGACCGAGGTGGGCGGCGAAATTCTGCCCGTCGAGGTCGGCGTGATGGATGGCAGCGGCAAGGTCGAGCTCACGGGCAACCTGGGCGACGTGATGCAGGAGAGCTGCCGCGCGGCACTCTCGTGCCTGCGCCAGCGGGCGCAGGAGCTCGGCATCGCGCCGGACTTCTACAAGACGAAGGACATCCATATCCACTTCCCTGAGGGGGCCATCCCCAAGGACGGACCCAGCGCCGGTATTGCCATCGCGACAGCGGTGCTCTCCGCGCTGACGGGGCAGGCGGTACACCGCGATGTCGCCATGACGGGCGAGATCACGCTGCGCGGCCGTGTGCTCGCCATCGGGGGCTTGCGCGAAAAGACAATGGGCGCGCTGCGCGCGGGCGTACATACGGTCATTCTCCCGAAGGAGAATGGAAAGGACCTCGACGAGATCGACCCGCTGGTGCGCGAAAAGCTGCGTTTTGTGCCAATCGAGACGGTGGACGCCGTCTTTGCCGAGGCGCTGGTGCTGCCCGAAAAATGTACCGCTGCCGCGCACGAGAGCTATCTTCCTCCCGTGCAGGAGAGCGCGCACAGCGCGCTGCGTGCGGGCGAAATGAGCTGAAAGGAAACGAAAACCATGGCGATCAACTTCAACAAGGTCGAATTCATCCTCTCGGCGGCGTCGGAAAAGCAGTTCGTGCGCGACGGGATGCCGCAGCTCGCGTTTGCGGGGCGGTCGAACGTCGGCAAATCGTCCGTCATCAACCGGCTCGTCAACCGCAAGAACTTTGCCCGCGTGGGTGCGTCCCCGGGCAAGACCTCGCAGATCAACTACTTTAAGATCGACGGCAAGCTCTACCTCGTCGACCTGCCGGGCTACGGCTACGCCAAGGTCTCCAAGACCGAGCGCGACCGCTGGGGCAAGCTGATGGAAAACTATTTCCAGTCTGCGGGGCTCATTCACCTCGGTGTGCAGATCGTCGACGCGCGGCACAAGCCGACGGCTGACGACGTGACGATGCACGACTACTTCGTGCAGACGGGCTGTCCCGTCGTGATCGTGGCGAACAAGCTCGACAAGCTCAAAGCGCGCGAGATCGAGCCGAATCTTGCCCAAATTCGCGAGACGCTGAGTTTGAGCGACGATGAGCTCGTCATTCCGTTCTCTGCCGAAAAGGGCACGGGCAAGGAGCAGCTGATCGCGGCGATCCTCGACCATTTGAACGACTGAAAAGGAATAATGCTTCACAGAAAAGCCTCTGTATGGGTTGACCATACAGAGGCTTTTTATCATATTTCCAGGGAAATTATTTTCGCAGCGTCAGGAGTGCGGTGCAGTGGGAGAAGGATTCAAACGTCAGCGTGGGGAAGTGGGGACGGAGTTCGCCGTAGACGAAGTAAATTTCATCTGAGTCCCAATCCTCGCCTGCTGCAGTTCGACACGCTTCGAGCTCTTCGCGCGTGCGAAAGGCGACGTCGCCGATGAAAAGACAGCCGTCTTGCTTCAAAAGCGGCAGGAGTGCGCGCAGAAAGTCGATTTTCTGCGCGTCCGTCAGGTGGTGGAGCGAGTATGTCGCGACGATGGCGTCGTACTGCTGTGCGCAAAGCTTGGGCACAAGGCCTTTGGAAAAATCGCCCTGATAGAGCCGCGCGTCCGGCATTTTTGCCTGCGCCAGTTCGATCATGCGCGCGGAAAAGTCCTGCCCATAGATGCGGCAGCCCTGCTCGTAGAGCCGCGAGGTCAAAACGCCTGTGCCGAAGCCGATATCCAGCACATCACGCCCGCTCTGCGCGAGCACGCGCTGATAGAGCGCGTTCATCATGGCACGGTAACCCGCAAAGGGGTAGCGGTCGTTCTCGTCGGAGAGGCCGACGCTCTTGTCATAGCCGTCGGCCCAGAGGTCGAAGCCGGTATTGTTCAGCATATCAGTTCTCCTTTTCGTTCAGCGGGGGAAGTCCCAGCTCATAGAACGCCACGGCGCTCGCTGCGGCGACGTTGAGCGAGTCGACGCCGTGGTACATCGGGATCCTGACCGTGTAGTCGCAGCTCGCAATGGTCGAGGACGCGAGCCCGTCACCCTCCGTGCCCATGACGATGGCAAGCTTTTCTTCGGCGGCAAGGCGCGGATCGTCGAGCCGTACGGAGTCGTTGTGCAGTGCCATCGCGACGGTGCGGAAGCCGAGATCGCGCAGCAGCTGCGTCCAGTCTCCGCTTTCGGGCAGGTAGGTCCACGGGATGAGGAACACATTTCCCATGCTGACGCGCGAGGCGCGGCGATAGAGCGGATCGCTGCCCGCGGTCGTGAGCAGCACCGCGTCCATGCCGAGCGCGGCGGCGGAGCGGAAGATCGCGCCGATGTTCGTCGGATTCATCACGTTTTCGAGCACGACGATGCGCCGCGCGTTGCGGCAGACCGCTTCCACGGTTGGCAGCTTCGGCCGGCGCATGGCGCAGAGCATCCCGCGTGTCAGGTGAAAGCCCGTGAGCTGCGCGAGCACGCTTTCTTCGGCGGTGTAAACTGGAATATCTTTATAGCAGCGCGCGAGGATCTCACGGCCCTTGCCATCAATGTGCTGCCGCTCCATGAGAAACGATACCGGCTCGCAGTGCGCGTCGAGCGCGCGGCCGATGACGAGCGGGCTTTCGGCGATGAAGAGCGCGTTTTCAGGGTCTGCGCGATTTAGAAGCTGATTTTCCGTCAGGCGCGCGTAAATGTCGAGCGCGGGGTCGGAGAAATCCTGAATTTCAATGATGTTTGCCATAGTGCCCTCCTCTATGCTTCCAGAATACGCAGCAGCGCCGCAACGTCGGGCAGCACGAAGGAAGGCTGCGGCCGGGCATCGGGCAGGTCTTCTTCCTTTGTCTCGCCCGAGAGAACGAGCAGCGTGTCGATGAGCGCGTTCGCGCCGCTTGCAATGTCCGTGTAGATGCGATCTCCGATGAGCAGCGTTTCCTGCGCGGATACGCCTGATTCGAGCATGGCAAGCTGCGGCATCAGCGGCTCGGGCTTGCCGATGACAACGGGGCGGCGTCCGGTCGCGCGATAGAGCATCTCACAAACGCTCCCGCAGTCGGGCACAAAACCGTAGGACGTGGGGCAGACCCAGTCGGGATTTGTCGCAATGTAGGGGACGTTTTGCCCCAGCAGGATGCAGGCGTCCTCGAGCTTTTGGAAGGTGAGCTCGGTGTCGAAGCCCATCAGCAGGGCGTTCGCGTCATCACGTGTGGCAGCAAGCGAAAGGCCCGCCGCGCGCAGCTGCGATTTCATCGACTCTGTGCCGCAGACGTAATAGCGTCTGTCCTCGCCGCCCTGCGTGCGGAGATAGGAAATGAGCGCGTCGACCGAGGTGAGAAAATCACCCGCCTCTGCCGCGACGCCGAGGCGCGCGAGCTTTTCAACGTAGGCCGTCACGCTGCGCGAGGAGTTGTTTGTGAGAAAACGGTACTGCCCGCCCCGCGCGCGGATGCACGCGAGCAGCTCCTTTGCGCCGGGGAAGAGCGTATCGCCCAGATACAGCGTGCCGTCAAGGTCGAAGAGAAAAAGCTTTTTGCGCCGCAGGGCGCTGTAGTCAGCCATGGCCTTACGCCTTCTTTTTGCCGTCCACGGCGATGAAAAAGAGCGAACTCACCGCCAGCAGGAAGGGGTAGAAGAGGTTCGGGATGATATCGAAGGCGGAAATGTTGTAGCCCAGCTCATGCGCCGCGGAGATGGCGACGAGCATCTGCGCGCCGTAGGGGATGATACCCTGGAAGATACAGGAGAACGTGTCGAGAATGGAGGCTGCCTTGCGCGGTGTGATGCCGTACTCCTCGCTCATTTCCTTGGCGATGGGGTTTGCCATGACGATGGCGACGGTGTTGTTCGCCGTGGCGATGTCCATCGCGCCGACGAGCAGGCCCATGCCGATCTGGCCGCCGCGCTTGCCGTGGAACGCCTTGCGGATCCCACGCAGCAGCGCCTCAAAGCCGCCGTGCTCGCGGATGAGCGCGCAGATGGCGGAGACGAGGATCGCGACCATCGACGTTTCGAACATTCCGGCCGCGCCGCTGCCCATATTCTCAAGCAGCGCCTTGACCGCGAGGATGCCGCTCTGGCCGGTCGCGCCGGTTGCAAGCGCGATGACCGAGCCGGAGACGATGCCGATGAGCAGCACCACGAAGACATTGATGCCGATGATGCCGCCGATGAGCACGAGCACATAGGGGATGATCTGAATGAGGTTGTAGGAGGGGATCTCCGTGGGAGTGACGTCGGCGCGGAGCGTCAGCACGAGGATGAGCGCGAGAGAGGCAAGCGCGGCGGGAAGCGCGATGTGGAAATTCTCGCGGAACTTGTCCTTCATCGCGCAGCCCTGACCGTTGCAGGCGGCGATGGTCGTATCGGAGATAAAGCTCAGGTTGTCGCCGAACATGGCGCCGCCCATGACGGAGGCGATGCACAGCGGCAGAGAATAGCCGCTGGCCGCGGCGATGGGGATGGCGATGGGCGTGATGAGCGTGATGGTGCCGACGCTCGTGCCCATTGCGGTGGAGACAAAGCAGCTGACGACGAAGAGCACCGCGACGGAGAACTTCGCCGGGATGAGCGAGAGCATGAAGTAGGCGACGCTCTCTGCGCTCGAGCGGCCCACAACGCCGACAAACATACCGGCGGCGAGGAAGATGAGCAGCATCGTGACGATGTTCTTATCGCCGATGCCCTTGCCCATCAGCACGAGCTTTTCATCGAACGACAGCGCGCGATTCTGGCAGCAGGCCACGAGCAGCGCGATGAGGAAAACGACGACGATGGGGATGGAATAAAATCCCATCGGGATCTTGAGCCTATACTCAAAAATAAGGCCGAGGCCCAGATATAAGGCAAGGAACACTAAGATCGGCAGCAGCGCCGCAGGATTGGCTTTTTTCGACATGGGATGACACTCTCTTTCTCCAAACATAAAAAAAGCTCCTGCGCGGAGCTTTTTGTGCGATATGAATTATTATAAGGAGCGTGGAGGACCTTGTCAAGTGAGATTTGCCCAAAATTGAGCGCAAAAGGGCTTGACAGAAGGACTCTAATCTGTTAGTGTACAAATATACTCTAACGGATTAGAGAGGGAACAAGATGGAAACGCCGAAAATTTTTGAGAGCGAATACCGCTTTTGCCAAATTCTGTGGGCACACGAGCCGGTCAAGAGCCGTGAATTGGTCGCGCTCTGCGCCGAGCACCTGGGCTGGAAACCGACGACGACCTACACGGTCATCAAACGGCTCTCTGAGCGCGGGGTGCTGAAAAACGAGAATACTGTCGTCACGTCGCTCATCTCACAGGACGAGGCGCAGACCGCCGAGATCGACGAGCTGCTCGACAAGCGCTTCGACGGCTCGCTGCCCGCGTTCGTCGCCGCGTTTACAAAGTCGAGCCACGTGAGCGACAAAGAGCTTGACGAGGTGCAGAAAATGATCGACCTTTACCGAAAGGAGAATCATCATGGATGACGTCTTTTTGAAGCTCGTGAACCTCAGCATCAGCGCAAGCTGGCTCATTCTGGCGGTGCTCGTGCTGCGGGTTGTCCTCAAAAAAGCGCCGAAGTGGGTCATGCCGCTTCTCTGGGGTGTGGTCGCACTGCGGCTTGTCTGCCTGTTTTCGATTGAGAGCGCGCTCTCGCTCATCCCGAGCGCCGAGACCATCCCAAGCGAGATCGTGACCGAAACGCGCGAGCCGGTGCTCTACGAGCAGGCGACGCTCGATATCGTCACAAATCCGACGCTGCCTTCGGCGGCGGAGGTCCCCGTCGGCGTGAGCCGCCAGCAGGCGCAGGTGGACTTCAACATCTACAGCGTCCTCTGGTTCGCCGGCATGGCGGCGTTGCTCGTCCACGCGCTCGTGAGCGCGGAAAAGCTGAAAAGAAAGCTCGCAACGGCGATTTTGCTGCGAGATAACATCTACGAGAGCGAATTCGTCGATTCTCCGTTTGTCTTCGGCGTGGTGAAGCCGAACATTTATCTTCCCATGCACATGGACGAGGGGACGGCGGCGTATGTCATCGCGCACGAGCGCGCGCACCTTGCCCGCCGCGACCACTGGTGGAAGGTGCTGGGCTACCTCGTGCTCGCGCTGCACTGGTTCAACCCGCTGGTGTGGGTCGCCTACATCCTCTTCTGCCGCGACATCGAGCTCGCGTGCGATGAAAAAGTCGTCAAGGGGCTGGACGGCGCGGCGCGCGCGGACTATTCGCAGGCGCTGCTGTCCTGCGCCGCGCCGAAAAGAGCCGTCGCGGCCTGCCCGCTGGCGTTCGGCGAGGGGAACATCAAAATGCGCGTGAAAAGCGCACTGCACTACAAAAAGCCCGCGTTTTGGGTCGCCGCCGCGGCGGTGCTCGCGGTCGTGATCGTGGCCGTGTGCTTTTTGACGAATCCGAGGTCGGAGCGCGGCAGCCTTGTCTGGGCGCAGAAGCTGAATGCGGCGGACGTTGCGTCGATCGAGCTCTACGTTCCGGCGGAAGGGAAGGCGCGGCAGTATAAAAAACTCGATACGGAAGAAATGGCACAGGCAGTCGAACTGATCAACAGCAGCCGCGGCACATATATCGAAAAACCGGAGACGGTTTACGCCGGCTTGCCGGTGTGGTTCCTTCTCACGATGGACGACGGCACGGTGCATGCTGTCGGCAGCGTAGTGGGCCATTATCTGATCATCGACGGCGATACTTTTGATGCGGACGTCGAGAATCAGGCGGAATGGGAAAACTATGTGCTAAAGGGCGATTCGGCAAGTCCGATCGATATGGCAGACCGGCTGTCGTATGCACTCTATGGGATGACAACGGGGGTGTATACGCTCGGCGAGGCCGTTTTCGAGGATTCCGTCTGGGAAACCAGCTATGAGGAGACCTTTGCCAATACGAAGTCCACGCCCGAGCTGTGGCTTTCCTCCGCACTTGGCACGGACATGACCGGTATTCTGTACGGTACAGTGACGGCGGCGAGAGGATACAGCTACCGCTTTTCGGAGTGGGAGGAGATCGACCTGACCGTGAGCAACTTCGACTGGCTGTTCCGCAGCGCGAGCGGCGAAGACTGGAATGGCACGAGCGCTGCGAAGCTGCGCCGCGAAAATGCTCACGCTTGGCGCGGTACGAAAACGGCCGATGACGACAATGCAACAGCCACGATACCGGAGATCGCGCGTCAGGATGAGCTTGCAGCGATGGACCAGTGGCTGCTATTACAGCAGAAGGACGGTAGTCTTTACCTCGTGATGGGCTATCGCAGCGGGACGTATCGCTACCGCTGGATCGTCCGTCTGAACGGCGGCGCGACCGAGCTGACCCGCGCTGACCTGAACGGCGACGGGATCGAGGAAGTGATCTCCTATACCGGCACTTCCACGCAGGAGCCGTACCGGCTGCGGGTGAGCAATCAGAGCGGCGAAGAGCTCTGGAGCGCGGAGCTGGGGCTGGCGCACGTGGGCTGGAGCAGCTATTTCCTCTATCGCGACAGCGTCAAGACGGCGCTGCTGCGCTACGAGCCGACAATCTATCAGGGTGAGGCATCGTATTCCTACGAGCTCTTTATGCTCAGTGAAAACGGGACGACCACGCTGGCGGAGAATTCGGTGAGCTTCAGCGTAAATTCCGATTCCAAAGACCCATGGCCCGCCGAGGCACAGAAATTCGCGGACGAGGTCAACAGGCTTTTAGACAAGAGCGAGCTGCTGTTCTCCACGCTGAACGGCGAGCTGCACTGTTACGGCGACGGCGCAGTCATCCACTGCACAGATCCGTCGGAGAGCGACGGCAGCAGGACGCTGATGTCCGCCGACCTCGACAATGACGGCAGAGCGGAGCGGATTGTATGCAAGAACACGTTCGGCGTCTATGAGCTGTGCATCATCGATGACAACGGCGAGGAAATGATGCGCGAGCGCATGTCGGAGGGTGACGTGTACCTCCTTTGCCGTGAAAACGGGCGCGACATGCTACTGCTGTATCACTTGATCGAGGGCAAATATCAGGGCAGAAGCAGCTATTACGGCTATTACTATGGACTTTACACCTATGACGGCGGCAGCTGTCACGTTGTGGAAAATGCCAATGCGGGCATTTATCTGAATCCGACCGATGGACAGAACGGCGAGTGGGGCAAAGCGGAGGAAGCATTTGCCGCGCGCGTCAATGCGCTGATAGCCCAGAGCGAATTCCTTGTCGCTTGGCAGGATGGCGAGCTCATTTTGACGAGCGAGGTGTATCGCTGGTACTGCGTATCGCCGAGAAAGCTCACGGCGACGCTGGACAGCACGACGGTCAGTTTCGGCAAAAAGAGCTGGGACTTTGCCGGGCAATACCCGTCGCTCAGCGGCTTCGAGGGCAGCGAGACGGTGGGCAACTACCTTGTGGTGACGGGACGTCTGGGGAAGAAAAACGACCTCTATGTGGTGTTCAACGCCATAGACGGCACGCTGCTTAAGACCTTCCCCGGCAACAACCTTATCTGGCAAGGAGATGACCTTTCCACTGCGGTCTACTCCTACTGGTCCGACATCTACGCGCTCAACGGGACGAAGCTCGCCGCGCTCGAACTCGCGAGCGGCGAGGAGATCAGCGGCCTCGCCTTTGCGCCCGACGGCGTGTCGATCATTGCGACGGTCTCCGGCAAGAGCGGCGAGCGTAAGGTGACGATCACGCGCGAGGGCAGCGCGCAGCAGACGTCGCTCACCGACTGGACGGAGGGCGACGGCGCGGAGCGCACGTACTTCGCCCCTGTCGGGATCGAGGGGAACGAGACATTTCTGGCGACGGTCGGCGTGAGCTACCGGCTGGAACAGCAGTCGGACGGCACATCCCGCATCGCGGAGATCACAGGTGCGGAGGGACTCACGCTGCCGCGCTATCGCCGCGGCTGGGTCAGCGTGGATGAAAAGGCAGACGTCCTGGGCGCCGTGATCGCGGACGACGGCAAGAGCGCCGACGTGACGGTGCAGTATTACGCGAGCCTTGGGTCGTCGGGGTATCAGACGTACACGGCGGGGGTTCATATTGTCGCACCGTAGGGTGCGAGGGGGGCCCCACACCGTGTGGGGATGCGACAAGGGGGGATGTTCTCTTTCCTCGGAAAGAGAACATCCCCCCTTACACCCCCCAAGAGAAAGGGACGAGGGGCCTTCCCCCTCGACCCCGCACATTGCAGGTTTGCAGCTCGAAGAGTTGCGCAGCCTGCGGAATCGGGTGCGCTGTACATGGCTTCGCCATGAATCTTCTGCGAGTCGTCACCGATTGCAACCGCGCCTTACTATCGTGAGGCGCGAGTGACGTTTGCTTGGCGGCAGACTGCTTGCGGGATGCGGCATTGCTGCGCTCGCCGCATTGTTGGCACTGGCGGTAGACGGAAATTAGTTTGTACTCCTACAAGATCAGCAGAGCGGCACCCGCAAGGGGTGTGCCGCATCCGTAAGGCGGCAGAGCCGCCAACGGCTGCGCAACAGCGGATAATAGAAGCACACCAAGTCGTATAGCAACACTAAACGCGGCAACGCCGCGCGCAGGCATTTCCATTCCGGAGGCAAGAGACTTGCGCAAGCCTGAGACTGCCAATCTAAGCCTTTCTCTTGGGGTTCCAAAGGGGCCATTCTCTTTTGTGAAAGAGAATGGCCCCCTTGATTACACGCCGCAGAAGCTGCGGCATTCCTGCGGAATTATTGACGAATACGCCAAACGCCGTCTTCGTTCCGGAGAAGGACGAAATAATCCTGCATGCGCTCGAACGGCGCGTAGCTGCGGCGGTGTTCGTCGACGTTGAAATCCTGATACTCGCGCGCGGTCTGGATGGGGTACTGGAAGCGGCTGCTCTGGTGGACATAATAAAATTGTCCGTTAAGGCGGGACGCATTATCGCTGAGGGGATGAAGAGAGCAGGCGATATAGCCGCGCCGGTTCGTGTCGCTGTTGGGGAAAGAGAGGTCGGCACAGTAGAGCTGCCGGAAGCAATTTTCGTACCAGTTGCTGAGGCTGGCCTGTTCTGTGCCGGGATCAATGTAGGGGGCGGTATAGGTCGTGCCGTCCGGACTGTCATAGAACACCCGACCGGAGAATTCTTCGGCAAGCCAGCTGCCGGTGTCGCAGTTTGGCTCTACGGCAAAGCTCTCTGTGCCATAGAAATGTGTGCCTTCGTCCCAGCGGAAATGATAGGAGAGAAACAGTCTGCCGAAGGGGCGCTCGACGGCGACAACAGTCATGTGGAAAGCATCATTTGTCTGTGACTTGCCGTTGTAGTTGGTGTAGCCGCCGCCGGTGCACTCCCTGACGAGCACACGCTCGGCGCGGAGGCAGGTGAGAAGGTCCTCGTCGGAGAGGTCGTTGAGCTCGGATTCGGGATAGCCGAGGGCGAGGAGCCTTTCATGGGCTTCGATCACCTGTGCGTCGGTGCTGGCCTCTTTGGGTGTCCAGTCCATGCGGTAGGAGCCGAAAAACAGGAAGCCACAGGCAATGGCGACAGCGAGGACGGTGAGCAGCGAGCCGACGAGCTTGTGATTTGAGAAGCGCTCCTTGATCGGCTTGATGGCGCAGCCCTGCGCGGCCATCGACTTCGAGAGCTTTTTGAGGCGGACGACCAGGTAGAAATACCAGACGAGGTAAGCACCGAGCAACAGGGAAAGCGAGGCAAACAATGCCGCTGCGACATAGAGCAGAATGTACCAGAGCAATAGAGTGCCCGCGGCGGAGGCGGCAGGCGGCGTTATGCCTGCGTCGCGCTGCATATCGAGCAGGCCCTGCCAAAGGCAGAAGAGCAGCACGAGCTGCACGGCGGCGGCAACGACGGTGAAAAATGCCGCCAGGCCGGTGTCCGCACGGTAGATCACGGCATCCTGCCCAAGCTCAACAAAAAGGAGCAGCATGTGCAGGCAGGCGCAGACATAGCCCGCGCGCAGGAAGCCGTTGACCCGCCGCATGGCGCGAAAGCCGATGAGCAGGCAGAATGTGCCGACCAGCGGCAGCAGCACGTCGAGGTTCCAGAAATTCAGCGTCACGCCGGTGACGGCGAGGCCGCCGGCGATCAAGCCCATCGCGCGGCAGAAGGGCGAATCGCTCACATCGGGTGTCTCTACTTCGGGCGCGGAGAGCGCGTCGGCCATCTCCTGCGCGGGCGTGAGGGCCTCGGCCGGTTCCTCCTGTGCGGGAGGATCGGCGGGCGGTTCGGGCGGGGGAGTTTGCGGCAGATCAGGAAAGACTTGGCCGGTCATGCGAATTCCTCCTTGGCGTTATGTGAACAGAATCATAAGATCGAGACAACGAGCCGCCAGACAGGCTCGGCCAGATAATAGCCGAGAACAGCGGAAGCCAGATTGGCCGTGATCGCATAGGCCGCGGCGCGGCCCTTGCTGTGGCCGGTGAGAAAGCCGCAGCCGGCGTAGAGATACAGCTCGACAAGCAAAATGATGAGTTCCGCCGGAAGCAGGAAGAAAAAGAAATACCAAGCGCTCACGCCGCTGTGTGCGGCGACAGATACAGATGCAACGGCTAAAAAGCCCTGTGTCAGAACGTTGACAAGTAAAAACGCTTCCCAGTTTTTCTTCCACGAATAGCGGAACAGAAGCAGCAGCGCGCCCTCGATGAGAAACGTCGGCACGAGCGTTGCGACAAATTGCAGCAAGTAGCCGGGGATGGTTGAGGGAACGGAAACGGTGACTGCCGACGTATCGTCCGACCAGTTGACCGTGACGGACGATTGCAGAACGCGGCGATTGAGTATATCGGAGACCCAGACCTTGCCGGATTCGGTGACGAGGATGATGCGGTAGGTGCTCGGCACACCGACGTAGCCGAACCGGTGCAGTGCATTGCCAGAGGCGTCCGTTCCTCTGGAAAAGAGATGGCTGAAGATCGGTGCGCCGAAGGTCCCCTGTGCCGTGCAGGCGTGCCATCCGGCGGGAATATTGTCGAGCAGCAGGGCGAGGAGATCTTCGTTGAGCGGGACGGTGGTCTCGCTGCCGTCACTGTTCGTGATGACGGTGCTCTGTTTCAAGCGGCTGTTGCCCTCGCTCGCGTCCCAGTTGCCCTCGGCGAGCAGGTCGAGGTAGTAGGGTTCCTGCGGCGCGTCTTTGACGCGCACGATGAGTAGGGGCTTTGGCCCGCTGTCGGCAAAGGCAAAGGTTGTGAGCGCAAGAGATGCGAGGAGCGCGCAAACAAGCGTGCGAAGAGATTTTCGTTTCATCCAAATTTCCTCCTTTTGTGTGTGGGGTGTTCCATCTTCCAACCATATAGACGCAAAAGATAACAAAAAAGTTCACGCTTTTACAAATTTTATCATAAAATATTGCGCTGCGGGAAAAAGTTCTGGCGGGGCATTGTACTTTTTTCATATTCTGCTACAATGGGGGAGAGAAAGAAGCGCATTGGGGGAACGGGTATGAAATGGTATGCGATCGGCAAGACGCTGACGCCACTGGACCGCGCGCCGGAGAGCGGCGCGGCGGTGGTGCTGCTGAATTCGGACGAGTTGGCGCACGAAACGGCGCTGCCGGGACTCGAAGCGGTGCTGCACCATACGCCGAGCACGCGGGACGCGCACGTCTGCAAGGCGGAGGTGCGCTCCAGCTGTCTGAGCGGAACGCTCGCACTGCCGCGCGGCCGCAGGGACGGCACGCGCCTTTGCTGCGGCTATCTCGTGACGAAGGACCGCGTGGTGCTGGTGGACGACGGAGAGATGGCCGAGCCTTATTTGAAGCACATCGTCAAGGAAAAACGCCTGACAGAAAATAGCGTCGGACGATTTCTCTACGACTTCTTCGAACTGCTGATCGCCAGGGACCTGCACCGCCTCGAGGAGATCGAAGACCGCGCGACGGCGCTGGAAGAACGCGTGCTTGCGGGCGAGCTGGAGGAATTCAGCACCCCGATGAGCGAGCTGCGCAAGGAGACGATGGCCTGGTACCGCTACTACTCCCAGCTCGACGACGTGGCGTGCGAGCTGCGGGAAAATGAGAACGGCTACTTTTCGGACGAGGAGTGCGGGCTGTTCCGATTATTTGAAGAGCGCGTCATCCGCCTGCGCGAGGAATCGCAGCTGCTGCGTGAATACTGCACGCAGATCCAGTCGCTGTTTCAGTCGGAGATCGACATCCGTCAGAACCGCATCATGCAGATCCTGACCATCGTGACAACAATTTTCCTGCCGCTGACGCTGCTGGTCGGCTGGTACGGCATGAACTTTTCCGGCATGCCGGAGCTGCACTGGAAGTACGGCTATCCCGCGATCATTCTTGTGAGTGTCGCCGTGGTGGTGCTGAGCCTGTGGGTGTGCAAAAAGAAAAAATTCTGGTAAGAAAAAGGAACGGCACGAGCCGTTCCTTTTTCTTTTGATAGGAGTCACTTTTTATCGAAGTAGTAGTCGCGGAAGTTGTGGTATTGCGCGGCGTAGTAGCGCAGCAGGCGATAGAGTCGAGAGAGCGGCAGATCGCCCTTGCAGAAGAGCGTGTGCGTGCCCTTGAACTGCTTGAGCTCGTCGGAGAGCTCCTGATCCTTGACATAGCGGCGCAGAATGCCGGTCGGCACGTTCTGCCAGAGGGCGACGGTGTGGTTGTAGACGCAGTCCTCGCGCTTGCCGTAGACGACATCGTCAGTCAGGAGCTTCATCATGTTCAGCCCCGCGGCACGGCAGAAATAGCTGCTGCGGCCAAGGCGCGGGTTGATCTCAAAGAGCACGTAGCGGCCCGTGCGGGAATCGTACTTCATGTCGATGTTCGAAAAACCGACGTAGCCGAGCTTTTCGAGAAACTCCTGCATCCGGTCATACAGCGCCTGATCGCCGCGCGAGATGATGGCGGCATAGTTGCCGACAGACTTGGGGTCGTAGTATTCGAGCACCGGCTGGCCGAGGCACATCGCGCGCACATGGCCGTCAAGGTCTGAATAGCTGTTGAGCACGCGCATGGCGTCATCGCCGCCGGGAATAAACTCCTGCAAAATGAGCTTGCCGCGATAGTCCGACTGGTTCATGCTGCGGACCATCGTGAGGTACTGCTCGCGCGTGTCGAAGAAGAAGACCTTTTTCTGCCCCTCAAAATGGCAGCGGAGGTAGTCGAGCGCGTTGGAATTTTCGGGCTTGACGACGATGGGAAAGTCGAACGGAAGGCGGTCGACGACGCTCTCGCGCTCCTCGGGAGAGGCGACGACGGTCTTGGGATAGTCCATGCCGTACTGCTCGCAGAGGGCGTAGAACTTGTCTTTCGTGTCGAACGTTTCAAGCAGCTCATCCGAGATGAAGCGGTTGGCGATGAGCCCCTCGAAATGGTCGTAGTGGCGGCAGAGAAGACCCGTGTAATAGTCCGAGCAGGGGATGACGAGCAGCTTTTCATAGTCCTGTGCGCACTGCTTCAGCACGCCGAGCAGCGCGCCGGGGAAGACCTCCTCGCGCTCAAAATCCGGGATAATGCGGCAGAGAAACAGGTGCGAGCTGCGCGTGGGCACGAGCTGCTGCGTGCACAGCAGCAGCGGTGTGACGTGATAGGCTTCCTGGAAGAGACGCGCCGTGCCGTAGGCGTTTTCGTCGCTGCCGAGGATGATGGGCAAAAAGTCCTTTTTTGCCTTTTTGCCGCTGCTCGCCGACGCGGCGGGATGGACCTTGTCGTATTCGGCGAGGTATTTGAGTGTGAGCTCGACGTCGCTCGGGTAGGGGACGAAGACGCTGCCGCGCTTCATCGTTGTCTCTTCTCCCTTGCCGGTCAGCAGAATGACGCGCGCGTCCTTGCCGTCCAGAATTGCGCGGCGGATGCACTCGGCGCGGTCCTCGAGCACAAGGTGCGGGCAGGCAACGTGCTTTTCAATGTCGGCGGCGATCTGCGCAAACGGCTCTTCGCCGGAGTCCTCCTCGGTGATGAAGACGAAGTCGCAGTTCTGCCCGCTCAGCTCGCCGAGGTCTTTTCTGCGCTGGAGCGCGTGGGAGCCGGGGCAGCCGAAGACGGAGATCATCTGGCGGCCGGGGTATTCGATCTTCGTCGAGCGGTAGAGCGCGTCAAAGCTCATGCGGTTGTGCGCGTAGTCGACGATGACGGTGACGTTCTTGTCGCGGCTCTCGTAGATCTGCATGCGGCCCGCGGCGCGCGCCTTGCGAAGGCCCGAGCGCACGTACTCCTCCGGCACGTCGAGCACCATACAGATGGCCATGGCAGCGAGGGCGTTGGAGATGTTGAAAAGGCCGGGCATCGTGATGGAAAATTCACCGTTGTACTTGAGCGAGGAAACCGTGAAGTAGAGCCCGTCGCTGCGCTTTTCCACATGCCGGCAGGAGACAGTGTCGCTTTCGTGTGAGCCAAACGTGATGAGGTTGCAGCGGTCCTTGGCGTATTCGATGACGCGATCCGAGTACTTGGCGTCGGTATTGACGCAGCCGAAGCGGCAGGAGTCGAAAATTTTGAGCTTGGAGTTGAAGTAATCCTCGAAGTCCGGGTGCTCGATGGGGCTGATGTGGTCGCTGCCGATGTTCAAAAATGCAGCGACGTCGTACGTGATGCCGCGCACGCGGCCGTATTTGAGCGCCTGGGACGAGGCCTCCATCACAAGATGCGAAATGCCGCTTTCATAGGCGTTTTCAAAGTGCTGGTAGAGCTCAAGCACCTCGGGCGTGGTGATGTGGGACTCCTCGGTGCTCTTGCCGTCGTAGTTGTCGATAGAGGAGAGAATGGCGCACTCGGGCATCGACTGCGCGCGCAGCCAGTCATTTAAGATGTAGCGCACGTAGTAGGCTGTGGTGCTCTTGCCCTTTGTGCCCGTGATGCCGACGCTTGTGAGCTTGTCCGTCACATGGTTATAAAAGAGCTGACCGAGCACGACGAGGGAATAGCGAATGTCGTTGACAAGAAGACAGGGCGCGTCCACATTGTGCTTTTTCTCGGCGACGTAGGCGATCGCGCCGCGCGAGAGTGCGTCGCACAGGTACTCTTCCTTGAAGTGTGCGCCCTTGCAGATGAAGAGCGCGTCCTCGCTCAGTGCGCGCGTATCGTAGGTGAGGCAGTGGATCTCACGCGCGGCGAGCTCGTCGCTCACGGTGCTTTCGACCAGAATGCCCGCGTCGCGCAGCGCATCGACATATTCTCTCAGTGTGTGAACGGTATTCATAAATAGCTCCTTTGGGTCTTGCTTTTTCGGCAGGACGGGATAAAATATAGGCGATATCGCGTCGGATCGACACGATATTGGCAAGCAAACTCATTTCCGAAGGGGGAACCAACATGACTTATCAGCAAGTGCTGGAAAACGCAAGGACCTGCATCGGCCCTTACTGCAAGGCGTGCAATGACTGCAACGGCAAGGTCTGCCGCAACACGATGCCCGGCCCCGGCGCCAAGGGCGAGGGCACAGGCTTTATCCGCAACGCAGAAAAGTGGCGTGAGATCTGCGTCAACATAGACACCATCTGCGAAAATTCACCGGTGGACACCTCATTCACGCTCTTTGGCCGGACGTTTGAGATTCCGGCGTTCGCCGCGCCGGTGGGCGCGATGCGTCTTCACTACGGGGACAAATACGACGATCTTGCATACAATGATATCCTTGTGCGCGCGTGCGCAAACGCGGGCATCCTCGCTTTTACCGGCGACGGCACCGACCCGAAGGTGGTCGAGGGCGCGGCTGAGGCGCTCAAGGCGAACGGCGGCTGCGGCGTGCCGACCATCAAGCCGTGGGATATGGACACGATCCGCGAAAAATTCGCGCTCGTGCAGGAAGCTGAGCCCTTCGCCATCGCGATGGACATCGACGCGGCGGGCCTGCCGTTTTTGCAGGGCTTGACGCCGCCGGCCGGCAGCAAGAGCGTCGAGGAGTTAAAGCAGATCGTCTCCTGGGCGCAGCGTCCGTTCATTCTGAAGGGCATCATGACCGCCCGCGGCGCGGAAAAGGCGCTGGAGGCGGGCGCGAGCGGCATCGTGGTCTCGAACCACGGCGGCCGTGTGCTCGACCATTGCCCCGCGACGGCGGAGGTGCT
>CEAB01033494.1_pt1 | contig 38229 bp, 49 predicted proteins | sample 557651 | NCBI WGS metagenome assembly CEAB01 (sample SAMEA3182046, study PRJEB8094) | gut metagenome | biome: human; feature: gut; material: Stool; isolation source: human stools | place: Canada | collected 2011-11-15
ATAGTATATATATTAATTCTTTATATATTCTAAACAAAATTAAAAGTCACTATTTTTTACTGTTTTTTTTTAAGTTTGTTGCAACACGTTTTATCCGACCTTTTCGGCGCTGAGCGTATAGATGATTTTGCCGCAAATCTGAACATCACCGCTGGCTGCTGTCACCGGCGGATATTTAGGATTGTCCGAGATGATGATGATATTATTGCCGACAGAGCCTTGCAAACGTTTGATAGCCAGACCGGTGGATATTTTCAACAGATAGATGCCGTCCGAATCAGGAGAATGAAAAGAAGTGTCTACCAGTACCCAGTCGGCGTCTTTGATTGTCGGCGCCATAGAATCGCCTTTAACCCGGAGCATTTTGACGTTGTCGGGATTGCTGGTGGTGGAAATGGTTTTAAAATCAAACAAAGGCATGCTCCATTGGCCGATGACGTTTTCCTGAAAGGCTTCAATACCATTGCCACAACAGGGCGTTGCGTCCAAAATATCAATGGAAACGTTTTGCGGATTGATTTGACTTGATATTTTATCGCTCATAGAGTGAAAGACCATATGTGCTGTAGTCAGGGGAATATCTGTTAAATCTTGTTCGGAAACATCAAGAATTTGCGCCAGCATTTTTCTTTCTGTTTCAGGAAGGCGCTGCGGTGACTTTCTATTAATGAATTGATACAGGTAAGTGCCTTGTTTTCCGATCATTTGGGATACGTCATTCATTGCTAAATTTTTTTCTTTTAATTTTTTATCAACAAAGGCTTTTACTTCTTCTTTTGTCTTCATTGGCTTATCTCCTTGGTTTTTCATAATATAGTATTTTAACTATTTTGTAAATTGTTAAATTGTTGTAATTTTACTATTGACAATGTTGTTTTTTTACAACAAAATTAATATGGAGGTAAAAATGAAAAAGAAAATTTTTCTTAATCAGGTTGAAGATTTTTTAAAGTCAAAAAATATTTCTCCGACAACTTTGGGGCTTAAATCCATTAATGATCCAAGATTGGTATTTATGTTACGAGCAGGTCGTGAATGCAGAGAAGAAACGCAGGAGCGTGTTCTTAATTTTATGAAGAACTATGAGAAAGAATATGAGAAAGAAGCTGGTTCCGCTACCGAAACTTGTTAAAAAGCTGGATGATGTTTTTCAGACGGTTATCCGTTATCGGGATGATTTTACCTGCATTACCTGCGGGAAAAAATTTCCCCGAGGTGAGCGGAAACAGCTCCATGCCGGACATTATGTTTCCCGTGGTGTCTTCTCCACGCGTTGGGATGAGGAAAATGTCAATGCGCAATGCGCCGGCTGCAATTTTAAGCAGAGCTTAGGCGATGTCGAGGTTATTCACCGGTATGAAAACGCTTTGGACTGGAAATTCGGCAAAGGTACAGTTGAACGCCTTCTGGAGAAGAAACACCAGTCTTTTAAGCCAACGCGAGCGTGGTTGGAGGATAATATCAGCTTTTATACTGAATCGCTGAAGGAATATCAGAAATGAAGAAATATGCATGGACGAAAGCGACAATTTCCCGCTGGAACCGCAAAACTTTTCCGTCGGCAACAACGGAAGAACAACGTCAGAAATGCCGCCAGGAAGCGCGGGAACATCTGGCTGCTCAGACCTATGAAGAAAGAGTTGAGGAGCTGGCAGATTATTACATTGCCAACTGTGCGCTTGGTTACAGGTTTGGCGATGAATGCGGCAAGGTGAACTGTCGTAACATTGAAGATTTACCCAACTGGGGAACAAGTAACGAAGCCGTGCAGCGGAAAATGGATATCAATGTCCGCCGTTCATGGATGAAATATCATGGCGAATGGAGGCATATCGATGGGAAAACTGCTTGATAAAATAAAAAGCTCTCCGGCACCGACAACACGTTTTGTCTGCATTCCGTATGAAGAATACGAGCTGTTGAAAGTGGCGGCATGGAACCGCGGAGAGCGGGCGGAAGCCCAAAAACGCCTCACAACCTTAATGGCTTGGCGTTTAAGAAAAGAAAATGAGAAAAAGGCGAAAATTGTTTGGAAAAGGGGAGAGAAAAATGGAGCAATTTAGTATTTCTACGGACTTGTTGATTCAAAAATTAACAGATAACGAATATATTGCTATTATCAAATATCAATCCTTATGGGCAATGTTAGAACGTCAACCTGATGATAAGACTGCACTAAGATATATGACACATAAGCAGTTAGAGTTGGCTAAGTTATGGCAGGATTCGATAGAGAAGTCTATAACAAGTGAGATAAACTCTATAAACAAGAAGAGAACTCGCGAAAAAAAATACTATGAAAAACAAAAGGTTATTAAAAATTCCAACGTCGCCAATACTAACAATACTAACAATACTAACAATAAAAAGAAAAATAATAAAAAAGAATTTTTACAACAGTTCGAAACATGGTGGTTGGAATACCCAAACAAAAAATCAAAACAGGATGCCCAACGGATTTTTGAAAAGCTGCTTGCAGCCCAGAGGGTTTCCTTTGACGAGCTTCTTGCCGGAGCAAAAGCGTATGCTGAACATTGCCGACAGGAAAAGACTGACCCGCACTACATCAAACATCCGTCAACATGGCTCAATCAGGGATGCTGGGCTGATGAATACGCTCTGCCTAAATCTCAAAACCGATGGTCTGAGGATGATGAGGATAATGCCAAATGGGAAGCTTTTTACGCTAAGGGAGGGGAATGATGGAGGAAAAATTTAAAGCTGCTGAGTTTTTGTTTAAAAAAATGAAAAATCTTTACTCGACGTTTCAATATCCGAATGAGATTGATGTTGACCTTTGGATTGAAATTTTAGAGGGGCATTCGCAGACTGAGATTTTGGAAGCATTAAAGGCTTATCGCCGGGAAACGGAATACAACAAAGCTCCAAACCCTGCTGAATTCAAGAAGTTTTTGAAGCTGTCTGGTGAAGATGTTGGCATGAAGGCCAGAATTCTCAAATGTGCTGCAAATATTGAGGAAAAATTCAGTGTTGCTGCCAGAAATCGTTATATCCGCGGATTGATTGACCCTTGCGGCGTTGAGTTAAAGCCGGAAAGCAATGAAGCCCAAAAAACGGTTATTTCTGATCCGGCAGTGGCTTTTATGCAGCGGGATATCAGGCTTGGCCGCTGCCGTCATCTTTTGTCGGTATATCAGGCGGCAGTTCGTTATATTGCCGAAGATATTTTGGTGCAGGAAATTCCGGTCAGCGAGTGGCGGCGGATGACTTTTGCCGAGCGTTGCGCGGCGGCGATGAAGAGCGGTTTATTTAACAGCTTTGACGAGGCAATGGTTTTGATTTGCCGCCGGAATCAGGGAAAAGATTTCCAGTTTGAAAGCGGCAGTCAGATTGTCCGGCGTTATGATGCAAGAACAGCCGTTGACCGGGGAATTGAGCGGGTAGCGGTACATTTCAGGACAGACGAAGCAGAAATGGCAAAAGCAGCAGGATTTTAGGGAGCAGGGCATGAAGAAGGTTGATGAGGGGTATATTACACCGGAAGAAGTTAAGGCCAGGGGGATTATACGGCGCAAAGACGGAACTTTCTATCTGCTTAACACTTTGGAAAAATATGCGGATAAAGGATGGCTCAACTTTGGCGACAAACGTTTTGATAAGGATTTTCGTCTTGATGCAGCCCAAATGTTTCACCGTGATTTTATGGAAAGCCGCATTTCTGATATGGCCGCGGTCGACCTTTCCAAAGACCGGGTTGATGGTGGAAATCACAAAGAACTTCCTGAGTATGTTTGGGATGCCCGCCGCCGTTTTGCTTCTGCGCTTAAGGTTATCAACCGCAGATATCTGGGAATCATTGTCCGGGTTGTTCTGGAAGATAAACCTCTGCAAGTTGCTAAGCTTTCCAGCGGGCAGTATAATCACGACCTTGAGTTGGCTAAGGAATATTTATGTCTGGGGCTTGACGGGTTAATCTGGCATTATGGCTTTAAACCGCAGCGAAGGCGCCCAATTACCGGCTATGCCGTAAGTGATTTTTGGGAAAATTTTTATGAATATTGTCAGGATATCTCATGAAGAAATGGTCTGAGATGACAGAAGCCGAGAAGAAAAAGGAAAAAGACCTTAAGCGGGATTATCAGAACTATTATGCCCGGCGTTTTCGTATCATCCGCAAGCTTCCCAACGGGCAGCTCTATTGCCAAGACCGGCAGGACGGCAGTTTTATTATTCTTAATGATTGGCGCACATAAAAATTAAGTAAAGTTCATGTTGACTCTTTGCTTTATTTTTACAATAATGCCACTTAAAGGAGTTAAGAAAAATCTAATCAAAAATCAGGGAGAGAAAAATGCTAAATGATGAGCAAAAACAGTTTAGGGACAAATTGGTTCGCCATGCTGAAATGTGTAAGAAAAGAAAATTGAGCTGTTCTGGAGAAGAGGCGTGTAAGCAGGGGCTTATTCTTCCGTTTATTCAACTGTTGGGCTATGATATTTTTGATATAGATGAAGTACGTCCCGAACATTCTGCTGATTTTTCGGATAAATATAAAAATCGTGTGGATTATGCCATTTTAAAAGATGGTAATGCCGTCATTGCCATTGAATGTAAGCTTCAGGTTGAAAAAGCTGATAGAGGGCAGTTAAAGAGTTATTTTAATGCCTGTAAGAGTGTTAAACTTGGTGTTTTGACGGATGGAACTAATTATGAATTTTTTGCAGATTGCGATTCTCCCAATATGATGGATGATGAGCCATTTATAGCTTTTAGCTTTGATGAGTTTGCTCAGGGGCGCATTGATGATGAACAGGTGAAAGCTATTGCAGGATTTAGTAAAAGTGAATTTGATCCTGACAATGTCGGGGCTGAAGCAAAGAAAAAAGTCATTTTCTCTTCTATTATTAATTTTTTAGAGAAAAATCTTCAAAATCCAAGTGAAGATTTTGTTCGTTATCTTTTGACCAATGCTGAGGGGCTTAACCAGAAAATTACAAGAAAGGTATTGGAAGAAAACACAGAAATTGTTAAAACAGCCTTTCAAGGTTTTATTGATAAGCGTATCTTAGATAGAGTCGGATTGGCAGATAAACGTTTAGTAAAAATTGAAGACAAAAAGGAAGAGGCAATAGAGGCAGCACCAATTCTTCCTGTTGCCACGCCGGATATTGTAACAACAGATGAAGAGCTTTATGCTTTTAATTATGCTAAACAGCGTTTAGCGTTTTTAGTTGATAGTGATGAGCTTTATCAGGGGATAGATAAAATAGAATGGAAAGATTTCAAAACTACATTTACAGTATTTTATAAAAAGGAAAGAAGTGGAAAAATATTTAACTTTGTAGAAAATGCGGATGGTTCGGTAACATTCACATTTCCAATGTTGGATAATAAAGAAATTAAGTGTTCTAATCGCAAATATAAGGACATTGATGAAGCCCTACTTGACAGCTATAAAAAAGCTATAACTGATGTCAAATAATTTAAGCCCTCTTAGGAGGGCTTATCTTGTAGAATTTTAAATAGATGAGGAAAAAATGAAAATTTGTAAGTTGTTTTTATTGTTAACTATCATTCTTACGGCTTGTGGGGAAAAAGTAGAGGAAACACCTACTCAAAAATTTTGTCGTAGAATAGAGGAAACATTCTCTACTCCGGGTGATAGTTGGGAGAAGTACAAAAATGGTTCAATATCTTGGTTAAATGAATTAATTAATCAGGTGCCTGAGGATAAAAAGGATGAAGCATATAAACAATTAGAAGATAAGAAAAAGAAGTTGGAGAATTTTCCAAAAAAGAAACGTATTAACGAATTAAGAAATTTTTGTTCTGAACTTGCTAATGGCTCGTTTGGATGTTCTTCTAGAGTTGCAGAAATAGTGAAAAATCATGTCGAAAGTCAATATCCGAATATTTTCACGAATTATGATTATTGTTCTAATTCAGATTTAGTATGGTATTTTTTGGCGGGGCTTAATGTTCCTTCCAAATGTTTATTAGAAATAAAGCCTTATGAAACAAGGGCTATCCAACAACTTCCAGATGGAATACTTGCTTCTTTTTCGGATCCTTCAGGATTTAGTAATGCAATATTTTTCATCTCTAAAAATCAAAAGGATGCAGAATTGGTAGATAATGTTCCTATTCCCGGAGGTATCTTTGTAAGAGAAGGAACCTACTCTTATAATAATGTTTTTGGGGCACCTAAAACAGTTATTAAATTAAAGAGAATCGAATAAATAAAAATTAATTGACTATTAAGGATTTATGTTTATTATTATGGACAGAGCTTGAAACACTCTAAAACAGCGGTAACGCCCCCGATAGTGGTGATTTTTTGTACAATTCATTTTGTTAACCTTTGTTGTACAGAAGTTTTTTATATCGGGAGGCTATCCAAATATATTGAATAGGATAGGCGTGTCTGTTTTCACGTGTTTCAACCTCCCGATGCCTTTACGGTTTAAAGGTAATTTTGAAACAAAGGAAACAGAAATGTTCGATTTAGTTATATTAAATCAAAATAATCAGCCGACAACAACTTCTAAAATTATTGCAGATACTTTTCATAAAGTACACCGTGATGTTGTTCGGGCAATAAACAATCTTGATATTCCAGAAGATTTTAGGATGCGCAATTTTGCGCAGTCAAAATTTAAGGCCGAAAATGTTAATGGAGTGGAATATGATTGTTATGAAATGACGCGTGATGGATTTACTCTTCTTGCTATGGGGTTTACAGGAAAAAAAGCTATAGAGTGGAAAATTAAATTTATTGAAGCGTTTCGAGCTATGGAGAATAAACTTAAAGGATTAGCTGTCCTTCCTGTTCCCGTCGATATGAAAGCGATTGGCGGGGTGGTGAAGAAATGCGCTGCTGCGGCTGTTCGTCAGGAGCTGACGAACCTGCTTGCCGGAGATAAAACCGAACAATGGGAATGTTCAGATCAAGACCTTATTTATCACCTTTATCGCTGGCACAATACCAAAAGCAAGGCAGAAACGCTGGCTTTTCGTCAGCTATACGCCGAGCGTGACGCTTTGCTTGCCGAAATTACCCAGCTTAAGGAAAAAGCAAAACAGATTAAAGTTTTGGCTGATTCGGTGAAGCTGTAATGCAGGTTATTGATTTTCTCGGTTATGCCTTGGTTTTATGGGTATTGCCGTATGTGGCACTATGCTTATTGTAATAAAAGAGGCGGATAAAACCGCCTCTTCAAGCTTATTTACGTTTGATACCCTTTCTTTGATTTTTGTGTTTATATAAAAATAGCTCTTGACAAGTTTTTAAAAAGTTTGTACCATTTTAAGTATGATGAGAGAAGTGTACATATACACCTCTCTTTTTTTATTATTCTATTGTCGCTTTTCTCTCCCCCCCGCCGGTTTTTCCTTTTCTCCGGCGGGATTCTTTTTAAACAAGGCCTACAATGGATTTGTCCCCAATATATAACATCATCTGTTATGCGCTGGCAGCTCACAACCTTGCTAAAGACGCACATTATCATGCCAAGTATAACAGCTTTTACGGTAATCATATTTTTGCTGACCGTCTGTCTGACAAGTGGGATGACTACATTGATGAGCTAAAGGAAGTTTTCTATCTCGGTAATGAAGTTAACACGCCGGAATCAAAACAAATCCTTAAAGACACAATCCCGCTTATTCCCGACATTACCGAGAACACTCACGAGAACAACCTCTTGCTTTATAAGTTTTTCTCTGACTTTCATGCGCAAATTAATACGCTCCGCGAAAGCTATAAGATGTCTTACGGGGAAGAAAACCTTATCGGCGACATAGATCAGCTGGTTCAGAACAACAAAGGCCTCCTCTGGCGGGCTACTTTAGGATAATCAAATGACATTAACCGCTAAACAGGAAAAGTTCTGTCAGGGTGTTGCCAGAGGGCTGACTTATTCCGATGCCTATCGAGAAGCTTACAATGCCATAAAAATGAAGTCAGAGACAATCAACCGTGTAGCAACTGACTTAATGAAAGACCCCAAGATTACCGCAAGGATTGAGCAATTAAAGCAGCGAGCCTTAAAACGATATGACCTCACCGTTGATGACATCATCACAGAACTTGAAGAAGCTAGGGAAATAGCTAAGGAAACAAAGACCTCGGCGGCAATGGTTTCTGCATCTATGGGAAAAGCTAAACTGCTGGGAATGATAACTGATAATATTTCAGCCAAGATTACGCAAGCGCCAACTATCGTTGATGATATTTGATTTTGTTTATATTAGTCCATAGAGTCCAAAAATACCGGATAAGTATTGAAAATTATAGACAAAAGGTTTAAGGATGGAAGACAGCAAGATAAAATTGTCCGAGCTGGTCGCTCCGTCTTTTTTTGAATTGCACCGGCTGATTAAGGAAGACGCATATACGCATTACTGGCTGAAAGGCGGCCGCGGTTCGACCAAGTCGTCGTTTATCAGCCTTGAGGTTATTCAGGGGTTAATAAAGGATCCGCAGGCGAATGCGGTTTGTTTCCGCAAAGTTGGCGATACATTGAAAGACAGCGTCTATGCGCAAGTCCTGTGGGCGATTGACGCTTTGGGCATGAGTGACTTTTTTCGGGTTATGCTGACCCCGCTGCGTATTATTTATAAACCGACAGGACAGACGATTTATTTTAAGGGTCTGGACGACGCCAACAAGACCAAGTCTATCAAACCGAGAAAGGGTTATTTCAAATATATTTGGTTTGAAGAACTGGAAGAATTTTCCGGTGTTGAAGAGATAAGAAAGACAACCCAGTCGCTTTTGCGTGGCGGTAACCGTTATGTGGTGTTTTATTCTTATAACCCGCCGCGGAATACGTCAAGCTGGGTAAACAAGGAATGCGCAGTTCTGCGCCCGGACAAATATGTTCACCATTCCACTTATCTGACCGTTCCGCGTGAGTGGCTGGGCGAACAGTTTATTGTTGACGCCGAATATCTGAAAGCATTCGATGAAGCGTCTTATCGCCATGAATATCTTGGCGAGAGTGTTGGTAATGGCGCGAATGTCTTTACAAACATTGTTCAACGCCAAATTGATGATGATGAGATAAAACGGTTTGATGCCATTCGGCAGGGGATTGACTGGGGCTATGCGACCGACCCGTTTGTCTTTCTGAAAATGCATTATGACCGCAAACATAGACGGCTTTACATTTTTGGTGAGCTTTATAAGACCGGGCTGTTAAATGATGACGCAATGGTTTTAATCCGTCAGATGTTTGACCCGCGGCAGACGATAATTGCCGACAGTGAAGAGCCTAAGTCGATTGCCGAATTCTGGCGTGCCGGTTTTAATATTCGCGGGGCCGAGAAGGGCAAAGGCTCGGTTGCTTACGGGATTAAGTTCTTACAGCGTCTTGAACAGATTATTATTGACCCAGTGCGTTGTCCAAATACGGCAAGGGAATTTACGGAATATGAGTTTATCCGGGAGAAAGACGGCACTCTCCGCGATGACTACCCGGATAAGAACAACCATGCAATCGATACAACGCGTTATGCTCTTGAATTTGATATGGACAAGCGAGGCCTCTTTTAATGTTTAAACGAATTATTAATAACTGGATTGAAAAAGCCGTTGCAAAAGAGGTTGCCAGTCAGAACAAATCCAAACGCTGGGAAGATATTTATGACAAGCTGAACCTGAACGAGGTTGACCGTCAGGAGTTGCTTTCCCGTTCGTTCCAACGGACTTCGGAAGACTTTAAGCCGGTTAATGCCAAAGGGGCAGCAATGGATGCCGCTTGCATTGGCGGCAGCCTGAAAAATGTGTTCGGCGTCAGCAATTATGCCGATGATATTATTTTTACACATTTTGCTCAGCAGGGATTTATCGGCTATCAGGCCTGTGCTTTGCTGGCTCAGAACTGGATTATAAACAATGCCTGCAGTGTTCCCTGCGAAGATGCAATTCGTCCCGGCTATGAAATCAGCCTGAATCAGGATGTTGAACTGGAAGACAAAGACCTGTTGGTTAAAATCAAACAGGTTTCAGAACGTAAATACAACATTTCGAATGTTGCCCGCAACTTTGCCCGCAACAACAAGATATTCGGTTGTGCGCTGGCGCTTCCGGTGGTTGACGGCATTGACTACGCCAAACCGTTTAATATCGACGGCGTTCGCCCCGGTTCTTATAAGGGGATTTCCCTGATTGAACCATACTGGATTATGCCGGAACTGGATATGGAAGCGACTTCAGCGCCCGAAAGCCTGCATTTCTATGAACCGACCTGGTGGCGTCTGCCGAACGGCAAGAGAATTCATCGCTCGCACGTCATCTACATTACCGGCGACGAAGTTCCCGATGTTTTAAAGCCGACCTATTACTTTGGCGGTTTGCCGTTGACGCAGCAGATTTACGAGCGCGTCTATGCGTCTGAGCGTGTTGCCAATGAGGCACCGCTGATGGCCTTGACTAAGCGTATGCTGATTGCTGACGGTAACATCGAAGCCTATCTGCTGAATGAGGAAGACGCCGAGAAAAAGCTGCAAAAGCTCTCTTATTGCCGGGATAATTATGGGGTATTCTTCAAACGTCCGGGTGATAACGTGCAGCAAATCGACACTTCTCTGACCGATTTTGACGCGCTGATTATGACCCAGTACCAACTGGTGGCCTCAATTGCGCGTATGCCTGCGACAAAGCTGTTGAAGACACAGCCGAAAGGCTTCAATGCAACCGGCGAATATGAGATGAAGGACTATATTCAGGAGCTTCAGCACCTACAAGATAATCAGATGAAGCCCCTGATTGACCGCAATAATTTGCTGGTCGAAAAGTCGGAATTCGGATTTTCCTACGAGTTGGAAACCAAATTTAATCCGGTTGATATGCCGACCGAGCGCGAACTGGCGGAAGTCCGCAAGATTGATGCCGATACCGACGCTGTGTTGATTGGGGCTGGGGCTATTGCACCGGAAGAATCCCGGGCACGGATTATTGCCGACCCGAACAGCGGCTACAATGGACTTCCGGCAGAAATGCCGCACAGCGATTTTATGGAAGAGAATTTTCTCGACGATGAAACTGCGGCCGGTGAGCAGCTCTTTGGAGAACAGCCGGAACAAACGCTTGACGAATGGAATGAGGAAAACCATCCGCGCGATGACGACGGCAAATTCGGCAAAGGCGGTGGAAAGTCCGAGAAAACCAAAGAAGAAAAGAAGTCTGATAATGTTTCTGAATTTCTGGGCAAAGAGTTTACCGGCGTAAAAGGTCAGGAAGCCGTTGATTTGCTGATGAAAGAAAAGCAGGGGCATGTTAAAGGGGCTTTTACCCGTAAAGATATCGGCGATATCGACCTTGTCTGGGGAAATGAAAGTAAAGGTTTAGCCCATATTATCAAACGTCGCAAAGAAACAAAACAACCATTAGGAAAGTTGCTTTCATCTCTTACGGATGTTATTGAAAAAGGGGATTTATCTTTTGCAAAAAAAGGTCGGTTTGAAATTAATTTCAAAGGTAAAAAAGCGATTGTAGAACCGAAATTATTAGGAGAAAATATTCAGTTTCTATTTACTGCATATTACGATAATTAAAAAAGCCCGCCAAGATTAATTTACTAATGGCGGGTTACCTGATTGACAGACACGGATTGAGGTCAAGCCTCTTTCTCAATCAACTTTAATACCAATATGATACCCTGAATCGCAATAAAAAGCAAGAAAAAAAGTTCAATGGCAAAATCTCAAATTCTACGAGGCGGCAAGCTTAATGCCAATGCCGGTATTGAAGCATGGTATATGAATGAGCTGGAAAAACTCAGTCGTCAGATGACCAGAGAATGCGCCCGGGAGCTGAAAAAGCTTTACGCCAAAGAAGACGAGCAGATAAAATTTGCCCAAGATGACAGCATTTCTTCGCAAATGCGGATTAAACTTAATTATCTGCAAAAGAAATACGGTGACAAGTTTGCCGAAAAGTCAAAAGAGTTGTCTAAAAAGCTTGTTTCTAAGCTAATTACTTACTCTTGGGTGGCTTTAAATGCGGCGGTCAAACAGATATCCCCAGAGCTTAAGGCTCAGAAAAAGCTTAACTCCGAGGAAGAAGAAGCCGCCAAAGCGGCAATTTTCGAGAATGTCAATCTGATTAAAAGTATTCCAAACCAATATTTTAAGGAAATTACTGGGGTTGTTTCTCGTGCCATTTTGGGCGGGCAGGGCGTTGAGAGCATTACCAAGCATCTGGAGCGCTATGAAGGTGTCACGCGCCGCCGGGCGAAAAACATTGCTCGCGACCAGACGCACAAGACTTATGAGGCGCTGAGCTTGCGCCGGGCTGTAACTTTAGGTTTTACTCATTTTGAGTGGATACATTCCGGCGGATCGCAGCAGCCACGCAGTTATCACATGAGAGAACATCCTGCCGGGCTGAACCACGGCATTTTTCGCCTTGATGAACCTCCGGTTATTGACCAAAATACCGGAACCCGGGGGTATCCGGGGCAATTGCCTAACTGCCATTGTACAATGCGGCCTGTAATTAAATTTGAAGATTAAACAGTATGACAAAACAAGTAGACCATAACGATTTCTGGTATATCAAAGACAACCCCCTCTCTAAAGTGGGGGTTTTTCCTTATCTGGGAAAGCAAATCAGTTCTGAATTGGAGCCGAACAAGATTTATCAGGTTTATCGCCCTGCAGAAGAATTGTTGTCTGAGGAAACAATCAACAGCTTCAAACTGCTGCCGATTGTCGATGACCATACCATGCTCGGGACTGAACCGGGAATGATGCCGGCCGAAGAGAAAGGCGTGCATGGCACATCCGGCAGCGATGTCTATGGTAAAGACGACAAGCTGTACGGCGATTTAAAAATTTATTCCGAAACTTTGAAAGATGAAATAGAAGCCGGAAAGAAAGAATTGTCCATGGGGTATTTCTGCGATTATGAGCTGACCCCCGGGACCTTTGACGGTCAACATTATGATGCCGTCCAAAGAAACATCCGAGGCAATCACATTGCCTTGGTCGAAGAAGGGCGTATGGGCGCTGATGTCCGGGTAATGGACAGAAAAATCACAATGGATTCAATGAAGGAGATTAACAGCATGGTAAAAAATGCAAAACACGGAACTCGTCATGTTTTAGACGAAGATGTGGATAAAAGAGAGCTCATTCGGGAAGTGATGGCAATTGCCGCAAAACCGGATGAAGACTTTGCTGGCGGCGAACAGGAAAAAGAAGAAACTATCGCCAAAAAGCTTGAGGAAATGAGTTATAACCGCTCTGAACGCGGCACGGCTAACGACGATGGAGTCGATAAGCGGGAAGGCATCCGCCAGATTATGGCTATTGTCAAAGAAGCAGGTGGTTCGGAAGAACAAATCCGCGAAGCAGCCGGCATCGCCGAAAAAATCAGCTATAATGATTCAGAACGTTCCGGCAATGATGAGGAACCGAAGAAAGACGGCGAAGACGAAGATCCGAAATCCTGCGCCGGAGATGAGGATGACGATGACAAAAAGAAGTCTGAAATCAAAGAACTAAAAGAGTCAATGGATGCAATGCCTAAGGCAGTTTTTGCCGAACTGGCTAAACGCGACAAACTTTATAAGAAAATTCAGGAGAAAACCAATATCGGCACTTTTGACTGTTCGTTGATGACAGAGAAAGAAGTTGCCCGCTATGCCTGTGACAAGCTTGACCTTGGGGCGGCTAAAGGCGAGGAAATCTCCGTTCTCAAAGGCTATCTGAAAGCAGCCAAAACTTCGGAAATCGGATTCAGCCTGGATAGCTCTGTCCGCAGCAGCGGTGAAGATAAAGCAATCAATAAGTATTTGGAAGGAAAATAAACATGGTACAGAAAACCGTAAATATCGCACAGGCGATAGGCGTTCCCGGTGAGTTTTATGATGATTCACCGCGTCGTGTCGCTCCTTACATCCTGCGTTCTGCTGAAGGCGAAATTGCCGCTCAGGGAAGTGTCAGCTTCTCAGGCAACCCGGCAGACGGGGATTCTGTAACAGTCGGTGAAACGACTTATACTTTTAAGACTGAAATGGCGGCGGCCAATGATATCAAACTCGGCAGTTCGCAGTCTGATTCAATTTCTACTTTAGTCAAAGTGGTTAATGGTACAGACGCTTCCGGCACTGACTATTATGCCGGTACGACTACACCGAATGCTTCGGCATCGGCTGTAAGTTCAGGAAGTGAAGTAACCGTTAGCGCTAAAACGGCAGGTGCTGCCGGAAACAGCGTAGCTTTAGCGGCAACAGGTTCTGTGATGTCTGTTTCGGGAAGCACACTGGAAGGCGGAGCAGTCAGTTCTGTCTTACCGACAGTAGCTTGCGTCTTTACCGCCGGAGCGGAAGATAATGAAGCTGTTATTGGCGGAACAGGCGCTTTTCGCGGTATTCTTGTTGGCCCGAAACAGTATGCCAACTATATGAATTTGGACGCGACAATGACATTGCCGGACGGTTCAATCGGCCAGTTGGCAACTATGGGACATATTTTGGTTAAGGTCGGTAATGCCGTATCTCCCGATGACGTTGCTGTCTATAACAACGTTACCGGCGAAATTTCCGGTATTGAAGCAAGCGGAAGCGCACCCGCCGGTTCTACTAAAATTTCCAACTCTAAATTTATCCTGCGCAGTGCAGCTGCAGGCGAAACCGCTATTTTAGAGCTTACAGACTAGGAGAAACATAAATGAGTAATTCTGAAATCCGCCTGGCAATCCCGGCGGGAAAGGTTCGCGCGTACTCTTTTGACAGCGATACCACCGAAAAAACGCTGGATATGCTTGGTGTGGGATATACCAAAAAAGCCGTCCAGGATATGAAAGACTATTTCAAAGCCTATGGTTTTGATGCTGCTTTGCCGAATGTGGCAATGATGACCACCCCCAGCATTTCAACTCCGATTCAGTTGTTACAGCACTGGTTGACCGAAGTGATTGAAGTCGTTACCGCTGCCCGCGATATTGATAACATTGTCGGCCGTACCACAGCCGGAACCTGGGCTGATGAGGAAATTGTCCAGACCATTCTGGAACGTATCGGTCAGGCTCGTCCTTACGGCGATGATACCAATATCCCGCTGTCCAGCTGGAATACTAACTTTGAACGCCGGACTATCGTCCGCTTTGAAGAAGGTGTCGAAGTCGGCATTCTGGAAGAAGAGAGAACCGGACGGATGCGTTTGTCTTCGGCCAATGAAAAACGCGCCGCGGCTGCTGAATCTCTGGCTATTGAGATGAACAACATCGGTTTCTATGGCTATAATGACGGCTCCAACCGTACTTACGGCTTTCTGAACGACCCGAATCTGCCGGCATACGAAACGGCGGCACAGGGTGCTAAAGGACAAACCACTTGGGTTAACAAAACCTTTGATGAGATTTTGGCAGACTTCCGCACGGTAGCTCAGAAGTTGCGTACACAGACCGGCAACCTGTTCAACCCGAATCGTGATGCCTGGGTCGTCGCTATGGGAACGGATGTTATCCAGTATCTGGATATTCCGAATGCTTTGGGGTCAATGTCTATCCGTGAATGGCTGTCGAAAACCTATCCAAACTTGCGGATTGAAAGCGCGATTCAGCTGAACGGCGCCAACGGCGGTGCTAACGTCATGTATGCCTTTGCCGAACGTATCAACGGTAAGAAAGTAGTCGACCAGTATGTTCAGGACGTTTTCCGCATGCTTGGCATTGAAAAGAAAGCCAAAGGTTTCATTGAAGATTATTCCAATGCGACCGCGGGTATCTTCTTCAAACAGCCTATCGGTGTTGTTCGTGTTACCGGGATTTAAGGAGATTGTAAAATGCCTTATATCGCAAGCACAATGTCAACGGACGTTAACTACTGCTTTTACGGCAAAACGCCGACAGGTAGTAATGAAGTCCGCAAATCAGTCCTCATTTCCGGCAAAGCCAATGTTGCCGACAAGCATTTTATTACCAAAGACGGTGCTGTCACAAAGGTCAGCAATGAAGAGCTGGCTTTGTTGAAAGAGCACCCTGTGTTCAAAATGCATGAAGCCAATGGTTTTATTAAGGTATGCGCAACAGAAAGCCGTGCCGAAAATGTAAAGGAAATGGCCAAGAAAGACGCTTCTGCCCCTAAAACGCCTAATGATTACAAGGCACAGGGTAAGGAAGCGCCAAAAACAAAGGCGAAATAAATATGAGCACAACCTATGTAACCGTTACTGTCGGAGAATTTCGCATTCTCTATCCTGAATTTGCCGATCCGGCAAAATATCCTGAGGCCGTGCTGGAAGACACGCTGGATTTAGCTACCTGTTATATTTCCACGCGTAACTACGGTTCTTTGCATGATAAATGCCGCAAACGGGCGATTTACCTGTTAACGGCACATTTGCAAACGCTGAAGGATATGATTGCCAAAGGCAAAACGCAGATAACGGTTACATCGGCCGCTTCTATTGACAAGGTAAGCATTACATTATCTATGCCGCCAATGAATACGCAGACGCAATGGTGGTTTAATATTTCAACCTATGGCAGTTCTCTTTGGGCTTTGTTGGAGCTGAAAGCCACACCCGGATTTTATGTCGGCGGTTCTTTCCAGAGGGTTCTATAATGAAAGTAACCATTCGTCACACTTCAACCAAAATAGGCGAAGCGATGAAAAGACTTAAAAACTTTTCTGTAAAGGCCGGTTGGTTTGAGAATGCCAAGTACAGTGAAAATAAACCTGTAGCCGGGATTGCTGCTGTACAGGACAGCGGCGCAACAATCAATCACCCCGGCGGCACGCCGTATAAATTCGGAAGTGACGGCGAGGTTGTTTTTGTCAGTAAAAATACCCCTAATCCCGATGGTATCACCAAACCGCATACCATAGTTATTCCGCCGCGACCATTTATGAAGCCGTCGGTAGAAGACAATAAGAGGGATTTTCTAGAACAGGCCGGTAAAATCAGCCGAAAGTTCTTAAATGCGCAAATTAGTGAAAAACAGGCTGCGGAAATGATTGGCATGGAAGCTGCCGGAAACATAAAAAAAGCGATAGCTAAAGTCAATGAACCGCCGCTCAAAGCCTCAACTATCCGCCGCAAACGCAGTGGCTATGCCGACAAGAGTATTACCGGAGCATTGACAAAACCGTTAATAGGCAGCGGGCATCTGTTGGAAACTGTTGATTCTCAGGCAGAAGTTAAATGAATCTACTTGAAGAAAATTTATTGGAAATCGCGTTGGGAGTGATTCCCGGAGAAAACTTCATTTACCGTCGGTTCCTCGGAACGGTTGAAAATGAAATCGGTCTGAATGTTCCGCAGTTTGCCGAGCCGATAGAAGTTACCGGCTCAATTCAGGGCGTTGAGCTTGATGTTTATTCTCAGCTTGGCCTCGATTTTCAGAAAAACTATCGTTTGGTCTATGCTTCAATTGACATGAAAGGCATAGAAGAGCAGGAAATCCCTGACCGTCTGGAATTTTACGGCCTGACCTGGAGCGTGGTCAAAACCGTTCCCTGGGTGAAATATAACGGCTGGAACGGCGTTTTGGTGGTTGAAGACAAGAGGGAAAGACTGTGATAAAAACCGAAAATCAAATCTGGACAGACCTGAAAGGGTTGATTATGCGGGGATTAGAAAGGTTTAATGTCGAAGGATGGCAGATAAGACAGCTTCAACAGCCTTTAAAAATCACTACGTTACGGCCGACAATTTTTATGGCTAAGCTAAATTCGCCGCGTATCGGTTGGCAATATTCTAAAAATACGGTTTCCGCTTTCGATGTTGTCCATACTGAGATTTATAAACAGGAAATCCGTTTTCAGATAAGCGCGCTGAAAAAGAGAAATCCGGCAGATATTCATGACTTTACCTCTTCAGATGTGCTTAATACGCTTATTACCTGGTTTATGAGCAAGGAAGGACTGGCGGCTATTCGGACGCTGGGATACAACACCTTCCGCGTCAGCAAACTGGAAGAGCCTTTTTTTATAGACGATTCAGATACGTATGAGAGAAATCCCTATTTTGAATTTTCGTTAATTATTAACCAGAGCTATACCGGAGATATTCCCGGTACAAATAAGTTTATTCCAAAAATAACAGGAGTTTAATATGGCAATTCGTCAGTCTAAATATGTCGCCATCACATCCGGCGTCGGTGCCCGTTCGGCTGCTTCCCGTAAGGAGCTAATCGGCCTTTTGTTTTCAACTTCTATGCTTATTCCGACCGAAACGCGCCTTGAGTTTGAAGAGGAGAAAAACGTCGGCGAATATTTTGGCTATAATTCGGCGGAATATGCTGCGGCTGTTCTGTATCTGGGATATGTGAACAAATACAGCAGTTCTCCGCGCAAAATCGCTTTTCAACGGTATGCGCCCAATGGTTCTGCGCCTTATATCCGTTCCGTTCAGGATCTTCAGCCGATTGCGTCTTTCAAGGTGGTAAGCGACGGCGGTATGATTTTGAACATGGGTGGAACCGCCTATACGGTTTCCGGTCTTGATTTCAGCAGCGCCGAAAATTATGCTGCCGTTGCTGAGGCTGTTCAGACAGAAGTGCGGAAAAACTCTGCCGGCGGGGAATTGTGGACAAATGCTACAGTTGCTTTTGATGCAGATAACAGTTCTTTTGTCCTGACCGGCGGAACACAGGCAAAAGCCGTTATCCTCAATGCTTCAGCCCCGGAAAGCGGAACTGATGTTTCTGGGCTTTTGGGATGGAACACTGCTTCCGGCGGCATAGTTTCCAACGGAACAGATGCGTCCGGCGTTTCTCAGACATTAGACGCGGCCGTTGAACTTTCAAACAATTTTGCGTCTTTCGGCTTTGTACAGGCTTTGGAAAAGGCTCAGATTGAAGAAGCAGCACAATGGACAGACGGTCAAAACAACCAGTATCTTTACAGCGTTAATGTCGGCAGTGCCGATTATTCCGAAATTCAGTCCGCCGTTGCCGGATATTCAGGGGTTGCTCTGAACTACGATGCTTTTGACGGTAACGCGTGGCTGATGCCGATGATTTTGACGGCTTCTATAGATTGGGACAGAACAAACGGTGTTATCAATTTCATGTATCACCAGTTTCCCGATATTCCGGTTTCCGTTTCTGCTGATGCGTTGAGCGACAAACTTGACGGTCTGGGAATCAATTATAACGGTGCAACACAGCAGGCAGGAAATCAGATTGCCTTTTATCAGCGCGGGACGTTGCAGGGCGACGTAACGGATATGGGCGTCTATGTCAATGAAATCTGGCTTAAGGATGCCATTGCTTCCAATTTGCTCAGCCTTCTTTTGGCTTTGCCGCGTATTCCGGCTAACTCTACCGGGGAGGGAATCGTCAGAACCTCCGTTCAAAGCGTTTTGGACGAAGCGTTAAACAACGGGGTCATCTCGGCAGGAAAAGAGTTTAACGCGACGCAAAAGGCTTACATCTCGCAGATAACCGGAGATTCCGAAGCATGGCGCGAGATTTATCTCAACGGCTACTGGATAGACGTTGAAGTAACCTCCGAAACGGTCAACGGTCGAGAAGAATATAAAATTGAATATCTGTTGGTTTATTCCAAAGGGGATTCCATCAGAAAAATCGAAGGTACACATACTTTAATTTAAGGAGAAAGATATGGAAGACATTTCAGGAACCGGCATAGAAATCACCCTGATTGCACTGCCGACTTTTCCGGCCGGGTTGACGCTTAACGCCTTTGCCGATGATGCTGACCCGTTGGACACGCCGGAATTGCAGACGGCCGACTGGGGTATGGGCGTAAACGGCGACCTTGTAATCTGGAACACGCCCAAACCGATAGAAGTGACAATTAACATGATTCCGGAAACGGAGCAGGAACGCAATTTAGCTTTGCTGGCAGACGCCAACCGCCCGGCTAAAGGCAAAATTACTACGAAGGATGTTATTGTCATGACTGCTTCTTATCCTGACGGAACGCGAAAAACGTTAACATCCGGCCGCTTAGTGGCTTCCCTGCCGCTGACGCCGGTAGCCTCTGCCGGGCGTTTCAAGAGCAAGCCTTACCGTTTTATCTTTGAAAACAAACTCTAAGCGGGGTGAAATATGGATTTAATTCAACCGAGGGAAATAGAAGTAAGCGGTAAAATTTACCGCATTTCTAAATTTCCGGCAACAGTCGGCCGCGAGATTATTGCCAAATATCCGGTCAGCAATATGCCGAAATTGGGAGATTATAAAGTCAGCGAAGAGATTATGGTTAAGCTGATGTCCCATGTCGAGGTTGTACTGCCGGAGCGCAGCATCCGTCTGAGCACACTGGAACTGGTAAACAATCATGTACCGGACTGGGAAGCCCTGGCAAAACTTGAATGGGAGATGATGCAGTATAACTGCTCTTTTTTAACCAATGGCAAGAGCTCAACTTTCTTCGAAAAGCTTGCGCATCTTGCCGAACAGAAGATTTCCGAAATGTTGACAGCCTCATTGGGCAAATCATCAGTTCGGGCAAAGCAACCCTAAACGAACTGCGAACCGTTTATTCTCTGGAAGATGCGTTTATGATTTGGGAATCAGATACCGTTCCCAAATATAATGAATGGCTGATTTCGCAGGATGCGTTAAATAAATCAAGGATGAAAAGATGAGCCTGCTTGAAACTTTTTTTATCAAATTTGAGGCTGACGGGTTAAAGGAAATCAGTGCTGAACTTGAGAAAATATCCCCTAAAGCTGAAAAGACGTGCGAACAAGTTGCAGAAAAAACCGAAGAAGTATCCAAAGAAACCGAGAATTTGGAAAAAAAAGCCAAAAAGGCAGGAAATAGCTATGTAGAAACCGGCAATAAAATTATTAAGGCTTTGGCGCCGATTGTCGGATTGGCGGCTCTGTTTAACCGGACCATGAATTTTGCTTCTTCTGCGGAGGAGATGTCCTATTTGGCGCAGAATACCGGCCTTGCGGTTGAAAAGTTTCAGGCTTTGGCGCTTGCTGCCGAGAATTATGGCGGTTCCGCGGAAGGGATTGCCGGAAGTCTGCAAGGCTTGAATGCCAATTTGCAAAATATGCGTTTCGGCAAGGGAGGCGGCGGGGTTGAAGAAGCCGCGCTGACTTATGGCATTAATCTCTATGGGAAAAACGGTTTGGCAACGGCAGACGAGTTGCTGATGAATGTTGCCAAACGTTTTGAAAGCCTTAATTCCGTACAGCAGGTCGATTTGGGACAACGTCTGGGGCTTGATGAGGGAACAATCCGTTTGTTGCAGACCGGTGTTGCCAATGTACAGAAAGAACTTGAACGCGGGCAAAAATACAGTCTTTTTAATAAAGAAGATATAGAAAACAGCCGCAAGTTCCAGCGAACACTTCGAGATATTAAGCTGGGATTTGCGCAAATCTTCGGTATTCTTGCCCGTGCCTTATTGCCTGCTTTCACTTGGATTGCTGAAGGAATAAAAAGTTTTTTTGACACTATTAAGGATCATAGCGGATTTGTTATTAGTTTTCTTACAACTGTTGGGGTTCTCTTAGGTGTATTAGCTATAAAGTCAGCTCTTGCTTTTGCTCCATTTTTGATTGGTATTGCTTTAATAACAGCTGCTGCAACAACTATTGGCCTTTTGATAGATGATATTGTTAACTTTTGGCAAGGTAATGAATCTTTAATTGGGGCATTTGTGGATGCTGTAAAAGTGGTTTTCAGCGCTTTATGGAATTTTCTTAAGGATGGTTTTAGTAAAGTAGTAGACTGGTTTAAAGATCTCAGCATTGTTAAAATGGCAGGGAAGCTTTTTGGCGAAGGTGAGCAAAGTGTTGATATGGCGGATGCGCAACGTAAGTTGGCAATGACCCAAACGCCTCTTTCAGCCATTCCTCAAGGCAGTATTGCGAATAATTATACTAATAACAGTCAGAGTATGCGGGTTGACCAAGTTATCGTCAATACTCAAGCAACGGATGGATATGGCGTCGCCGGTTCTATTTCTAACGGGCTACAAACAGCTATGCAGGGTATGGCAACTTCAAGGGTATAACAAATATGGCACTACCATCTTTTTCCATAGGAACGGGTTTGACGCTTGGCGGGCTGGTTCTGTCAAACAAAGCGGTCAGCATTTATGAAAATAACAGAGAAATCTTGACTGATGTTATTTTAATGGATGCTGAGGCGCAGGATGACGCTCAGACCATGGATCACCCAATAGAAAGCGGCGCATTAGTAACAGACCATATTATTTTTAACCCGAACGAGGTAACACTTCGTTGCTGGATGCCGACAACGCCTTTCCTTTATGACCGGGCTTTGCGGGAGATTAAAAATCTGTATAAACAAAGCCGTGAGGTTACGGTTAAAATACGCAGTGATGTTTTTGAGCCGCTGATTATGGTTTCTAAGCCGGTAAGGGTTAATGCGGACAATCTTGACCATGTCGTCTATGAACTATCTTTCAAGCAGATTTTGAAAGCTGTCAGCCAATATGTGCCGATGCCTGCTTCCAAGGTTAAACATAAACAGGACGCCAGTACGATAAGTTCCGGCGAAAAACAGCCACAGCAATCAAGCCTTTTATTAAAAGGCTTTAGAAAAATCCCTGGTTTTGATGCGTAAAAAGGAAAAATAATGTCCTATCAAATCCCCATAACCTCCACGCCAAATCAAAGCCTTTCAGTGGTTATTAATGATATTTCCTATGAAATTACCCTGAAACTGGTTGAGGGAATTATGGAGTTCAGTCTGTCAGTTAACGGCAACAAGGTAACAGACGGCGAGAGATGTTTCCCCAACCAGTTTATTTTACCTTATCCCTATATGGTAAATGGCGGAAATTTCATTTTTAAAACCGAAAATGAAGAATATCCCAACTGGGAGAATTTTGGCAGCACCTGTCAGTTACTGTTCTTTTCCGAAGAGGAGATTAATTCTACGGCAAACGGATAAAAAGTTGTTTTGCTATTTATCTTGACAAATGCTAATGAAATATTTACATATTGCTTCTACTATGGTATTATAAAATAAGGATTAGTAACAGGGATTAGTTATGTTTTCGTCAGATAAAATACTGCAAGAGGTTTCTTATTTGTTGTCATTAAACGGCAACAGAATGAATCTGCTTAAGCTTATGAAAGAGCTTTATCTGATTGACCGTCTTTCTATTGAAGAAAGAGAATCTTCAGTTTCCGGTGATGTGTTTTTTAGTATGAAACATGGTCCGGTATTAAGCCAGACCCTAAATATGTGTTATGATTTGCCAAATAATGAATGGAGCGAATATCTGGATCAGATTAGTGCTCCGTTTTATCCTGATATTGCCGTAAAAAAAACGATTGAAACCGGTCTTCTAAGTCAGAAAGAAAAAGAATATATTGAAAAAATTTCGACTCAGTTTGCTGACTATACACCAAGGCAATTGGAAGATTATACACATAAATTGCCGGAGTGGGCGCCTTTAACATCAGGCAGAAAAAAAATAAGATTTTCTGACATTATGCGTGCATTAGGAAGAAATGAGGAAGAAATAGCCGAGGCCAAAGCTGAATATGAAGCATTTAATTCTTTTTGCGAATAGGTTGGTTAATGGATTATAAAGGTTATTGTCTTTGGGCTTCAGATATTCCTGTTGCAGGGGTTCCTCATTATGTCATTGTTTCTTCTGGCAGAGATGATGATGATAACTATTTGATTGTGGCCATATCTTCAATAAAATACAAGTCGGACGGAACGCCGCGCTATTTTGATGCGTCTTGCGTAATTAATGTTGATGATTTAAAAGATGAAAACGGAAATAACATTTTAAGCAAACCATCTTTTGCCAGATATCAGTATTCTTGTGTGAAAAGCGGTAGAGAACTGTTACAGAAACAAATCAGCAGCGGTTATTCATGCAAATGTAAAGTAAGTGAAGATTTGTTAAGACGTGTTCAGAAAGGCGCAATGATTTCAAAGGATTTGCCTGAGGATTATAAACGGTTTTTTGCTTATTTTTAATCATTTGAAAGTTTTAGCATTATCAACCCTGTTGTTTTCAGCAGGGTTTTTAGTTTGGATACAATATGCAGAAACGAATAGTGACAACTGAGTTTTCGGTTCGTGGCGGGTTAAAACGCTTTGAAAACATAAGCAGCAAGTTCCGCATTGAAAAATATCGGGGTGCCGTTATGAATAAAGCGCGGATTGAAATTGCCAATTTAGCGCGAGAAGATGTTGAATATCTGACAACCTATACCAGTTATGCTTTAGCTATACAGCAACGTAAACGTATTCGCATTTCGGCCGGTTACGACGGACAGGATGTTGCTTTGTTATTTGACGGTGATATTACCGAGGCATTGCCGAGCACGCCGCCGGATGTTTGGCTTAAATGCCAAGCGCAAAGCGGTTTTTATAATAATCAAACATTGTTAACCAAGTCAATTGACGGTCCGACATCGGTTAAGCAACTGGCGCTTAACATTGCTACGACTTTGGGGCTTGAGCTTGATTGGAGGGCATCCAGCGAAAAGACAATCGGTTCGTTCAACTACATAGGCGGCGGAAGTAAACTGATTAACGAGTTTAACCGGCTCGGTAATTTTATTGCTTTTGAAGAAGACGGAAAGTTAAAAGTTGTTGACAGTATTGTCAAGGCTGAGCGTTTGGCCGGAACCGCCAAGATTCTTTCGGAAGAGAGCGGATTGATAGATATGCCGCGTCCTAATGCTCTGGGGCTAAGCGCCAAAATGCTTCTTGACCCGACCGTAACCTGTGACAGTTTGGTTAAACTTGAAAGTAAACGTATTCCGGCAGCCAACGGCTTCTATTCTGTTTACAGTCTGACGCATGAAGGCGGTTTGCGGGAAAATTCTTTTTATACCACCATTGAGGCACGAAGACTATGAGTGAAGTACATGACATACCGGCCTATAACCCGGCGGATTTGTCATCCTTGGAAGGGCTTTTGTATTATCTGGCCGATCAGATAAATCTGGAAATGGAATGTTGTCTTCCGGCTTTTGTTGTCAGTTATGACCGTAGCGCCAATACAGCGGTTATTCAGCCGGCCGTCAGCGAGGTAGCAACATCCGGGCAGAAAATTTCCCGGGACAAACTTTATAATATACCGGTTTTAACACTTTCCGGCGGCGGCTTTTTTATAAACTTTCCGTTATCTCCCGGGGATACCGGCTGGATTGTCGCTTGCGACAGGGACATCTCCCTGTTTAAGCAGAATCTGCAGGAAACCGCTCCAAACACTTTTCAAAAGCATCGTTTCAGCGATGCTTTTTTTATACCTGATAAGGTTAAGAATTTCACCATTTCCGGGGAAGACGCTGCCGGGTTGGTTATTTCCAATTTGGGTGGAAATAACAAAATTGTGTTAAACGGCAGTAATTTAAATATTACTTCAGCCGCAATAACGATTACCGGATCGACAACATTCAAAAGCCCGGTTACGGCCGAGGATAACGTCACGGCACAAAAAGACGTCACAATTAACCAAAACCTGACAGTTGACCAGAACGCGACAATTACACAAAACCTTTATGTCACGGGAACGGCAACGGCTCAAAGCCTGCACGCCAAAACCGGAGCGAGCGGCAGTTTTGTCAGCGCCGACAATAAGAATGTCGTGGTGCAGGACGGAATAGTTATAGGAATAGGCTGATGCTTTCAATCGCAACTGATGAAAATAATGACATCTATCTGGATGAATTCGGCAATCTCGCCGTTGTTACAGGTTTGGATGCAGTTGCCCAGGTTTGCCGCAATACGGTTCTGACGGCTTATGGCGAGCTGATTTATGATGTTGATGTCGGTATTCCTTATTTTGAAACCGTGTTTACAGACCCGCCGAATATTGAATTGTTTCAAAATGCAGTCGTTGAGGCGCTGCAGAATGTTGAAGGCGTTACCCGGGTTAAGGGTTTTGAATATGCCGTCAATGGCGGGATTTTATCCTATACGGCGGAAATACAGACAATTTACGGAGATATGACACTCAATGGCTGAGCTTTATAATTACATTGTCAATACCGGTGTTATTGTGCCGGATACATCAGAGCTTAAGAACGATATCACAACAGAATATCAGGATGCGCTCGGCTCCGACATGAACACAACCGCCGGAACGCCGCAGGGGCGTTTGATAGATGCCGAAACAATATCCCGCTCAAGCGTAATTCGTACGAACTCGCTGACGGCGAATATGTTCAACATCAATCTTGCCTACGGTAAGGCGCTTGATGCTTTGGGAGCCATGTTCGGTCTTTACCGAGAAGGAGCGACGTCAAGCAGTGTTTTGGCAACGATTACCGGTGTCAGCGGTACGGTCATCCCGGCAAACTCCCAAGCCAGCACGGCAAAGGGAGTTATTTTTTACCTAGAGAATCAAGTAACTATTCCTGAAAGCGGCACAATTCAGGCTACATTTCTGAGTCAGGAAAAGGGCGAAGTCGCTTGTGCTATCGGTGAGCTGAATAAAATCATTGACGGAACGTTCGGTTGGGAAACCATTACTAATGATGCGCCCGCTGTTCTCGGAACACCTCAGGAAAGCGATGAAAGCTTTAAGGCTCGTTTCCCTGAGGGAATTTTTACCGGAAAATCCTTGCTTGAAGATTATTCATCAGCTTTGAGTAAGGTTGAAAACCTGAACAGCAGTTATGTTTATGATAATTATACCAACGAGGTCATAACCATTGACGGGGTACAGATTCAGCCGCATTCACTTTACAGCTGCGTCGAAGGGGGAACAGATGAAGCTGTGGCAGAAGCGCTGTTTTCGGTCAAATCTTCCGGCTGTGGCTATACCGGGAATACGATGGTTACTGTAAAAGATCCAACTTACGGGAATGATTATAAGGTCAGTTTTGACCGTCCGGAACAGGTTTTAATCGACGTTAAAGCAACGATTACGCAAGAATCTTCCGCTGAGGTTGATTTGCAGCAGGCTGTAATTGACACGATTTTATCTTATGCTTCCGGTGGAATTTCTACTGTTCAGGGGCTTAAAGTCAATGTTGATGTTTCTCCGTTTGAGATTGCCGGAGCGCTGAGTTGTACGCTTTCTTCGATTTCGGTTCAAAAAGTTGAAATCGCTGTTCATGGGCAGGAATTGGCAACGGCAGTTGTTCCGATAAAAATTAATCAGATAGCAGTTATTCAGGCTTCAAATATTACGGTGGTGATTAATCAATGAAGATATTTAACTCTGATTATGCCGTAGATTTGCTTCAGGCGCTTATCTGGCAGTATGATAACGCGCCTCGTCTGCAGCGGCTCCTCCAGCAAAAGCAGGACTGGTACGATAAAAATAATACCACGTTTTGGGCAGACTGGCTTAAAAATGTTTTTAATATTAATACGGCCAATGATTTTGGTTTGACCGTTTGGGGAAAACTTCTCCGTGTCGAGCGTACCTATAATGTTGACGGTCAGCCTTATTCTTTAGATACGGAGCAATACCGCCTTTTGTTAAAAGGACGGCTTCTTTACCTGAGCATGAATGGCTCAGTTCCTGAGATAAACAATTATCTGCATTTAATTTTCGGTGACAGGGGCAGAGCTTATGTCATCGACAATCAGGACATGACTATCCGTTATGTTCTTGAATTTCAACCGACATCGAGCGAGCAGGTTGTCTTGCTGAACACAAGCGTTTTACCGCGGCCAGCCGGTGTCAGCTATAAAATAAATGTCATTCAACCCAAAAAGACTTTTGGATTTCGCGGACAGAATTTGGAAACTTTTAATAACGGAACCTTTTGGGGCCGTGAAGATATCAGTGGGAAATAAAAGATGAAAGCATCAGAGATTATTGATCCGGCAGTTCTGGAAATGCCCTTTGCAGTGAACGGTGATAAGAATAATATTCCGGTAACAAACTTGCCTTCTACCGGTGATGCCAGCCAAAGCCTTGGCTTTCCTCCGATCACACAAGTCAGTGTTGATGCAGGCGGTATTCCTCCTGACAGAAAAGACTTTAACGGCTTGGGGTACTTGACAACTTCTCATTCTTTTTATACCCAGAACGGCAATTTTTATACATTTAGCGAAAATGTTTCTTCAGCAATCGGCGGATATCCTTTGGGTGCTAAACTGTGGTACACCGATTCCAACAACAGAGTGCGTTTGTTGAAATCGGCAAAAGATGACAATACGGACAATTTTCTGACTAACCCTGAGTTTGTCGGTGCATCTTGGATCGACTGCATCCCGACACAAGATTATATTGATACGAATTTTATTAATAATGATGAACGCACTAACTGTATTACCGGTTGGAACGAAGACATTAAGTATGAGTTTGTACCTTACTCCAATACCATAACCATTAAAAGTGGGTCTAAGTTTTATGTTCCCAATGGCCTGGATAATTTTGAAACAGTAGTATTGAATAGTGATTTAAGCCGGACAGCTTGGTCTGACTCTGGTTATCTGGTATTTTATTATGATACGGATAATAATACTATTCAAGGCGAAAATTTTATTAGAACTATTTCAGGTGCAACCGGTTCGTTTGGCGGGCAATATCGTTTGTGGTATGATACAACAAACAACATTATTAAAAGATATGATAATAATGATCAGGTAATCTGTGAAAAAGCCAGTTTTCCCTTTATGGTCGTAAAATCTGATGGCTCTATTTTCACCTCTGTTTTCAGGGTTTACAACGGATATGGTGTTTGCGGTTCCAGTTATTTTGTTCTTCCTGGGTTAAAATTCTCTTTAGCTCATGGATATAACAGTGATGGTACAATCAATAATATTGAGGTCGAAAATAATAGAGTCAATGTTTATACTAGACATTGGCAGTCGACCCCAGTAGCCTCCAATGAGTTAGTGATATTATCAAACGCAACTAATGGGAACTTTAATCCAGACAACTATCCAACTGATTATGCTCACATATGGTGGTTAAATCACTACTACTGCCAAAATGACGAACCCGATACCAAGGATTATACTTTGTGGTATAATCCCTCTTTGAGAAAGACTTTCTTTTGGGGTTCTACAGAGACCTGGACGTATGGGTGGAAAGAAAATCCCGCGATACCCTTGCTATTAGGTTCTGATCATGGAGCATTAGGCGACTCTGCAACAAATAAGATAACTTCTATCAATGGTCTTAGAAATACTTATGCAGCTGCTGATACTTTTGATATAGAAACAGCTATTGATAATAGGTTTAGAGTAGTCGCTACTCCTCCGGCATATCAGGCACCCGGTGTGTTTTATTTCTGTACCAATTCTTAGGAGAAATAGTCATGGGATACAAGCTATATTCAGGTAGTAAATTAATTAAGAAAATTTACTACGAAGGAAAGGCTATTAAAAAAGTTTGGTCAGGTGGTAAAATAGTCTGGCAGGCAGACCCTTATGATCCAGGAACAGTCATTTTTTATCAGACTGGTCCTAATACTTTTGAAACTGACCTAGAGGCGGGGGTTTACGATCTAATTATTGCCGGAGGGGGTGGGCAGGGATATTCGTGGAACTATGCAGGCTTGATTTTCCATAATGCGGGCGGGTCAGGGGCTGCTTGGGAAGGACAGTTCTACAATTCGGTTAAGCAACATTGTAAAATTTATGCCGGCGGGAGAAGTCAGGATTCTTTTCTTGAGCTTGGCGGTGTGCGCATGATTACGGCCCAAGCAGGGCAACCCCACCAAGGCGGGTCAACAGGTACAGGTGGTCCGGGAGGTGTTCTTACAGTTAACGGTGCTTTACAAATTGTTAGTCAACGTGTAGCCAGTAATGGTATTCAAGGCGCCAGAGGAGCCCATAATGAAGATCCTACACCATCTGTTTGCAGTTTGAATAACTGGGGGCAGGGGTCATGGACACATGATGACAATCCTGGTTGGATTGCCGGAGGAGCCAAATTCCAATATATAAGGTTAGATAAATAAGGAGTTAACATGAACTGGGAAGCAATCGGGGTTATTTTGGCATTGTTTGGCGTATTTTTCAATTTTTTACGCTTTGGGAAGTGGCAGGGAATTATTGAGACCAAGGTTGGGAATCTGGAGCGTGATTCACTGAACGCTCTGACGAAGTTTGACGCCATAAACAAATCTCTTAAAGAAAATAACGAAATACTGACAGAAGTTAAGGTGAAGCTGGAGATGATGTTTGAGGGAGGCAATAATGACGGCAAGAGGCATAAGAAACAATAATCCGGGGAATATTCGGCATGGGGACGCGTGGCAAGGGCTGGCAGAACCACAAACTGACAGCTCTTTTTGTGTTTTCAGGTCGCCGGAATACGGTATCCGGGCGCTAGCTAAGGTTTTAATGAATTATGAGAAGAAGTACGGGCTGAATACGGTTCGGAAGGTTATCAGCCGCTATGCGCCTTCAATGGAAAACGATACGGAATCGTATATTAAAAGTGTGGCCGGGCAGCTGGGCGTTGATGCCGATGAGCCGATAGTTGTACATGACAAAGCGACGTTGTTGGTTTTGGTTAAAGCCATTATCAGGCATGAAAACGGTTCGCAGCCGTACAGCAATGAAATATTGCTCAAGGGACTGGAAATGGCCGGGGTTCTTAATTGACTTTTAAAGCTTATGAGGTATAAAGAAAAAGTCCGGTCAGCACACCGGACAAATTCCATAACTATGGAAAGGAGTTGACGTTCCTATAACTCCAACCACAGTTATAGGATAACTTTAATTTATTCTAAAGTCAAGAGTAAATTAAGTATCAACTTCTTTCCGCATTTTGCGAAAGGAAGGTGAGATTAGTGATAATAAGATTTATTATTATCATAAGAAAAATAAAAATTTACTTTTTGATTAAAAAGTGAGTTTTGGCCTCGGAGAAATCCGAGGCTTTTTTTTGTATAATGGAGGGATAAATGAGTTTGTTAAATGGTTTGTTGTGGGCTTTTTTGCGGCGTTGGTTCGGCGGCGGCTTTGACGAGAAATACAAATGGCTGGGGAATCGCGGTTTGCAGACGGTTGTGATGATTGCGGCGATTTTTGCTGCTTTGTATGACCGGACAATTTGGTGGGTTGCGCTGCTGCTGGCGGTATGGATTCAGTTTCAGTTTTGGAGCAGGGCAGTTGGCGAGATTTTGGATTGCGGACGCAGTCCTTTTCAGGATGCGGAAAGTTATGACCGCTGGTATCGTGTGCCGTTAGACTGGGTTTATGACAAGCTGGGCAAGCCGAAATATATCGGTTTTTATGATTGGTGGTACAGCTGGCTGCGTTACGGGCTGCCGATGATTGTGCCGGCGGTTGTGTTGCGCGACTGGGGTTTTATTGTTATCGGCTTGGCCGGTGCGCCGGTTTATTACGGTTGCTGGGAATTGTTTGAGCGTTTTCCGAAAATGCTTGAGTGGCCGGAGTGGTGTGGTGAGCCGAAGAATCTGGCCGAATTAATCTATGGTTTTATTTTCGGAGCATTGCTATGGTGAAATCAATAAGACGTCACAAATGGAAGCTTGTCTGTCTGGCGGCAATCGTGGTTGCGATTGTCGCTTTTTTTAATCCTGAATATGCTGAAAACGTTGCGCGCGCTTTTATGCTTATTTTGGCGGGGGTGTGAGATGTTGAAATTAGGATTTCGGCTTATTGTTATGGCGGGGCTTTGCTCCGCTTTTTACTGTCTGGGGCGTTCTCAGGCGGAAATTAAGATTGTAAAGGAACAGGTGGAGGTAATTAAATATGTGGACAGGAAGAGGGCGGAGATTCATGCTCGTCCTAATGTTTCTCGTGATGAGCTGCTTAAGCTCATGCGCGCCGGTCAGCTCTGATTACTGTCCGGTTTATCCGGTTGCCGGAGAAAAGGTTGCGGCAGAACTGGAGCAGGCCGGGAATTTGCCGACAACATGGGAGTGGATCGGGCGGATTGACAAGCTGCGGCGAGAGCTGGAGGTGTGTAAGTAGTTATTAAGCCGCAAGTTTTTGTTTGATATAATCTAATTTTTCTTTTAAAGAAATAATGTCCAGCCTATGTTCTAAATATGGTGTTAAATTGATTATATTGGTTCGAATATTGTACGAATTGGGCAGCCAAACATAAAAAGGCCACCCGAAAGGGTGGTTTTTTTTATGTTTGAATTATGCTTGTGATTTGAACCACGAGGGAAGTGGTTCGACAACAAATGAAAGGCGGTCGGGAGAACGCCGGTGAGCGATAGCGAATGAATGCGGCGGAACGAGCAGCGCGAAGCGATGTCGAGGACAATCCATGTGAAGCAGCCAAACATAAAAGGGCCACCCGAAAGGGTGGTTTTTTTTATGTTTGAATTGTATCGGGAGAGGTGCTGCTCATTTTCAGGAATGGTGAAAAAACGCGCATAATTTGCAAAAGAAGTATTTTATTATCTTCTAATCTATTGATTTTTCTTTTGAAACTAAAATAGGTTGCGCTATTTGTAAAAAATAACTTGAAGTTGACCAAAAAGTTGATACAATCAACGGCGTTATTTTTGCTATTTCACTATATATGGTTGGACATAAAAAATGAAGCTGAGGGAAATCTTCCGGAATGCGCAATATCGCAGTTTGATGCTGGCATTTTTGTATTTGCTGGTTGTTTTTACGGTTAATGCGTTGTGCCAGGAAAAAGTCCGTTACTTTTACGCCGTTTGTCTGAGTTTGGCCTTTATGCTGCCGGTGTTTGTTTTTCCCAAACAAATTAAGCTTTATTTTATGCTGCTGCTGGTGTTTGTTTATGTTCCGGTCTGGGCGAATGCCTGTCATATGCTGCTTTATAAAACCGGTTTTACGTCGGCGTCTTTTCGGGCAATTTTTATGACTAATCCCGGTGAGCTGGTGGAGTTTTGCAATACTTTTGCCGATTACCGGCTCTGGTTGTTTACTTTTGCTTTGTTCGGTTTTGCAGTTTTTGCAATCAGGAAAGTCCGCCCGGTCAACAAGCTGTCTCCGGTTTTTGTGAAGAATATGCAGCGGGTATGTCTGTTGTTTCTGGTTTTTACGATTTTGAAAGGATTTTATACTTTTCATGATTATAAAAACCAGCTGGTCAGCCTCAAGGTTCGTGACGAACTGGATTTGTTTCAGGATGAAGTGGAGAATGCGCGCCGGCTGCGCCTGCTTATCGGCGCTTATGATTTTGCCAATATCAGGTCAATCTTTCCGGCGGATAGAGAACAGACTTATGTCGTGGTTATCGGCGAATCGGCCAGCCGCGAGCATATGCAGATTTACGGCTACGGGCGGCCGACGTCGCCTTTGCTCAGCCGGGAAAAGGATTTGTTGTTGTTTGACAACGTGGTTTCACCTCATGCCAATACGACGGAGAGTTTGCGCAAGGCTTTGAGTTTTACTCATTTTGGGAATGATGAATTGGCGGCAGCGAAAGGGTCGGTGGTAGATTATTTTAATGCGGCGGGATTTAAAACCTTTTGGATTTCAAATCAGAATGAAGCGGGGCCTTGGGATGATTTGGTGGCGGTTTGGGCAAAGGCGGCAGCTTACAATAAATTTATTAACCGTACGCATTGGCGTAATCTGGATGCCCCCTTTGATGAAAAGCTGGTGCCGTATATTGCGCAGGCTTTGCAGGACAAAGCGAAAAGAAAGATAATTTTTGTGCATCTGATGGGGGCGCATGCGAATTATGCCAAACGTTTTCCAAAAGAGTTTGCCAAGTTTTCGGGGCTGGGCGAACGTCAGGAAAGCCTGGCGGCCTATGACAATGCCATGTTGTATAACGATTATGTCATCAGTCAGATATTGGCGCTTTTGAAGCAGGAAAAGAAGATATCCTATCTTTTGTATTTTTCCGATCATGCGGAAGATGTGCGCGATGCGGATGACAGCTGCCATTGTCATTCCGAACCGATTGCCACGCCGCAGATGTTCCGGGTGCCGTTCGTTTTGTGGCTGTCGCCGGAGTATAAGGCAGCGCGGGAAGCTTATGCCGCCGCATTGAAAACGCGGACCGGACGTTATTACAATACCGAGCATTTGATTCACTCTCTGGCGGATTTGTCAGGACTGTTGAATTTTGACATAGAATATCAAAACAGCATTTTTTCGGATAAATATAAACAGCCGGTTATCAGACAACAATAGGTGCGTTATGAAACAGAAGCTAATGAACATTGTGCAAAATAAAGAATACAGAAATCTGCTGCTGATTGCGGCATATATTTCCCTGGCTTTTTTCATGTATGAGTATGTACAGGAAAAGCCGCGCTACCGGATGGCGCTGTTTTTGTCGCTGGCCTTTCTGCTGCCGGTGTTTTTGTTTCCCAAGCAGGTTAAACTTTATTTTATGCTGTATTTTGCTTTTATTTATGTTCCGACGCTGATTAATGTGACGCATATTCTGATTTTCGGCGAAGAGATAGACCCGGCGTCCATCCGCTGTATTTTTGATACGAACTGGCGAGAGGCGGCAGAATTTTTACAGACGTTTTGTTCCTGGAAGCTGTGGGGGCTGGTTGTTCTTCTGCTGGTTTTTGCAGGAGTTGCAATCAGCAGGGTTCGGCCGGCAAACAAGCTTTCTCCGCGGTTTGTCAAAATTATGCAGCGGCTTTGCTTTGTTGCCCTGATGCTGACGATATTTAAGGGGGCCTATACTTATTATGACCGTTCCAACCAGATTCCGACTTTGGCGCTGCGGGACGAGCTGCATACTTTCCGCCAGGAAATCAAAACAATGCTGAAGCTCAGAAAAAATATGCCGGAATATCATTTTCGCAATATTAAATCCGCGCTGCCGGACAGCGAGCCGCAGACTTATGTTCTGGTTATCGGCGAATCCCTGAACCGGGGGCATATGGGGCTGTACGGCTATAAGCGGGATACGACGCCGCGGTTGGATGACATGAAAGACGAGCTGATTGTTTTTGACAATGTTTATTCTCCGCATGCGGCAACGCTGATGAGCCTGACCAAGGTTTTGAGCTTTGCCAACCGGGGCGCCGAACAACTGGCCTTTGTGCGCGGTTCGATTGTCGATTATTTTAAGGCGGCCGGTTTTAAAACCTTTTGGATTTCCAACCAGTTTGATACGGGCGGCAATGACGATTTGCTGGGCGTATGGGGGCATGCCGCGGACAAGAGTGCGTTTATTAACCGCAGCTATTGGCGGAAGCTGAATGCGCCTTATGACGAGAAGGTGCTGCCCGAATATCAGGCCGCTTTGGCAGACAAGGCGCCGAAGAAGTTTATCGTGGTGCATCTGATGGGGTCGCATTCGACTTACGACAAGCGTTTTCCCAAGGAGTTTGCCAAGTTTTCGGGAGATAATCCGCGGGCGGAAAAAGTGGCGCAGTATGACAATTCTGTTTTGTATAATGATTTTGTGGTCAGCAGCCTGATTGATATGCTCAGGAAGACAGGCCGGACATCAGCTCTGCTTTATCTTTCCGACCACGGGGAAGACGTTTCGGAGGCAGAAGACAGCTGCCATTGCCATTCCGAGGTTGTGGCGACAAAGGAAATGTTCGAAATTCCCTTTATTATCTGGAGTTCGGACAAATACAGGCAGAAGCGTCCGGAAATGATGCGGCGGCTGAAACAAACTAGAAGGCGTTTGTTTAATTCGGAAAATCTGATTCATGCCTACACGGATTTGGCCGGCTTGGAAAACAAAGACATCAATGACCGGCTGAATGTTTTTTCCAATCGTTATGAGAAGCCGGAAAAAGCCTATTAGTTTTTTATCGGAAAGAAAGCCGACGCAGGGTAATAAGTTTGATTTTGCTATTGCCAAAAGGTGTGTTCGCTTATATTATTCAGATGATTTTGTCTTGCGAATGCGAGATACGCTTATTATATATAAAAAGATTATAAATCATAACAAAGGTAAATATGTTTACTAAACTAAGAAATAAAATTAACTCTATGTACCTGGTGCAGAATTACCGCAAAATTTTGGTATATGTCCGCCCGTATTGGTTCCGGGCTTTGGTCGCGGTGCTGATTACAATTCCCATCGGGAGCATGGATGCCGTTATTGCCTGGTCGCTGCGCCCGTATATGGATGTAGTGATGGTGGAAAAAAACACAGGTTCTTCCTCTACTTATTTAATTCCGGTTTTGATTGTGGTTTTCAGTTGTGTGCAGAGCCTGCTGAACTATACGGCAACTTATCTGAACACCTGGGTCGGCCAGCGGATTTCCATGGATGTCAAGATGAAGCTGTTCGGCAAGCTGATGACTTATAACGCGGCTTTTTTTGACAAGCAGAATTCCGGGGACATTCTGTTCCGTTTTAACGCCGATGTGGATTTGGCCTGCGGCGGGCTGCTGTCTAATTTGAAATTGTTTACGACGCGCGTATTTTCTTCTTTGTCGCTTATCGGCGTGTTGTTTTACAATTCCTGGCAGCTGGCGATTGTAGCGGTTGTTGTTCTGCTCGGCGCCCTGTTTCCGCTGACCCGCGTCCGCCGCAAGATTTTGAGCATTATGGACAAGACAATATTTTCCGGCGCGGCAGTGATGACGCATTATAATGAAACTTACAGCGGCAACCGAATCATTACTTCTTATAACCTGTATGATTATCAGCAGAAGCGTTTTCAGGATACTTTGCGCAGTGTTTTCAAGCTGGGCATGAAGATGGTTCAGCGTACCGGTATGTTGTCGCCGCTGATGCATTTTATCGTTTCTTTGGGGACGGCTTCGGTTATCTGGCTGGGCAGTTATCTGATTGTGACGCACCAGATTACGGCGGGAAGCTTTGTGTCCTTTATTGCGGCGCTGATTATGCTTTATAACCCAATCAAGAGCATCGGCAATAACTTTAACTCGGTGCAGATGTCGCTGATGGCGATGGAGCGCGTGTTCGGGCTGTTGGAGGCCAATCCGGAAATTATGAGCAAGGAAAATGCGGTGAAGCTCGGCGATATCAAAAAAGGCATTGAATATAAAGATGTCTGCTTTGAATATGTTCCGGGCAAGCCGGTTTTGAAGCATGTCAATCTGAAGATTAATGTCGGCGAAACGGTGGCTTTTGTCGGTAATTCCGGCGGCGGCAAGACGACAATGGTTAATATTTTGCCGCGTTTTTATGACATTAAGTCCGGTTCTTTGATGATTGACGGCATTGATGTGCGGGATATTGAGCTGGCTTCCCTGCGCGATAAAATTGCTATCGTTTTTCAGGATAATTTCCTGTTTTCGGGGACTATCCGCGAAAATATTTTACTGGGACGCGAAGACGCGACGCAGGAACAGCTTGACAATGCAATTAAGGCGGCTTGTCTGGAAGAGTTTATCGGCACTTTGGAAAAAGGCGTCGATACGCAAATCGGCGAACGCGGCGTGTTGTTGTCCGGCGGACAGAAGCAGCGTATTGCCATTGCCCGCGCTTTTATCAAAGACGCGCCGATTGTTATTTTGGATGAGGCGACTTCCGCTTTGGACAACAAGTCTGAAGCCGTGGTTCAGCAGGCGATTGAAAACCTGATGAAAGATCGCACGGTATTTATTATTGCTCACCGTTTGTCGACCGTGCGCAATGCCGATAAGATTATTGTTGTTAATTACGGCGAGATTGTTGAATCGGGAACACATGAGGAACTGTTGAAGCAGGAAAACAGCATTTACGGTTCATTGTACCGGACACAGCTGAAGTAATGAAAAATCCCGGAGATTTGTCCGGGATTTTTTCAAAATTCAGAAACAAAAATTCCATAGGTAGCTGAGGATCCTGTAAATTTTGGCGCATCAGATATATTTCCGGCAGAATTACCGTAATATGAAAAATCAAGAGCCCAAACGGAAGTGTCAGAAGCTTCTGACGAAGAATAGAAAAAATCACTTGTTTGTGTGGAATGATATCCGATAGTATCTGCGCCAATATATAAAAGGCCAATGTTTACTTGCGTTAAATTATTTTTTATATTGTTCAAAATTCCGGCGGCAGGAATACAGAATCCTTTTTCTTGAGCATAGCCTGCTACAGGATAAAACTGTTTCAATGTATATTTTCCATATAGGGTGTCTGAGTTTGTTTTTGCAAAATCTATAATTTTTTGAGTATTTCCACAGCTGTCAAAATCAGTCGCTGCATCAGTTTTTGTATAATTTTTTAAGGCCGGAATATCGGTTAGGTTTGCGTTATGATAATTAAGGCCATCGCTGCTTACCTGATAAAAATCAGCCCATGAATTTCTAATTCTTTCTTTTACAAGAATTTGCCCGTGTCCGTTGTTATCTGTATAGACAACAATGCCGAGAGGATTTTTTTTATCAATTGGATATTTTGAACAAGTTTTGTCGGAATATAAAATCCATCCGACTTCGCAATTTGCTTTTGCCGTTGTTCCGTCCCCCTTGCAATTCCAAGAATTCCCGAAGGGACACTTTATGCCGCCGTTTGGACAGGAGGCTTCGGTATATCCCAAACTCGCGCAATCCGTTGTTGCCAC
>CEAB01051501.1_pt1 | contig 38068 bp, 33 predicted proteins | sample 557651 | NCBI WGS metagenome assembly CEAB01 (sample SAMEA3182046, study PRJEB8094) | gut metagenome | biome: human; feature: gut; material: Stool; isolation source: human stools | place: Canada | collected 2011-11-15
AGCACCAGCAGAAGATACGGAAGGTCCAGCGGTCCGCGGCCCGCTTCGCGCGCCGCCGCCTCGATGGCCTTCGCCCGCTCGCGCTGCTCCTGCCGCAGCAAGCGTTCTTCCTTGGTCATGCAGTCTTCCCCCTTTCATACTGATTGCAAACTCGCGCTCTGCGCGAGTTTGCCTCCATTTTGCAACCAAGCGTCGCAGACTTTCGCGCCCGCAGGCGCGAAATATTTTTAATCATTTTTCGCCGCGACCGGTGCGTGGCGAAAAATACTTCTCGCAGAGTGAGTGTCGAGCCGCCAAGGGCGGCGAGGCACAGAGCGCCGCGCATCCCCTCTCATTTTTGAGAAACGGCTTGCCGTTTCTCAAAAATGAAATCTGTTGAGTACTCCGAACAGCGCCGCCAGACAGCACAGCGCGCTCACGCTGGTGAACACGGCGACAAGCTTCACCTCGCTCCAGCCGCAGAGCTCGAAGTGATGGTGCAGCGGCGCCATTTTGAAAAGGCGCTTGCCGTGCGTGGCTTTGAAGTAGATGACCTGCAAAATGTCGGACAGCGTCTCGCAGATGTAGACAAAGCCGACAGGGATCAGCACGAGCGGCATATCGTAGGCAAAGGCGAGCGCCGCCACCGTGCCGCCGAGGAACAGCGAGCCTGTGTCACCCATGAAGACCTTGGCGGGGTGGAAATTATAGATGAGGAAGCCGAGAATTCCCCCGACGAGCGCCGCAGCATAAATGCCAAGCTGCTCATAGCCCTGCCACCAGATGGCGAGCACGGTGAAAAACAGGCCGACCGGCACCGTCACGCTGCCGGCCAAGCCGTCGATGCCGTCCGTGATGTTGACGGCGTTGACCGTGCCGACGATGACAAACGCCGCAAACACCATGTACACCCACCAGCTCATGACGATCTGCGTGTTGAAAAACGGCACGTAGAGGTTTGGCGTCAGCATGCCCTCAAAGCGCATCAGGCAGAGGAACGCGACCGCCGCGGCGAGCTGGAGCAGGAACTTCTGAATGGCCGTGAGGCCGAGGTTCTGCTTGTGCTTCACCTTTTCAAAGTCGTCTAAAAAGCCGATGCCGCCGAAGATCAGCGCAAAAAAGAAGATGTAGAGGTGCTCAAAGTCCCCCGCCATCATGCCCTTCCAGCCGCAGATCAGGATAGAGACGAAGATGCCGAGGATGAACATTAAGCCGCCCATCGTCGGCGTGCCGGCCTTTCCGGCGTGCCAGGTGGGGCCGTCCTCGCGGATGCTCTGTCCGGCCTTGAGCTTTCTCAGCTCAGGGACCAGAAATTTTCCCGTGATCGCGGAGACCGCGAAGCTCAGTATGCAGGCAATGATGATCTTCATGTTCGTTTTCCTTCGCCGCGTCGGCGGCGTCCTTCCTTTGTACTTGCGCGAACCTCTCGCGCACGACCTCCCTCTCGTCGAGGTGGTATTTTATCGTTCCGATCTCCTGATAGGTCTCGTGCCCCTTGCCGCAGAGGACGACCACGTCGCTCTCTTTCGCCTCATGGAGCGCAAAACCGATGGCCTCGCGCCGGTTTTCGATGACGGCGAACGGCGTTCTGCTCTCCAAAAGTGCGGGGAGCACATCTCGCAGGATGGTGTAAGGGTCTTCGGTGCGGGGATTGTCGCTCGTGAGGACAACGAAGTCCGAGAGCGCCGCGGCGATGCGGCCCATGCGGGGTCGCTTTGTCTTATCGCGGTCTCCCCCGCAGCCAAAGAGCGCGATGACGCGCCCGTCGGCAAAGCCGCAGACCGTGGAGAGAATATTTTTGAGCCCGTCGGGCGTGTGCGCATAGTCAATGATGACGGTGAACGGTGCATCAAGCGGTACGACCTCGCACCGCCCCTTAACGCCGACACATTCCGTCAGCGCTTTTGCCGCGTCGGAAAGCGGCACGCCGAGCGCCTGCACGGCAGAAAGCGACGCGAGCGCATTGTAGAGCGAAAAGCCGCCGGGGATGCCGATCCTCGTCTCCTCGTGGTCGAGGTCGGTGCAGGCGGTGAAGCGCACGCAGTCGTTTTCGTAGCGGGCGCGCCAGCCGACAAGGTCATTCGTCATGCCCTGCCCGAATGTGATCCGCTCGCTCGTAAAGCGGGCGAGCAAGCGTTCCGTCCACGCATCGTCACCGTTGACGCAGGCGATGTCACACTGGTCGAAAAGCCTCGACTTCGCGTCGCAGTAGGCCTCCATCGTGCCGTGGTAGTCAAGATGATCCTGCGTCAGGTTCGTGAAAACACCGACGCGGAATCGGATTCCTTCTACCCTGCTCTGCATCAGCGCGTGGGACGAGACCTCCATCACGGCATAGGTGCAGCCCGCATCGACCATCTGGGCGAGCAGGCGCTGCACGGTCAGCGCGTCGGGCGTTGTGCGGTCGGTCGGGATGGTCTTGTCACTGATCAAATTCTGATTTGTGCCGATCAGGCCGACCTTCGCGCCCTTTGTGCGCTCCAAGAGCTGTTTGATAAGATACGTCGTGGTCGTTTTGCCGTTTGTGCCGGTCACGCCGACCACGGTGAGTTTTCCCGCCGGAGTACCATACCATACCGCCGCGCAAAGCGCAAGCGCTTTGTGCGCATCCGGCACTAAGATATAGGAAATTTCCGTCTCCGGCGGATGCTCGCACACGGCGCAGGCCGCGCCGCGCGCTTTGGCTTCGGCGATAAACTCGCCGCCGTCCTCCTTCTCCCCCGGCAGGGCGAAGAAGAGGAATCCCTCTTCTACCTTGCGGGAATCGAGCGCAAGGCCTCTGACTATCAGGTCAGGCGGCGCATGCACCGTTTTGTCTTCTAATGCGGAAATAAGCTCAGATAACTGCGTTTGAAAAATTCCTTTCGGAATTGGGTCTTGCTGTCTTTAGTCGCGCACCGAGCTGTCGCTGAACTGGACGCGCACGACCGTACCGGCCTCGACCTCCGTGCCCGCGGCGATGCTCTGCGAGATGGCGCGCACCGTGGACGAGCTTGCGTTCGTCGCGCCGGAAACGCCCATGATGAGCCCCGCGTTCACGATCTTCTGGTTCGCGGTCGCGGCGCTGTCGCCCACGACGTTCGGGACGATGCACTTGTCAGTCGACTTCTCCGCGCCGAGGTAGAGGATGATCTCCGCGCTGTTCGGTACGATCGCGCCGCCTGCGGGCGTCTGGTCGGTGACGGTATCGCCGCTGCCGACGGTGCGGAAGCTGAAGCCGTTCGCGCTCAGGCGCTCGGCCGCCGCGTCCTTGCTGAGGCCGACGACGTTCGGCACAGTCTTATCCGCGCCGACGAGCTCTTCAGCGGTGTAGCTCGGCTCAATGCCGAGATACGGCAGGATCTCGCCCATGACGGAACTCGCCACGGGGGCGACCATGTTACCGCCGGAAACGTAGGTACCGGTCCACTTGCTCGGCTCGTCGAGCGTCAGGAGCATCATCACCTGCGGGTCATCCGCGGGGGCGAAGCACACGAACGAGACGATGACGCCGCCGCCGACCTTATCGGCCGTGCCGGTCTTGCCGCCGATGCGGTAGCCCGCGACCTGACCGTTCTTGCCCGTGCCGCTTGTGACCTCATACTCCATGATGTCGCGCACAAGCGCGGACGTCTCCTCGGAGACGACCTGACGGATGGGCGTGGAGTCGTGCTTGGAGACGACGTTGCCGTCCTGGTCGGTGATCTCTTCGACAAGATAGGGCGTATAGAGGTAGCCGCCGTTGACGCAGGCGCACTGCGCCGCCAGCAGCGCGATGGGCGTGACGTTGAAGTTCTGGCCGAAGGCGTAGCACGCCAGCGCCAGCGTCGAATATTTAATTTCGCTGTTGACGAAGCCGCTGGCCTCGCCCGTGGTGTCGATGCCGGTCTTCTCCGTCAGGCCAAAGTCCAGCATGTACTGGTAAAACTTGTCGTTGCCGATGCGAAGGCCGATGTTGATGAACGCGGGGTTGCAGGAGTTGGCGAACGCCTGCATCAGGTTTTGCTGGCCGTGACCGGGCGCGCGCTTGGAGCAGTTGATGGTCTCGCCCTCGATCTTTACGCTGCCGCTGCAATAGAAGCCCGTGTTCAGGTCGACAACGTTTTCCTCAAGCGCCATCGCGAGCGTCAGTGTTTTGAACGTGGAGCCCGGCTCGTAGGTGTCGTTGATGGCCTTGCTGCGCCACTGCTTGTTGAGAAGGTCTCTCATGTTTTCGAGGACCTGCTCCTCCGTCATGCCGGAGGTCAGAAAGTCGTTGTAGACCGTACCGGGGGAATTCAAGTCGTAGGTCGGCAGCGACGCCATCGCCAGCACCGCGCCGGTGTTGACGTCCATGACGATGCCCTCGGCGCCCTTGCCGGTGCCGAAGCGCGCCTCGAGCTCCTGCACACCTTTCTCAAGGTAATACTGGATGGTCGTGTCGAGCGTCGTGTGCAGGTCGCAGCCGTTTTCCGCGTCGAAATACTGGTCGTACTGGTAGAGCACGGAGCGGCCGTCGCGGTCGCGCGCGGTGACGACCATACCGTTCTCGCCGGTCAGCTCATCGTTGTACGCCGCCTCAAGGCCCATCGCGCCGCCGTTTTCATTGGCAAAGCCGATGACCTGTGAGGCGAGCGTCCCCTTGGGATAGGTCCTCTTGCTCGTCGGACGAATGAAAACGCCCTTGAGGTCGTTCTCATTGATGAATTCGCGCACCTTGTCGGCGAGCTCATCGTCCGCTTTTTTCTTGAGCTCTTCGTACTGCGAGTTCGTTTTCTCCATCTTTTTGAGGATGTCAGCGGGGTCAAGGTCCAGAATTTCAGCAAGGCCGTTGGCGATCAGGTTTTGATCCTGATCGTTTTCGATGATCTCCTTCGGAGAGATGAAAATATCCTCCGCCGAGGCGGACATCGCGAGGATCGTGCCGTTTCGATCGTAGATCGTGCCGCGGCTCGCCTCCACCGTGGTGCGCAGCGTTTGCTGGCGCACAGCGACGGACTGGAGCTCGTCATGCTCGGTGATCTGCCAGTGATAGAGTTGGGTGAAGAGCAGCACAAACGTCAGCACGCCGAACACGCCCAGAAGCAGCAGCGTTCTTGTCTGAATGATGCGGTTTGCGCGGCGCGCGGATTCGGGCCGTCTTTTCTGGTTCTGGGGGCGTGGTGCCACAGTCGTTCATCCTCCTTAAAAATGGAAAAGGAGTAAGGAAGCTCCTTACTCCTTATGTATAGCTTCGCTCATTTGAAATATTCCACCACTGCGCATACGCCGTTGCCAAGCGACGTGAGCACCCGCGACAAAACGTTCTGGCTCTTCTGCTGGTAGACGACCACGCTGTCGGGCTCCGACAGGTCGATGTAGTAGACCTGCGAGGCGCTGGGCTTGGCCATACCGGCTGCGGCCGCCGCCTCCTTGATGGTGGTGAGGTCAAAGGTTTTTTCGTAGCGCGTGAGCAGCGCGACATGCTCGTCCTCGAGCGCGGAGATCTCCTTCTGCACGGAGACGACCTGCGCGGAGATTTCCGTCAGCTGTGCGCGGCACATGATCATCAGCGCGACCATTGCGGCCAGCGCCATAAAGCCGCACAGCGTGCCGAGCGAGACCTTTTCGCGTTGACGGCGGACGGGCGCAGCCTTTTTCTGCACCTTCCGCTGCGGGGGACGCATGAATTCCTCGCGCTGACGCTCGTGCTCGCGCTCGTATTCACGCTCGCGGCGCAGCCTGCGCTGGCGCTCTTCGTAGGCGGGATCGTAAGCGAGATTGCCATTGACTCGTCCGCTGTAGCGGCGGTATTTCATGTTCTGCTCTCTGCGGCTGGCCATGGCGATCTCCTTTCTTTTGCGTATTTTCGGCTGTTGTCAGCACTTTTCCGCGACGCGCAGCTTGGCGCTGCGGGCACGGGGATTCTCTGCGAGTTCTTCTTCGCCCGAAACGATGGGCTTTCTTGTGATGAGCTTGACCTTTGGCTTTCGTCCGCACACGCACACCGGAAATTCCGGCGGGCAGATGCAGCCCTGTGCAAGCTCCTGTAATTTCTTCTTGACGATGCGGTCTTCGAGCGAGTGGAACGTGATGACCGCGAGCCGTCCGCCCGGTTTCAGATTTTTCTCCGCCGCGTCGAGCATCGGCGGAAGCTCGCCCAGCTCGTCGTTCACGGCAATGCGGATGGCCTGAAAGCTGCGCTTGGCAGGGTGCTGCTTTTCGCGCAGCGCGCTCGCGGGCATGGCCGAACGGATGATATCGGCGAGCTCAAGCGTCGTTTCGATGGGCTTTTGCGCGCGGTGCTGGCAAATTCTCTTCGCGATGGCGGGCGCATAGCGCTCCTCGCCGTATTCAAAGAGGATGCGGCGCAGCTCTTCATAAGAATAGGTATTCACGACCTCGCGCGCGGTCAGTGCGGCGGATTCGTCCATGCGCATATCGAGCGGCGCGTCCTGCTTGTAGGAAAAACCGCGCTGCGCTTCGTCGAGCTGCGGGGAGGAAACGCCGAGGTCAAAAAGCATCCCGTCCACGCCGTGGACGCCCAGCTCGTGCAGCACAGCGTCGAGCGCGCTGAAATTGCTGTGGACGAGCGTGACCTTGTCCAAATAATCGCCGAGGCGGCGGTTTGCCGCTTCGATCGCGGTCTCGTCACGGTCAAGCGCAATGAGACGGCCCGTCGTCAGGCGGCGCACGATCTCGAGCGAATGTCCGGCGCGACCGAGCGTGCCGTCCACATAGATGCCGTCGGGCTTGATGGCGAGCGCGCCGAGGCACTCGTGCAGCAGTACCGGCTTATGGCCGTAGTTCTCTTCCATATCAGAATCCCAGCTCTTCCATCACGGCGGCCAGATTCTCGGGATTGAGCTCCTCGGCCTCGATCTCTGCCCACTTCTCCGCATTCCAGATCTCGGCGCGGTTCGAAACACCGATCACGACCACGTCTTTTTCAAGGTGGGCGTAGGCTCTGAGCTTCTGCGGCAGGACGATGCGCCCCTGCGCGTCGGGCTCGCACTTGGCGGCGTTGGCGAAGAGCGGGCGCATGGCCTTGGTCTTCGTGTAGGGCAGGCTTTCAAACTTTTCGGTAAAGCGCGCCCAGGAGGCGTCGGAATAGATGCTCAGGCAGGAGTCCATGCCCATGGTGACATAAAACGTGTCGCCGAGCTCCTCGCGCAGCTTCGCGGGGATAAAGAGCCGCCCCTTGGCGTCGATCGTGTGCTGATACTGACCCGTCACGGCGGCTGGCCCCCTTTTTCTGTGCATTTTCGCATACAGAGGGCACGAAAGCGTGACCTTTTCTTCATTTTGGAAAAAGCCGTGCCGCGTCCGATCTGATGCTTATGTGGGAAAGTAAGCCATTTTCATGGTATGATACACCACTTTCCCCCACCTTTGTTTTGAGTATACGAGATTCACATAAAAAATGCAAGCAGAAATTTCCCTGAGATTTCAAGCCTTTTACCGCTTTTTCCTGTGAAAATTCGGCCAGTGCACCGTATTTTTAAAACGCATGTTCTACTTTGGTTTTGGTTAAAAAAGGGCCGCCACAATATCTTGTGGCGGCCCTTTATGCTATGCCCAAATATAGATTATGTCTACCGATCATGTCGGTTTTTGTCACTTTTGACAAAATTTTATCCGTTCTGCGTCTGCTTTTCAGCTGACTGTGCCAGCTCCTCGCGGCGCTTCTGCATCTGCTCGGCAGAGGCGGCGCGGAAGCGCACGCGGGACTGCTTGACCTCCTCGAGCGCCATCTGGATGGCCTCCTCGGTGCGGCGCAGCGCATCCTCGGTGTACTCGTTGGCCACGCGGTACATTTCGCGCGAGCGGTCCTCGGCCTTTTTGATGATCTCGTGGCTCTTTTCGCGGGCGATACCGACCACCTCGGTCTCGGAGACCTTGTTCTTCGCGTCCTGCTCGGCCTGCTGCATCATGCGCTCGACGTCGCGCTTGGCGGCCTTGACATAGTCCTCCTTTGCGCGGATGAGCTCCTGCGCGCGGGAAAGCTCCACCGGGAGTTGGGCGCGAATCTCGTCGAGCAGGTCGAGCGCCTCGTCGCGGTTCAGAATGCACTTGTCGCTCGTCAGCGGCGCGTTCTTCGCGCCGTCGATCATCTCGTAAAGCATATCCAAAAGATGCTGCACATCATTATTCGCCATGGTCTTCTCTCCATCCTTTCACAAGCTCCGCCGCGCGCAGCGGCATATATTTTTCAAGGTCTTGTCCGTATTTGATCATCTCGCGCACCATCGTGGAGCTGATGTGCTGAAACTTCGGCTCCGCGACCAGCAGCACCGTTTCGAGCGCGCCGTCCGACACATCGCGATAGATGAGCGAAAGCTGCTGCTCGGCGTCAAAATCCACGCTGTTGCGCACGCCGCGCACGAGAAACTGCGCGTTTTTGCGCAGCGCGTAGTCGGTCAGAAGTCCGCCGCCGAGCTCAGCTTCCACATTGGGGAACTCCTCGACGCTCGCGCGCATGAGCGCGAGCTTCTGCTCGTCGGTGAACATCGGGTGCGTCTTCGTCCCGTTCGGCACGATGGACACATACACGCGGTCAAAGAGCTTCGATGCGCGCGCGATAATGTCCTGATGCCCGATCGTCACAGGGTCGAACGAGCCGGGAAACACTGCGATTCTCATGCCTCTTCCTCCACCGCGCGGTGATAGATGCTCACCTTGATCTTGCCGTAGCGGTACTCGCGATACAGTCCGTACGGCGCGGGAAGCTCGGGAAGCGTCTGGTTCTGCGGACTTTCCGCGACCATTATACCATGGGGTGATAAAATGTCAAACTGCGCGATCTTTTCCATCGCCTGCTCCAAAAGTCCGCTTTCGTACGGCGGATCGAGGAAGATGATGTCGAACCTCCCGCTCTGCGTGCCGAGCGCGGCGAGCGAATCACCGCAGATGACCTGCGCGTTTTCTTCCAGATGGCACAGCGCGAGATTTTCGCGCACGAGCTTGACCGCGTCTGCACGCTTGTCAACAAAAAGCGCGCTTTTTGCCCCACGCGAGAGCGCCTCGATGCCGAGCTGCCCCGTGCCCGCAAAAAGATCGAGCACGCGCGCATCCTCCACGTCGAACTGGATACAATTAAAAATACTTTCCTTGACCTTGTCGGTCGTCGGGCGGGTCTCCATGCCCTTGAGCTCGCCCAGCCGCCGTCCGCGCGCCGAGCCTGTGATAACTCTCATGTTTATCCCTCCGCAGCGCCCAAAGCGGGCGCAATGAACTCGTTAGTTTCCATAATACGTGAATTTCCGTTTATTTTCAATAGAGTCCTTGACATTTTCCCGCATTTTACGCAAAATATTTTCTCTTGTTATTCTGCACCGCTTCGTATATAATGATATAGTCATATCATATCGACCAGGGAGAAAGGAGTATCTTCCATGATCAGGCTACAAACCGAAAAGGGCGAAGTCAGCATTTCCGACGCCGCCCTGTCTAATATCACCGGCGCCGCGGCCACGAGCTGCTTTGGCGTCAAGGGCATGGCCTACCGCTCGATGACCGACGGGCTCGTCCACCTGCTGCGCCGCGAGGCGATGAGCAAGGGCGTGCGCATCATCCCCCACGAAGAAGGGGACATTTCCATCGAGCTGCACATCGTTGTGGAGCACGGCGTGAACATCGCCGCCGTCTGCCGCTCCATCATCAATCAGGTGCGCTATATGGTCAGCGAAAACACCGGCGCAAGCATCCGCAGCATCGACGTTTGCGTCGACAGCATGAATATGTAAAAACCGAGGAGGACATCATCCTATGCACGATACCATCAATGGTGCCATGTTCAAGGAGATGCTGCTCTTCGGCACCGTCTCCATCGCACAGGCACAGCAAGCTATCAATGATTTGAATGTATTCCCCGTTCCCGACGGCGACACGGGCACGAACATGAGTCTTACCATCCAGACCGCGGCGCAGGAGCTCAAGAAGATCGAGCCCGCGACGGTCGATCAGGCCGCCTCTGTCACGGCGTCCGCGCTGCTGCGCGGCGCGCGCGGCAATTCCGGCGTCATTCTGTCGCTTCTCTTCCGCGGCATCGCCAAGGAGCTCAAGGGCTGCAAAGAGGCCGACGGCGCGGCGTTTGCCGCCGCGCTTCAGGAGGGTGTCGCCGCGGCGTATAACGCCGTGATGAAGCCCGCCGAGGGTACGATCCTGACCGTTTCGCGTCTCGCTGCCGAGCGCGCCGTGAACGCGGCCGAGGAGCACAACAGCGTCGAGTACGTCATCGAGCAGGCCATCGCCCAGGGCGAGATCACGCTCGCGCAGACGACTGACATGAACCCCGTTCTCAAAAAGGCCGGCGTCGTCGACGCGGGCGGCAAGGGCTTCCTGCTGATTCTCGGCGGTATGCTCAGCGCCCTGCGCGGCGAGGAGCGCCCCGAGCTCACCGAAGAGAATGCACAGGAGAAGGCCGATTTTGCCATGCTCAACGAAGAGGACATCACCTTCACGTTCGACACCGTGTTCATCGTCCGCAAGAGCGGACGCAGCATTGAGCCGTTCCGCCGCTTCCTCGACGGCATCGGCGATTCGCTCGTCATCGGCGAGGACGACGAGGCTTTCAAAGTCCACGTTCACACCGACATTCCGGGCGAGGCGCTGACCGAGGCGCAGAAGTACGGCACGCTCGAGCTTGCGAAAATCGAGAACATGCGCACGCAGGCCCAGCAGCTCGCCGCCGGCGGCAAGGCCCAGTCCACCGACGACCTTGAGGCCATCGAGCAGGAGCTCGAAGCCGCCGAGCACGAAAATGCCGGTGAAGCCGAGCCCGAAAAGGACTTTGGCTTCCTCGCGGTCTGCGCGGGTGAGGGCCTTGCGAACGTCTTCACCGACCTTGGCGCCGACGGCGTCATCAGCGGCGGACAAACCATGAATCCCTCGACCGAGAGCATCCTCAAGGAGATCAAAAAGGTCCCCGCGCACACCGTTTTCGTGCTGCCGAACAACAAGAACATCATCATGGCCGCACAGCAGTGCATCGGCCTGACGGAGAAGACTGTCGTGGTCATCCCAACCGCCTCCATCCCGCAGGGCGTGAGCGCGATGATGGCCGTCGATCCCGACATGAGCGACGCAGACGCCATCGCCAAGGCGATGACGGACGCCGCGCAGTGCGTCTCCACCGCGCAGATCACCTACGCCGCGCGCAATTCCGATTTTGACGGCTTCGACATCCACGAGGGCGATTATCTGGCACTTCTGGACGGCAAGCTGCTCGGCACCGACCGCGACGTCTCCGCGCTGCTCGACGGGCTCTCCGACGAGGCAGCGTCCCGCGAAGCGGAGTTCATCACCGTCTTCTACGGCGAGGATGTGAATGAAGAGGACGCGCGCAAGGCGTGCGACGCCTTCACCCGCAAGTGCCCGGATGCCGAGGTCAATCTGATCTGCGGCGGCCAGCCGGTCTATTACTATATCATCTCGATCGAATGACCCAAGCACAGCAAAGCGGAGCAGGATTTCTCCTGCTCCGCTTTTTTCTGCCCGTCAGACGTTCATCTTCCGCCCGAGGAGCTTCATCAAGAGCTCTGCGTGGCGGTATTCGTCTTCGCTCATCGTCGCAAACAGCTTGCTGAGGCACAGATCCAGCGTCTCCTCTCCCGCGCGGGCGTAATTGTAGCCCGCACAGGCCTCCGCATGGTAGAGGCTGCGCAGCAGCGCGCAGAGGTCGCACGTATCCGGCTGCTCCACGCACACGCGCGGGCAGTATGCCTTGCCGGTGATTAAGTAGATCGCGGCAGCCAGATCGCGCGCGTGGCGCTTCTCGTCCTCGCTCAGCGCGCGGAAGGCTCGCGCCATCTCGCGCCGCGGCGTGCACGAGGAGAGATACGCGTACACCTGCGCGTCGCCAAGTTCCTCGCGCAGAAAGCCCTGCAGCACCTCGACCGATACGCTTGCCTCGCTGCCCATGCAGCAAGGGTTCGCCTCCGCGCCCGGGAGCGTGAGCTCGCTATTCTGTGCGCTCATCTGTGCGTTTGCATTGTCCTCCATCGGGTACGGGTCCTCCCCCGGCGCGACGCGCTTCCACACCTCGCGGCATGCTTCATAGTCGCAGGCGCAGGGCTTTTTTATTTCCGTCATGTTCTTCTTCCCCTTTCCGGAACGGTTCTCGTCTCTATCCTATGCGTGCATTTTTCAGGCGTGCAGAGCCGATATTTCCCTATTTCCCGCAGGGAAAAAGAAAATCTTGAAAATCGCACCTCTCTCGTTGATTTTTTCCATTTTTTCTGGTAAACTACATTTGTTTTGTATTTTTGCACATTTTGTTGCATTTGCAACTTTTCATTCTCTGCCATCTGGTCCATACTAAAGACAAGCAATGGCAGTTTCTGTAAGGAGGTCTTCTTTTCATGCTGGAACTGAAGCACATCACCTATACCGTCTCCACCCCTGAGGGAGAGCAGACGATCTTAAACGACATTTCCATCGACATTCCTGACCGCAAGCTCATCGTCTTCACCGGCCCCAACGGCGGCGGCAAGACGACGCTCGCCAAGGTCATCATGGGCCTTGTCACGCCGACGGGCGGCCAAATCCTCTTCAACGGTCAGGACATCACGCACCTTGGCATCACCGAGCGCGCAAAACTCGGCATCAGCTACGGCTTTCAGCAGCCGCCGCGCTTCAAGGGCATCACGGTGCGCAACCTTCTGACCATCGCCTCGGGCGATGCAAACCTCAGCAAGGACAAGTGCTGCAAATACCTCACGCAGGTAGGCCTCTGCGCCAACGACTATCTCGACCGCGAGGTCGACGTCTCCCTCTCCGGCGGCGAGGTCAAGCGCATCGAGATCGCAACGCTCCTTGCCCGCGGCAGCGAGCTGATGATCTTCGACGAGCCTGAGGCCGGCATCGACCTGTGGAGCTTCGCGCGCCTGACTGAGACCTTCGAGCAGCTGCGCCAGCGCGAGCTTGCGACGATGATCATCATCTCGCATCAGGAGCGCATCATCCAGCTCGCCGACGAGATCGTCGTCGTGGGCGGCGGCGAGCTCAAGCACCGCGGCAGCACAGAAGAAATTTTCCCGCTCATCATGGCGGACACGCTGGGCTCCTGCCCGGTGCTGAACAAGTAAGGAGGTAGTACACAATATGATCACCGAAATCGACGCTTCCCTGCTTGAAAAGATCGCCGACCTGACGGGCAAGCCCGTCGGCGCGTTCAACATTCGAAAGGACAGCGGATGCGAGGCGCGCCAGTCCACCGAGCACATCGCCATCGACCCGCAGCCCGAGGGCAAAAGCGGCATCATCATCCGCATCAAGGACGGTACGAAGGGCGAGCAGTGCCACATCCCCGTCATCATCAGCAAGAGCGGCGTGACCGAAATGGTCTACAACGACTTCTACGTCGGTGAGAATTGCGACGTTGAGATCGTCGCAGGCTGCGGCATCCACAACTCCGGCTGCAACGAGAGCCGCCATGACGGCATCCACACCTTCTACATTGGCAAAAACTCCCACGTGCGCTACTCGGAAAAGCACTACGGCGAGGGCGACGGCAGCGGCACGCGCGTTATGAACCCCACCACCATCGTCTACCTCGGCGAGGGCGCGAGCATCCAGATGGAGACCGTGCAGATCCGCGGCATCGACTCCACCGTGCGCAAGACGAAGATCGTCTGCGGCAAGGACGCCGAGGCCGTCATCACCGAGCGCCTTCTCACTCACGGCAAGCAGCACGCCGAGAGCGACATGGAGATCGAGCTCAACGGCGAAGATGCGCGCGGCCGCGTCATCTCCCGCTCTGTTGCGCAGGATGAGTCCAAGCAGATCTTCCACCCCGTGGTCGTCGGCAACAGCAAGTGCTTCGGCCATGTGCAGTGCGACTCGATCATCATGGGCAAGGCCACGATCGAATCCATCCCCGCCATCACCGCGAATTCGACCGACGCGCAGCTCATCCACGAGGCTGCCATCGGCAAGATCGCAGGCGACCAGCTCTTAAAGCTCCAGACCCTTGGTCTCACCGAGGAGGAGGCCGAAGACACGATTCTCAAGGGCTTCCTCGCCTGAAAAATTTGATAGGAACCGACGAAAAAGCGCGACGCCCGAGATCGGGCATCGCGCTTTTTCTGTTGCTGTGTTGGTTCAATCGGTGAAATCAGGATAACCGTCTTTGAGAGACTCATCGTAGATCGCACGCTCGCCGCCGATGAATTTGGGACGCGTCCGCGCGGCCAGCACAATGGCCTGACCGATGCGGTTCTGCTTCAAGCGAACGGGAACGGCGACCTTTTTGAGGTGCATGCCGATCAGCGTGCCGCCGATGTCAAGTCCGGCGTCGGCGTGTATCTCTTCGAGCGCCACGGGATGGCGGAACGCTTTGTACGCAGCCGTCGCAAACGAGCTGCCCGCCTTGGGCTGAGGCAGGACGTTGACGATCTCGCCGTTCGGCACAGCCTCGTGCTCCACGATCAGCGCGCGGTTCAAATGCTCGCAGCACTGGGCGGCAAGATACACGCCCATGGGCGAAAATACGCTGGAGAGCCCTCGGAAGATGGCGTCCGCCACCTCCGGCGTCGACCAGCTGCCGACCTGATGGCCCACGACCTCGCTCGTGCTGCAGCCGATGACGACGATCTGTCCGCGGCGCAGATGTGCGATCTCCGCAAGCTCGCGTGCCGCCTCTGCCGCCTCCTGCTCCGCCTGTTCCACCAGACGATGATTTTCTACCTCATGTACGATTCCCGCCATGATCTGACACCTCTTTAGAAATTTATTATGCCAGCTTCTCCGTCACCTTGGCGCGCTCAAGCACCGTGACCAGCAGCACGCCGACCACGAGGCCGACCGCACCTTGGAAGATGTTGCCGGGGATGCTTGCCGCAGCGGCAAGGCCCTTGCCCAGCAAGAGAGAAGCGTAGCCGAAATAGCCGAGCACCATGATGATCTCGCTCACAACGCCGCCAGCGATGCGGGAGGTCGCAGTGCGGCCCATCTTTTCATACATCAGCGCAGCGACCAGCGCCATCACGCCCTTGATGACCAGGGTGCCCGGAGCGTAGTGCGCATAGCCGAGGAAAATGTCTGCCAGCATCGAGCCGATGCCGCCCGCCGCAAAGCCATACCAGGGGCCCAGCAGCCAACCGGACAGCAGCACGAAGCAGTCGCCCAGGTTCACATAGCCCTGCATCGGAGAGGGGATCTGCACGACCATCGTCGCCACGCAGACAAGCGCCGCAAGCAGTGCGGCAAGGACAAGCTTTCTGATCTTTTTATCGTTCATGATCGGGTGCTCCTTTGTTTTGGTTGTTGGCCGTATTATATCCCGTCCTGGTATTATTCATATAGTCAAAACAAAACAAATTATGCAGACCAGATTTGCCCTAAGCTGGAAAAAAGCGGCGCAGCCAGAGCTGCGCCGCACATTGGGAAGGATTTAGTCCTCCTTGGTCTCCTCGGCTTCGGAAGGCTCCTTGGGTTCCTCCGCAACGGGCGCTTTCTCTTCCGCGTCCTTCTCGATGGTCACCTCGATGATGGGCTCCTGCGCCTTCTTGGCAGCGGCAGCCTCAGCCTTGGCGGCCTCGTAAGCGGCGAGCTTCTCCTGAGAGGCCTTGATGGCCGCGACGATATCGGCGACCGCTTCGGGCGCGTCACCCTCGAGCGTGGAGACATACCACTCGCCGATGGCGCGGTAGTTCTTGTCCATGCTGCGGCGCTCAGATGCCATCTCATACTCGGTCTTGGCCTTATCGGCAACGGCATTTGCCTTTTCACTGGCAACGGCCGCGACCTGCTGTGCCTTCTCAGTCGCCACGAACGCGACGTCCTGAACCTTCTTGCTGAAGTTATCGAAAAATGCCATAATACTTTCTCCTTTCAAACCGTGTCCTCGGGTTTGTTATTGACAGTATAAGCTACCGGGGCTTTCATTTCAATGGATAATTTACGACAAAAGTATAAATTTTTTGTGACAGCGTTCACTTTTTCTCGACCCAGCCCTGCGCGCAGCCGACGGCGCGCTTCCAGCCGCGGTACAGCTCCTCACACTCGTACTGCGCCCGCTCGGGGGTGAAGACGCGCTCGCTGCACCGGAGCGTGCTCAGCTCGTCCAAGTCCTTCCACACGCCCGCGGCCAGACCCGCGAGCGATGCCGCGCCAAACGCCGTCGTCTCGACCATCGCGGGCCGGTCGACCGGAATGCGCAGCAAATCCGCCTGAAACTGCATCATCAAATCGCTGACGCTCGCGCCGCCGTCGACACGCAGGACAGATATCTCGCAGCCGGCGTCCTGCCGCATGGCGGTCATCAGGTCGGTGACCTGATAGGCGATGGATTCGAGCACTGCGCGGGCGAAGTGCGCCTTCGTCGTGCCGCGCGTGATGCCCACGACGCAGCCGCGCGCATACATATCCCAATACGGCGCACCGAGGCCCGTGAACGCGGGCACTAAGTAAATGCCGCCGCTGTCGGGAACGGATTCTGCCAGAATGTCGCACTCGTGCGAGGTCGAAATGACTTGCAGCTCGTCGCGCAGCCATTGAATGGCCGAGCCCGCGTTGAAGACGCTGCCCTCGAGCGCGTAGGTCGTCTCGCCGTTTAAGCTCCAGCCCACCGTCGTCACCAGTCCCGCGCGCGAGCGCACCGGCGCGCCGCCGACGTTCATCAGCGTGAAGCAGCCCGTGCCGTAGGTGTTCTTCGCCTGTCCGCGCGTAAAGCAGCCCTGCCCGAACAGCGCCGCCTGCTGGTCACCCGCCGCGCCGCAGATCGGCACGCCCGCAAGGGCTTCGAGCCCTTCGATGCCCTCCGCCACCGTGCCGTAGACCTCGGAGTTGGACACGGGACGCGGCAGAATGTTCATCGGAATGTCCAGCAGCGCGCAGAGCTCTTCATCCCACGAAAGCGTGTGGATGTTGAAGAGCATCGTGCGGCTGGCGTTCGAGTAGTCCGTCACGTGGACCTTGCCGCCCGTCAGCCTCCAGATGAGCCATGTCTCCACCGTACCGAATAAAATTTCGCCGCGCTCAGCCCTTTCCCGCGCGCCGGGGACGTGGTCGAGCAGCCACTTGATCTTCGTCGCGGAAAAGTAGGCGTCGATGTGCAATCCCGTTTTCTCGGCCACAAGCTCGCTCACGCCGCGCTTTTCGCGAAGGGCATCCGCGATGTCCGCCGTGCGGCGGCACTGCCAGACGATGGCGTTGTGGATGGGCACGCCCGTCGCGCGATCCCAAAGAATCGTCGTCTCGCGCTGGTTCGTGATGCCGATCGCCGCGACCGCGCGGCCAAGGCCCGATTCGCGCAAGGCCTGCGCGGCAACGGCGCGCTCGCTCTCCCAGATCTCGTTCGGGTCGTGCTCGACCCAGCCGGGCTGCGGATAATACTGCTGAAACGGCTGCTGCGCGTGTCCGCCGACACTGCCATCGCGCCCGAACAGAATGGCGCGCGAGCTGGTCGTCCCCTGATCGAGCGCCAAAATATACCGCTGCATGAAGATACCCCCTTGTTCATTTGGACCGCCTTATGCTATACTAATAAATAAGATTATATCATGCAGGAGGGTTTTGCGCCATGGCTATTTGCAGGGAATTTTACTTTCCCTCGTCGGACGGCTCCTCGCGCATTCACGCGGCGGAGTGGACACCCGAGAGCGGTGAGATCATCGGCGTTTTACAGATCGCGCACGGCGTGGCGGAATACGGCATGCGCTACGCACCGTTTGCCGAATTCATGACCGAGCACGGCTTTGCCGTCGTGGCGAACGACCACCTCGGCCACGGCCTTTCCGCCGAGAAGGACGCCGACACGCTCTATTTCGGCCCGTGCGACGGCTGGAAGCATGTTGTGGACGACATGTACGCCCTGCGCTGCCGCACGAAGGAAAAATATCCCGATGTTCCCTATTTTCTCATGGGCCACTCGATGGGCTCGTTCCTGACGCGCACCTATCTCATCCGCTATCCCGGCACCGTTGACGCCGCCATCATCATGGGCACGGGGCATCAGTCCCCCGCGATCGTCGCGGGCGGGCGCGCCATTGCCAAGGCCGCGGGCAAGCGCCACGGCTTCAAGGCGCACTCTCCGCGCGTGGAGGCGCTGGCTTTCGGTGCTTACAACAAGGCGTTCGCGCCCAACCGCACGGAGGTCGACTGGCTCAGCGCGAGCGACAACAATGTTGACGCCTACATTGCCGACCCCCTCTGCGGTCAGAAGGCGAGCATTGGCCTCTTCTACGAGATGCTCGGCGGCATCCGCTTCATCAGCACGCCGAAAAACATCGCGTCGATGAACCGCAACACGCCCATTCTCTTCATCTCCGGCGACAAGGACCCTGTCGGCGAGATGGGCAAGGGCGTCAAGCGCGCATACGAGGCCTTCCGCCGCGCCGGCGTGCGCGACGTGGAGCTGAAGCTCTACAAGGGCCTGCGGCACGAGATTCTGAATGAAGACTGCCGTGCCGTGGTCTATAACGACCTGTGGAGCTGGATCGAAAAACATTTATGAATAAAGTCAGGAAGGCGAACCGTCAGGCGGTTCGCCTTCTTTTACTTCGGAGCAACGTTCGCGGCGTCAAAGCGTCGATATCGTGCGTCGTGAGCAGGACGCGCGCGGTCAGGATGCCGTCAAGCGTGACGAGGAACACCGCCAGCGCCGCGGCCCACTCTGGAAGCAGTGCGGCATAGCCCTCCAGAACCGGCTGCACATACCGCACGGCGAGCATCGACAATATTCCCCAGCAGATGGAAAACGGCAGGCAGATGCGGCCGTTCACGTCGCATTTGGTCGAAGAATAGTCCCAGAACTGCACTTGAAACAGCCTTTCATAGCCCCAGTGCACGGCGTATTCCATCGCCGTCGCCGCGAGCATACCGAGCAAGATCTGCTCCCACGCGCCGGGGAGCTTTTCCGCCCCCAGCAATAAAATCGTGACCATTGCAAAGCCGTACACCGGACACAGCGGCAGGAACACGAAGCACCGCCGCAGCCGGTGGCTCGATCTCGTCGCTGCGGTGAAGAGCTTTTCCAAGCAATAGCCCAAAAAGCTGTAAGCAAACCAGTACCAGATATGATCCATTTCTTCCTCCGCGTCCGTTTTTTTCAGTATGGCCCGCGCAGATGGAAAAATGCGTGCCGCGCGCGTTGCAAAGCGCGGCGAATCATGGTAAAATGACAAAAAATCGACAGGAGAACACAACTATGCCTGATACCTGGGAAGCTCTGGAACACGACTGTAAAAATTGCCGCGAATGCTCGCTGTGGGAGACGCGCACGAACGTCGTCTTCGGCGTCGGCAATCAGAATGCTGAAGTTTTATTCATCGGCGAAGGCCCCGGCGCGAACGAGGATGCGCAGGGCGTGCCATTCGTCGGCAGGGCCGGTCATCTGCTTGACGACATGCTTGAGATCATCGGCCTCAAGCGCGACGATGTGTATATCGCCAACATCGTCAAGTGCCGCCCGCCGGAAAACCGCGACCCGCTCGGCGTGGAGCAGGACGCCTGCATCGGCTATCTTCGCCGTCAGGTCGCGCTGCTGCGGCCCAAGATTATTGTCTGTCTCGGACGCATCGCGGCCATGCGCATCATCAAGCCCGACTTCAAGATCACGCGTGAGCACGGGCAGTGGTTCGAAAAGAACGGCTTTCAGATGATGGCCGTGTATCACCCCGCGGCACTGCTGCGCGATCCGCGCCGCAGGCCCGAGTCGTTTGAGGATTTCAAGGGCTTACAGCAGAAGATCAATGAGCTTTGCGAGCACACCCATGCCGTTTCCTAATGCAAATAGCATACTTTTCGGTGCTGTGCCCTGCCAAATTCCTACATAAATGGTGTTTTTTGGATAAAAATGCTATTGACGGCCATTTTTGTGTGTGCTATATTACTACCATCCTTTTTGAAAGGACTTGGAGCTTGAGTGATGAAGACTGTTGTAAGCAACGTTGCATATCGCTTTTACTATTACTCTTACTTTTACTTTAAGGACAAGGTAAGAGCGATTTGTGATGCCCGTAGCTGAAAGGTCTTTCGAACCAACACTTGAAGGTCACTTCAAAAAGAGTTGAGTCAAGGAACCCGCCGTATGGACCACAAGTCCTTACAGCGGGTTTTATTGTTATCAGCGAGAAATAAAAATTGGAGGAAAAAAGCATGAACACCAAACGCATCATTTCTCTTGTTGCCTCTCTTGCCCTCGTTCTCAGCCTGAGCGTGGGTCTGACCGGCTGCGGCGATAAGGCCGCACAGGACGACAATCAGGGCAGCACCGACGGCGAAGGCACGAAGTACACCGTCGGCATCTGCCAGCTCGTGCAGCACGAGGCACTCGACGCTGCCACCCAGGGCTTCATTGACGCGCTGAATGAGGCTCTGCCCGGCCAGGTCGAGATCGTGAACAAGAACGCCTCCGGCGACAGTGCCAACTGCTCCACCATCGTCAACGGCTTCGTCTCCGACGGCGTTGACCTCATCATGGCGAACGCCACTCCGGCGCTGACCGCCGCGGCTGCCGCCACGAGCGACATCCCCATCCTCGGCACTTCCATCACCGCTTACGGCGTTGCTCTTGATATTGACGACTTCAACGGCACTGTCGGCGGCAACATCTCCGGCACCAGCGACCTCGCTGACCTTGAGGCGCAGGCCAACATGATCACCGAGTGGTTCCCCGATGCCACGAAGGTCGGCCTGCTGTTCTGCTCCGCCGAGCCCAACTCCCGCTACCAGATTGAAGAGGTCGCCAAGTACCTCTCCGACAAGGGCATTGAGACCCAGGAGTTCGCCTTCACTGACACGAACGACGTCGCTTCCGTGACCCAGTCCGCCGCCGACTACTCCGACGTTGTCTACGTCCCCACCGATAACACCGCCGCCTCCAACACCGAGGCCATCGCAAACGTTCTCGTTCCCGCGGGCGTGCCTGCCATCTGCGGCGAAGAGGGCATCTGCAAGGGCTGCGGCGTCGCGACCCTCTCCATCAGCTACTATGACCTCGGCGTGACCACCGGTAAGATGGCCGCCAAGATCCTGACCGGCGAGGCCGACATCTCCGAGATGCCCATCGAGTTCACCGAGGCCACCCCGAAGTACAACGCCTCCATGTGCGAGACGCTCGGCATCAAGCCTCTCGAGGGCTACACCGCCATCGAAGAGTAATCTGATCACATCCCCCCGCAGGCAGGGACGGGCTTAGCCCGTTCCTGCCTCAACAAGAGATAGGAGGAGAGAACCCATGAGTTTTCTTTCGTCGCTGATGAACGCCCTGCCCGGCGCTGCCGCACAGGGTCTCGCCTGGGGCATTATGGCCATCGGCGTTTACATCACCTTCCGCATTCTGGACGTGGCGGACCTGACCGTCGACGGCTCGCTGGCAACCGGCGGCGCTGTCTGCGTCATGCTGATCCGCGGCGGCTTCAATCCCTGGATCGCCCTGCTGTGCGCGATGCTCGCCGGTATGCTGGCAGGCCTCGTCACCGGTCTTTTCCACACGCGCTGCGGTATTCCGGCCATCCTCGCCGGTATCCTGACGCAGCTTGCGCTGTATTCGATCAATCTGCGCATCATGGACAGCAAGGCAAACCAGGCACTCAGCGTTGATAAATATCCGCTGCTGCTTTCGCAGCGCTATGTGCGCGAGCTCTCGATGAACAATCCCCTGCCGCTGCTGCTTCTCTTCACAGCCGCGGTCATCGCCATCCTGTACTGGTTCTTCGGCACGGAGAAGGGCAGCTCGCTGCGCGCGACCGGCGCAAACCCCCACATGGCGCGCGCACAGGGCATCAACACGAACTCGAATATCGTGCTTGGCCTGATGGTCTCGAACGGTCTTGTTGCCCTCTCCGGCGCGCTGCTGGCGCAGTATCAGGGCTCGAGCGACATCAACATGGGCCGCGGCGCCATCGTCATTGGCCTTGCCGCCGTCATCATCGGTGAGGTCATCTTCGGCAAGATCTTCACGAACTTCGGCCTCACGCTGCTGGCCGTTTCCATCGGCGCGATCATCTACTACATCGTGCTCCAGATCGTACTGCAGCTCGGTCTGAACACCAACGACTTAAAGCTCATCACGGCGCTGATCGTGGCGGTCTTCCTCGCCATCCCCTACTGGAAGAGCAAGATGTTCCGCCGCAAGGTGCAGCCCCAGAGCGCAAAGAACGGAGGCAACGGCCATGCTTGAACTCAAGGAACTTTATAAGACCTTCAACCCCGGCACCATCAACGCCAAGACCGCGCTGAACGGCCTGAGTCTGACGCTGAACGACGGCGACTTCGTCACCGTCATCGGCGGCAACGGCGCGGGCAAGTCCACGATGCTCAACGCCACCGCCGGCACGTTCTTTGTCGACTCCGGCAAGGTCATCATCGACGGCTCCGACGTCACGAACCTGCCCGAGCACAAGCGCGCGGCATTCATCGGCCGCGTGTTCCAGGACCCGATGATGGGCACCGCCCCCTCGATGTGGATCGAAGAGAACCTCGCCCTCGCCGCCCGCCGCGGCCAGCGCCGCGGTCTTTCCTGGGGCGTGACGAAGGAGGAAAAGGAGCAGTACCGCGAGCTGCTCGGCGGTCTCGGCCTCGGCCTTGAGTCCCGCCTGACCACCAAGGTTTCGACGCTCTCCGGCGGCCAGCGTCAGGCGCTCACGCTGCTGATGGCAACGCTCAAGCGCCCCAAGCTGCTACTGCTCGATGAGCACACCGCAGCCCTCGACCCGAAGACCGCCGCCAAGGTCATGGAGCTCACTGACCGCATCGTGCGCGAGGGCCAGCTCACCACGCTGATGATCACGCACAACATGCGCGATGCCATTCAGTACGGCAACCGCCTCATCATGCTGCACGACGGCCACGTCATCCTCGACATTGCGGGCGAGGAGAAGAAGAAGCTGACCGTGCCCGATCTTCTTGAGCAGTTCACGAAGGCCAGCGGCGACGAGTTCGCCAATGACCGCGCGATCCTCTCCTAACGTTTTCTCTCTCCCCTATAAAGCACAAAAAGAGCCTGAACGCTAATGTTCAGGCTCTTTTCTTATCCTTTTTACGCCTCCCGCAGCACGACCTCGACAATGCCGACATCGTCGGTATCGGGGTAGAAGTTCACTTGCCACGGCTCAGTAAAGCCGGGGTCGGCCTCCTCCTGCACAGACCGCACCATATCGCGGATGCCGTCACGGTCCGCGGTGAAGTACGTGAAGCGCACGGCGATACGGCTGAGCGCGCCCTCGCGCGCCGTCAGGCGCAGAAGGTCCGGCAGCGCCTCGGTGCTCGTCGCGGTGACAATGCCCGCCTGCTCCTCCGCCGTGCGGCGGTAGCCGAGGCGCACGTGCATCTCGTAATAGGCGCGCTCCTGCGTATCGGTGTAGCTGATGTAGTCAAGAAGATACGCGCCCAGTGCCGTCTCCTCCTGCACCTCCTTACAGGCCTGCTCGGCCATGGCCGCGGCGTCTTCCTCGCTGTAAATACGCACAACGCCTTCCTCGCTGTGCTCGCCAAGGAGCAGCAGCAGCGCATTGACGAGGTCCTGATAGCTGTCGGCGCGCAGGGTGTCCGCACCCTCGTTTTCCCAGTAGACCTCGCTGTGCGGCGTGGAAACGCTGTAGGAACGCTCAAGCACGACGTTGCCGCCGCAGCCCGAGAGCATCAGGCAGAGCGCCAGCGAAAGCGGAATGAACTTTTTGCGCACGGCGCTCCCTCCTTTTGGGCGAAATCTATCTTTCTCAGTAGCCAAGCGGCTCGTCGACGAGCACGACCTCGGTCTCGCAGCTGCGGATGGCCTCCCACAGCACGACAAGGCCGCGGCAGATGCGCTGCGGGCTCTTGCAGTCGTAGCAGCAGTCGCCGTTCACTGCGCAGGGCGTCTTCACGCCGAGGCGCTGCGCGTTTTTCGGTGCAGCAATGTTGCGGGCGCGCCAGAGCGCTTCGTCATAGGTCGGCGCGATCTTGTTGCTGCCGACGACAAACCACACCTTCTTATGGCCGTAGAGCGACGAGGACACACGGTTGCCCGTCCCGTCGATGTTGATGATCTCGCCCGTTTCGGCAAGGCCGTTGGCCGAGAGCAGGTAGTTGTCGCACGTCGAGGCGTTTTTGAGCACCTCGGCAGCGTTCATGCCGTCGGGCACGTTCCAGTGGCTGAACATCTTGTTGTGCTTGCCGAGGCTTTCAAAAAGCCCCATCTGAGAGAGCGTCATGCTGCCGCCGAACGATACGCTCTCTCCGTCGATCTGCGCGTTCAGATAGTCCGCCGCTTCCTTCGCCGTCGCGAAGGCAGATACCTTGAAGCCGCGCTCTTTGAGATTCTTCTCCACCGTCGTAAGATCCATTCCTGCTTCCTCCGTGTATCCCGATATTCTTAGAGACCCTGCGGGTCGTATTCGCCAAAGCCCTCACCGAGCACCTCGCTCGCGTCGCAGACGATGAAAAAGGCGTCGGGGTCGAGCTCCTTGATATAGCGCTTGATGGAAACCGCTTCCTTCTTGCGGATGGCACAGAACAGCAGCGGACGCTCCGCACCCGTGTAGCCGCCCTTGCCGTTCAGGAGCGTCACGCCCATGTCGCGCCGCAGCATCTCCTGCATGATCTCCTCATACTTGTCGCTGATGATGTAGGCGACCTTCGCCGTGTTCTGACCGTAGACGACCAGATCGAGCACCTTCGTCGTGATATAGAGCGCGAGCGCGCCGTAGAGCGCGTTGTTGATGCTGTGGAACACCGCGGCGTAGATCAGAATGATCGTCAGGTCGATGCCGAGGCAGATGTTGCCGATTGACAGCCGTTCAACGTGCGATCTTACGATCCACGCGCCGAGCTCCGAGCCGCCCGTCGTCGTCTCCTCGCGGAATAAAAGTCCCGAGGCGATGCCGAGCGTCACGCCGCCGTACAGGCACGCAAGCAGCGGGTCCATGGGCGCAAACTCGTGGATGGCCGCGACAACGTCGATCAAAATGGAGCTCAGCGTCATCGTGTAGATGGACTTGCACAAAAATGCGAAGCCGAATTTTTTAAGTCCCACGATAAAAAGCGGCACATTGAGCACGATGACCATCGTACCGACCGGCAGAATGGGTGCAAAAAAGTTAATGATCTGCGAAATACCCGTAAAGCCGCCGACCGTAAAGCCATTCGGTGCATAGAACCAATCGAACGACAAGGCATACAGCACGCAGGCAAGCGTGACAATGATATAGCTTTTCACCTGCTCGCGCAGTTTTTTATTTTTCATAAATTTTCTCCCCCTCATATGTTTCTCTCAGGCTTCCGACGTCAAATCAGCGAGAGCTGCTTGTCGTCGCTGTCCTCCGTCTTGAGCAGCGCGCCCGTCGCGGGAATGCTGCGGCCGCGGTAGCGGGCAAGGTCGGTGATGCCGGTCTCCTCCGGGAAGCGCACCGTGTCGAGCACGTACTTCTTTTTGAGCGTCAGCAGCGCGACGCCCTGCGTCGTGCGCGTCGTCTTCACACCAAGAAGCGCCGTGTTGACGATCAGCACGCGCGGCTCTGTCGAATAGACGGCGATCTCGCGGTCTTCCTTGAGATGCAACAGCGCTTTGAGTGGGCTCTTGTCGCTGTAAGCGCCGGTCAGGCGGCGGCGGTTCGAGGTCGTCTTGTAGGCCGACAGCTCGACCTTCGCGGCCTTGCCGTTTTCGAAGAAGAAGATCATATAGCCGCTGTAATCGCCGGGAAGCACCATGCCCATGACGCTCTCGCCCTCGTCCATGCCGAGCTTCGCGGGTAAGTAGTCACCCAGCTGGCTCGCCTTGCCGTCGGCAAAGTCGCTCGCGCGCGTCTTGTAGACCTGCGCCTTATCGGTGAAGAACATCAGCTCGGCGGCGTTGGAGCTCTCCACGCTCATGCTGAGCGCGTCGTCCTCCTTGAACTTCTGCTCGCCGGACATGCGAAGTGACTGCGGCGTGATCTTTTTGAAGTACCCGTGCTGCGACAAAAACAGCGTCACGGGATAGTCCTCGATGGCGTCCTCCTCGCTCTCGGCGTCCTCGGCATAGTCATAGAGGATGCCGGTGCGGCGGGGCTCGGCGTACTTTTTGCGCACGTCCTCAAGTTCGCTGACGATGATCTTGCGGATGCGCGACGGGCGCGCAAGCGTATCCTCAAGGTCTTCGATCTCAGCTTCAAGAGACGCGGTCTCCTCCACGCGCTTCAGGATATACTCGCGGTTGATGTTGCGCAGCTTGATCTCGGCGACGTATTCCGCCTGCACCTGGTCGATGCCAAAGCCGATCATCAGGTTCGGCACAACGTCCGCTTCCTTCTCCGTCTCGCGGATGATCTTGATGGCCTTGTCGATGTCGAGCAGGATCTTTTTAAGGCCCTTCAAGAGGTGCAGCTTGTCCTGCCGCTTTTTGAGCACGAAGTACACGCGGCGCTTGACGCTCTCGGTGCGCCACACGCACCACTCGTCTAAAAGCTCGCGCACGCCCATCACGCGCGGCATGCCGCCGATCAGGACGTTGAAGTTGCACGACGCCGTATCCTGCAGTGTCGTCGCCTTGAAGAGCTTCTGCATCAGCTTGTCGGGGTCGGCACCGCGCTTTAAGTCGATCGTCAGCTTGAGACCGGAGAGGTCGGTCTCGTCACGCATGTCGGAAATTTCCTTGACCTTGCCCGCCTTGATGAGTTCGGCGACCTTGTCCATGATGGCCTCGGTCGTGGTGGTGTAGGGAATTTCATAAATTTCGATGAGATTTTCTTTTTTGTCGTAGCGCCAGCGGGCGCGCACCTTCACGCCGCCGCGGCCGGTGTTGTAAATGTCCTCAATGGCGCGCGGGTCGTACAGGACCTCGCCGCCGGTCGGGAAGTCGGGCGCGAGCAGCGTTTCGCTGATGCGCACCTCAGGATTTTTCAAAAAGGCGATCGTCGTGTCGCAGACCTCGCCCAAATTAAAGCCGCACAGCTGGCTCGCCATGCCGACCGCGATGCCCTGGTTGGCCGAGACTAAAATATTCGGGAACGTTGTCGGCAGAAGCGCCGGCTCTTTCATCGAGTTATCGTAGTTGTCGACAAAATCGACGGTGTCGGAGTCGATGTCGCGGAAAAGCTCCGCGCAGATGGGCGCGAGCTTGGCCTCGGTGTATCGGCTGGCCGCCCACGCCATGTCGCGCGAATAGACCTTACCGAAGTTGCCCTTCGAGTCGACAAACGGGTGCAGCAGCGCGCCGTAGCCCTTGGAAAGGCGCACCATCGTGTCGTAGATGGCGGCGTCTCCGTGGGGATTCAATTGCATTGTCTGGCCCACGATGTTCGCGCTCTTCGTGCGCGCGCCGGTGAGAAGCCCCATCTTGTACATCGTGTAAAGGAGCTTTCGGTGCGAGGGCTTGAAACCGTCGATCTCCGGAATGGCACGCGAGACGATGACGGACATCGCGTAAGGCATGTAGTTCGTTTCGAGTGTCTCTGTGATATTCTGCTCCACCACATCCGCGTGGAGGCCCATGACGTTTGGGTCCGCGCGGCGGTGGGTCTGCTTGGGTGTTTTGTCGCTTTTCTTCATTCGGTTACCTCAAAATCGCTCCGGCGGCAATATGGCCGCCGGTCATACTATTTCTAGTATATCCTATCACACTTTTTTATGCTCTGCAACACCGCGGAGGAAGAGAAAATTGCCGCAAAACGCCATTTTTTCGCCAAAGGCGCACAAAGCCGCCGCGGCAGCGCATATTGGAAAAATCGCGGCGCAGAGTGTACAATGCAGATACCCCAACAGGTATGGAGGTCAAACGATGAAACAGTGTATGGACGCCGACAATCTGCACCGTCGGCTCAAAAAGATCATCGGTCAGGTGCAGGCCATTGACCGCATGGTAGACGAGGACGTCCCTTGCGAGGATATTCTTGCGCAGATCAATGCGGCCAAATCCGCGTTGCACGGCTGCGGCAAGGTCGTTCTCGAGGGGCACATCAAGCACTGCGTGCGCGACGGCATCGAGCACGGCGACGCAGACAAGGCGAACGAGAGCTTCACGAAGGCGGTCGAGCGCTTTTCGAACATGGGCTGAGCAGGAGATAAACCCTCTCACGCGCCCGTTTTCAGTAGAATTGCACGAAAGAAGAGAAGCAGTTTTGTGCTGCTTCTCTCTTTTTGCGGGTTTTATAACCTATACCCCCTATGTTACAGAAAGGAGTCACTTCCGTGAAACTGGCAATGGAAACGCTGGAGCATTTTTTAGAGCTGGGCGGCACAAAAAAAGATATCACACTGCTCGTGATCTCCGGCATCGCGCTGATCGTCAGCATTTTTGATCTCGTCCCCTTGCCGTTCGACGCCTCGTGGGCCGCAATCATCCTCTGCGGCATCCCTATCATATTAGAGGCCGTCATCGGCCTCGTCACGGCGTTCGACATCAAGGCAGACGTGCTCGTCTCGCTCGCGCTGATCGCGTCGGTCTGCATCGGCGAAGACTTCGCCGCGGGTGAGGTCGCGTTCATCATGCAGCTCGGCGGTCTTCTCGAAGAGCTGACCGTCGCCCGCGCCCGCGCAGGCATCGAAAAGCTCGTCCATCTGACACCGCAGACCGCGGGCGTCATCACCGGCGGAAAGGAAACAGCCGTCCCCGCCGAGGCCGTCAAGGTCGGCGACCTGCTGCGCGTGCTGCCCGGCGAGACCATCCCTGTCGACAGCGAGATCGTATCGGGCCAGACATCTGTGAATCAGGCCGTCATGACGGTTGAATCGCTGCCGGTCGACAAGGGCGTCGGCGACGAAGTCTCCTCCGGCACGGTCAACCAGTTCGGCGCTTTCGAGATGAAGGCCACAAAGGTCGGCGAGAACAGCTCCATCCAGCGCATGATTCGCCTCGTGCAATCCGCCGACGCGGACAAGGCCAAGATCGTCGGTCTATCCGACCGCTGGGCGACATGGATCGTCGTCATTGCCCTGACCGCCGCGGCGCTGACGTGGCTCATCTCCGGTGAGATCATCCGCGCGGTGACGATTCTGGTCGTCTTCTGCCCCTGCGCGCTTGTGCTGGCAACGCCGACTGCCATCATGGCCGCCATCGGCAACGCGACGAAGCACGGCTTTTTCGTCCGCGAGGGCGACGCGCTTGAGCGTCTCGCCGCCGTGAAGAAGATCGCCTTCGACAAGACCGGCACGCTGACCTACGGCACACCGAAGGTCGTTCTGGTGCACAGCGCGCTGCCCTCCCTCTCCGATAACGAGCTCTACCGCCTCTGCGCCGCGGCGGAGCGCTATTCTGAGCACCCGCTCGGCAAGGCCATCACCCGCTGCTGTCAACAGGAGACGGGCGAGGCGCTGGGCGAGGCCGAAAACTTCCAGATGGTGCCGGGACGCGGCGTCTCCGCTTGCGTTGACGGTAAAACCCTCCTTGCGGGCAACGCGGAGCTCCTTGCCGAGCACCACATCGCCATTCCCGAAGAGGCCGCTAAGACCGCTGTTGTCCAGCTCTCGCAGGGCTGCACCGCCATCTACGCCGCCGTGGACGGCGTGTTCGCGGGCTTCCTCGCCCTGTCCGACACAATCCGTGAGGAAAGTGCCGGCATGATCAACCAACTCTCCGCGCTTCAGGTCCAGCCCGTGCTGCTCACGGGTGACCATCAGAACGCCGCCGCGGCCATTGCCGCGCAGCTCCACATCGGCGAGGTGCACGCAAACTGCCTGCCCGAGGACAAGCTCGCCCACATCCGCGCCTATCAGGCCGCGGGCGATAAGGTCTGCATGATCGGCGACGGCGTGAACGACGCGCCCGCGCTCAAGGCCGCCGATGTCGGCATCGCAATGGGTGGCGTGGGCAGCGACATCACCGTGGACGCCGCGGATATCGCGCTCGTCGACGACGAGGTCAAGGAGCTGCCGCACCTCATCGCGCTCTCCAAGCGCATGATGCGCACCATCAAGCTCAATATAACATTCTCGCTCACAATCAACTTCATCGCCATCACCGGCACACTGAACCCTGTTGTCGGCGCGCTGGTCCATAACGCAGGCAGCGTGCTTGTCATCACAAGCTCGGCCCTGCTGCTAAAATGGAGGCAAACCGCCTCGCAGAGTTTCGCGTCCGCAGACGCGAAATCTGTTTGATCGTAAATTCCGACGACAGGCGCGTCGGAATTTGCTCTTTGCGCGGAGCGTGTGTCGCAGCCGCGCTGCGAGCGGCAAGGCACGAAGCGCAGCGAATCCTTTTCAAAAAGAGTGGATTGCAAAATTGCGATCCACCCTTTTTGATTTTCTTTTATTTTCTGCGCCAGACAGAGGGCATTAAGAGGACAAGTAGCGGCATGATCTCAAGCCTGCCGAGCAGCATGATGGCGCTCATCGTGAGCTTGCTGATGCCGGAGAGGAAGCCGAAGTTGCACGTCGGTCCCACTGCGCCAAGGCCCGGGCCCACGTTGCTGATGGCCGTGAGCGAGGCGGTGAACGCCGCGGTAAAGTCGATCTCATCAAGCGTCAGCACCAGCGTGCCGAGCAGCAGGATCGCAATATAGGTGAAGAAAAATACCGCAACGGACGAAACCGTTTCTTCCGTCACGCGATGCCCGTCGAGCGTGATGGGGCGCACCTCACGCGAGTGCATCACGCGCCGCAGATCACGCCGCAGCGACTTGCACAAAAGCACGATGCGCGAGACCTTGACACCGCCCGCCGTAGAGCCCGCGCAGCCGCCGAAAAACATCACCAGCACGAGGATACAGCGGCAGAACTGCGGCCAGAGGTCAAAATCCTCCGTGCAGTAGCCGGTCGTTGAAATGAGCGTTGTTACCTGAAAGGCCGCATTCTCGATGGCCGAGCCGATGCCGCGCCCCGTGCGCACGATCAGGTCCGCCGCGATCATCGCCGACGCGCCAACCACGACCAGCGAGTAAACGCGCAGCTCCTCGCTCTTGAGCGCCTCGCGGAAGCGGCGCGTCACGCAGAGGTAGAGGAGCGTAAAGTTCACGCTTGCGGCAAACATGAAGAAAATGAGGATCCAGTTGACAAGATGCGACTGATAATACGCGATGCTCGCATCCCGGATGGAAAAGCCGCCGGTAGAGATCGTCGTCAGCGCCGTGGTGATCGCATCGAACAGCGGGAGGCCCGCAATGCGCAGCAGCAGCGCCTCCGCCACGGTGAGCGCGATATAGATGCGGTACAGGATGCGCGCCGTCTCACCCGTGCGGGGGCGGAGCTTTGTGCTGATGGGGCCTGGGGATTCTGCTTTCATCAGGTTCACGCTGCCCTCACTGAGCTTGGGCAGCAGCGCCAGCATCAAAACGAGGATGCCCATGCCGCCCATCCACTGCGTGAGCGCGCGCCAGAATTGGATGCCCCGCGGCAGCGACGCAGGCGAAGCGAAAATGGACGCGCCCGTCGTCGTCAGGCCGGAGACGGTCTCGAAAATGGCGTCGATAAAGCTGCAGCTGCCGCTGAAAAAATACGGCAGCGCGCCGAACACGCTCAGCGCGATCCAGCACAGTGCCACGCAGACAAAGCCGTCGCGCGTCTGAAGTCTTGTGTTGTCCGCGCGGATGAGCGAGAGCAGCACTCCCACGCCGCCGCAGATCAGCAGCGCATACAGGAACGCCCGCTGATCCGGCCCTCCGCCGAACACGCTCAGCAGCAGCGGCGGGATCATACAAAGCGCCTCAATGCAGAGGATAACGCCCACGATTCTGAGAATAAGATTTTGGTTCATAATGAAACTTCCTTGCCGCAAGCAGCCGGCACATCAGCCGAGAATATCGTTGAGGTCCTGCAAAAAGAGCTTTTTCGCCACCACGATCACGCGGTCGCCCGCATGGATCTGGGAATGGCCGTTCGGGATCTCCATCCGGCCGTTGTGCACGATGGCCGCAACGAGCAGGCCGTTTCGAAAATGCAGGTCGCTGAGCGGCCGGTCGAGAAAGTGCGTGGCACTCGTCGCGGTGAATTCGACGGCCTCGATCGCGCCACCGAGGATATAGTGCAGGCTTTCCACCGCGCTGCCCTGCGAGTTGGCAAGGCCGCGGACGTAACTTGAGATCTGGCTTGCAATGATGGCCTTGGGCGAAATGACCGTGTCGAGGCCCGTGAGGTTCACAATGTCGAGATACCCCATGCGCGACATCTTCGGCACGACCTTTTTCACGCCGTAGCGCTTCGCCGTGAGCGCCATGAGGAGGTTTTCCTCATCGCGGTCCGTCACGGCGATGAACGCGTCGCAGTGGAAAATGCCCTCGGACTCAAGCAGGTCGTGATTCGTGCCGTCGCCGTGGATGACAGTGACTTTCGGCAGCTTTTCCGCGAGCGTGAGACATTTGGCCTCGTCCTTTTCCACGATCGTCACGTGCGTGCCGACATCGGTGAGCACCCAGGCAAGGTACTGTGCGATGCGGCTGCCGCCAAGGATGCTCACGCGGCGGATGGGCGCCATGGCCCTGCCCATCGAGCGCAGCACGCGCGTCGTCTCCGCGGGCGTGCCGATGACGTACACGCGGTCTCCCGTCTGCGGGACGAACGAGCCGTTCGGCACGATGACCTCTTCCCCGCGCTTGGCCGCGCACATGAGGATGCTGTTGGGATTTTCGCGGTTGTAGTCGATGAGGGACTTGCCGACAAGGCTGTCGCTCTCTTCGGTCTGAAAGCCGATGAGCTCGACAAGTCCGCGGGCAAACGTCTCCACGCTGAACGCAGACGGCACGCGCAGAATGCGCGAAATTTCCTGCGCGGCGGCATTTTCGGGGTTGATGATCATATCAAGCCCAATCTCGCGGCGCAGGATCGGTGCATCGCGGAAATACTCGGGGTTGCGTACGCGGGCGACCGTGTGCTTCGCGCCGAGCTTTTTCGCCATCAGGCAGCAGATGAGGTTGACCTCGTCGTTTTCCGAAACGGCGATGAGAAGGTCCGCCTCGCGCACGCCCGCCTCCAAAAGGACGCTGGCGCTCGCGCCGTTGCCCTCCACACACATGACATCGAGCATGGAGTCAACGTGGTCGAGCACGGCGCTGTTGCGGTCGATGACGACCAGATCGTGGTTTTCGCCCGTCATCTGCTCGGCGATGGCGTAGCCGACCTTACCGATACCGACAATGATGATTTTCATTTCTGTGTTTCTCCTAAATTCTCTTCGGCTTCCGCCGTGTGCTGCTTACGCAGCACCATCAAAACGCTGTTGAATTCCGCCCCCATGATCAGCATGACCGAGGCGAGATACAGCCACAAAAGCAATACGATCACCGCGCCGAGCGTGCCGTAAATGACGGAGTAGCGCGCGATGTTTTCAACATAATACGAGAAAAGGAATGACAATACGAGCCACATCACGAGCGAGAACACCGCGCCCGGCCAGATGCGGTTCATCCGGTGCGACTCCTGCGCAAGGCCGTACATCATCGCGATGGGGAAGAATACGATGCCGCCGATGATAACAAAGCGCAGGCTCGACCACAGGTGGATGAAGCCGTCGCTCAGAGTGATATAGGCCGACAGGTGGCTCGACACGTAGTTCAGCACCCGCCCGCCGACGACGGACAGTCCGATGGACAAAACGACCATTAAAATCAGGCTCAGCGTATAAAGCAGGAGCTTGAGCTGATAGCGCAAAAACTGCGTGGGTCGGTGCTCGCCGTAGGCCCGACGGACAGAGCCCAGAAGCGAGCTTGCCGCGCGGTAAGGAAAGTAAATGGAAAAAATCAGTGAGAACCACAAAAGCCGTGGGCTTGAATCGCGGCTGACATAAGTGAAATACTGCTCGATGATCTCGAGCGCCTCCTGAGGGATGAATGCGCGAATTTCGTACAGAAAGCCGCTGATATCCACGGACATGATGCCGACTAAGTTGCTCAAAAAGATCAAAAGCGGGAAAAGCGCAAACAAAAGGTAGTATGTGAGCGCCGCACTGTCGCGGCCGACATGATGATCGAAGTACCGCCTGACCATCAGGTAGATGCCTTTCAAAAAGCGGTGCCGGTCAAGATACTGCTGCAAGGGCGATGCTCACCTCCTCAAAAGTCGATTTCTCTTTAATTTATGTAGTATAGCACAGCCCATTACGAAAGGGAAGCGCAAAAGCGCACCATGACATACTTTTTACAGAAATAAAGCCGGAAAAGGGGTTGACACGACAGGAAAATGTGCATAATATAGTACCGTTAAGTTCATACATCGTCCGGTAGGTAAGGCTACCACAAGGATACGGACTGCTGCCGCGGAGTAGTGGAGACACTATGAGAGGGTTTGAACAGGTTGCATCGAAAGCAAGGTGCCATCTAATGCAGTTTCACCGCCTCGTGATGCTAAAGCTTGAACGGTAAGGAAACTTCTCGCCAGGGGCGGGTGTTTCTTGATTGTCGCTCCCATAGCCGCGTCGCCGGACGCAGGATATGGGGGATTTTTTTATCGCAAAATTCACCTGAACACTTTGATTTGGCACTATCTTCAGAAAGGAGGAGTCGGTATGGTCGGCTTTGAAGAAATGCGCGACGAACTGCTGGAAAGAATCGAGGATCTGCTCAAGCGAAAACAATATACCGCGCTGCGCGACCTGCTTGCAGACCTGGAGCCCGCGGATATCGCCTCGCTTTTTGAAGATTTGGACGAGGACAGCATTCCCCTTTTGTTCCGGCTCCTTCCCAAAGAGCCCGCGGCGGAGGTGTTCGTCGAGCTCGATCCCGACGCGCAGGAGATGCTGATCCGCGGCTTTTCGAACACCGAGCTCAAAGAGGTCCTTGACGAGCTGTATCTGGACGATGCGGTCGACATCGTGGAGGAAATGCCCGCGAACGTCGTCAAGCGCATCTTAAAGCACGCGGACCCCGACACGCGCAAGAGCATCAATGAAATTCTCAAATACCCCGACGACAGCGCGGGCGCGCTGATGACGACGGAGTTTGTCGACTTAAAGCGCGATATGACCGTCGAGGACGCGCTCAAGCGTATCCGCCGCACCGGTACGGACAAAGAGACCATCAACGTCTGCTATGTCGTCGATCCGGCGCGCAAGCTGCAGGGTATCGTCTCGCTGCGAACGATCCTCCTCTCCGACGAGGACGACACCATCGACGAGATCATGGAGACGCACGTCATCTCTGTCTCCACGCTCGAGGATAAAGAGGACGTTGCGCAGACCTTCTCGAAGTACAACTTCATCGCCCTTCCGGTCGTCGACAAGGAAGACCGCCTCGTCGGCATCATCACGGTCGACGACGCCATCGACGTCATGGAAGAGGAGACGACCGAGGATATCGAAAAGATGGCGGCTATGCTGCCGACGGATAAGCCATACCTCAAGACGAGCGTCTGGGATACGTACAAGTCCCGTATCCCCTGGCTGCTGCTTCTGATGGTCTCGGCCACGTTCACCGGCCAGATCATCGCCCGCTTTGAAGACGCGCTCAGCGCGTTCGCCATTCTGACGGCTTATATCCCGATGCTGATGGACACGGGCGGTAACTGCGGCTCACAGGCGAGCGTCACGGTCATCCGCGGTATCTCGCTCGACGAGATCGAATTTTCCGACCTCTTCCGCGTCATCTGGAAGGAGATCCGCGTGGCGGTCGTCTGCGGCGCCACGCTTGCCGCAGCGAATTTCGTCAAGCTCATGCTCGTCGACAAGATGATCTTCGGCAACCCCATCACCATCACGGTCGCGCTCGTCATCTGCCTGACGCTCGTGGTCACGGTGTTCGCGGCCAAGGTCGTGGGCTGCACGCTGCCGCTGCTCGCCAAGAAGATCGGCTTCGACCCCGCGGTCATGGCTTCGCCGTTCATCACGACGGTCGTGGACGCCATCTCGCTGATGATCTACTTCAACTTTGCCTCGCTTCTTCTCGGAATCTGATAAAAATACGAAAAACTCTTTTCAATCGCGCATGAACTGTGTTATGATGCATGTTGTATGGCATCGTACGATAGGAAAAGGCGGCTGTGCCACGCACAGCCGCCTTCTTTTTTGGAGGTCATTCATGGAAGAAAAGCTCAGAGAATATGCAAAGCTCCTCATCGAAGTCGGTCTGAATGTGCAGAAGGGCCAAGCCGTCGTGATCCGCTGCCCGGTCGAGTGCGCGTATTTTGCACGCCTGTGCGCCGCCGCTGCCTATAACGTCGGCTGCCGCGAAGTCGTGATGCGCTGGTCGGATGATTTTCTTGAACGCGAGCGCTTTCTGCGCGCGGATGACTCCGTGTTCGACGTCTTTCCCGCCTGGCAGGCAGAAATGCTCAACGGCTATGCTGACGAGGGCGCAGCATTTCTCAATATCTCCGCCCGTGATCCTGAGGCGCTGCTCGGCGTAGACCCCGACCGCCTGACGCGCGCGAGCCGCAGCGAGACGGCCATCCAGCCTTACGTAAGCGCCGTAATGTCCAATGCCTGCCCCTGGTGCGTCGCATCCGTCCCCATTCCGAGCTGGGCGAAGAAAGTCTTCCCCGCTCTTCCCGAGCAGGAGGCGATGGACAAGCTCTGGGACGCGATCTTCACCTCCGTCCGCATCAGCGGCAAGGGGGACGCCGTCGCGCGCTGGCATGAGCATGTGGCGCTGCTCAAAAGCCGCATCGCAAAGCTCAACGATCTTCACTTCACCTCGCTCTATTACCAGAACTCCCTCGGCACAAGTCTCAACATCAAGCTTCCCGAGACGCACGTCTGGGCCGGCGGCGACAACACCAGCCGCGCAGGCTTTCCGTTCGTCGCCAATATGCCGACGGAGGAGGTCTTCACCGCCCCGCTCAGAGACGGCATTGACGGCGTCGTTTACGCAGCCCTGCCGCTCGTGCACAACGGCAACATCATCGAGAACTTCCACTTTGTCATCAAGGACGGCAAGATCGTCGAGGCGCACGCGGAAAAGGGTGAGGACATCCTGAAAGCCGCCATCGCCGAGGATGAGGGCGCGTCGTATTTCGGCGAGGTCGCGCTCGTTCCCTACGACAGTTCCATTTCAAACCAGAAGATTCTCTTCTACAACACGCTCTTCGACGAAAACGCGGCCTGCCACCTCGCCTTCGGTGAGGCGTACCCCGAGTGCGTCAAGGGCGGCGAGGCCATGAGCAAGGAAGAGCTCAAGGCCGCGGGCCTGAATGATTCCAATACGCATGTCGATTTCATGGTCGGCACTGCTGACCTTTCCATCATCGGCACGACGAAAGACGGGCGCGAGATTCCCGTGTTCGTCAACGGCAACTTTGCCCTGTAAAAAATGATACTGCGGGCGCTTGCCCGCTCACAAAGGAGAAAAACCATGTCTATGAATTTTAACCGCCTTTCCACCGATGACAAAATTCTCATCATGGAGGGCGCGCAGGTGCTCGGCGACGTCGTCGCGGGTGAAGGCACGGCGTTCTGGTACAACAGTGTTTGCCGCGGCGAGATGCAGAGCGTGCGCATCGGCAAGCGCTGCAACATTCAGGACCTCGCCCTGATCCACAACAAGGTCACCATCGGCGACGATGTGTCCGTCGGCCACTGCGCCACCGTCCACGGCGCGACCATCGGCGACCGCGTGATCGTCGGCATGGGCGCGACGGTGCTCGACGGCGCTGTCATCGGCAACGACTGCATCATCGGCGCGGGCGCTCTTGTCACGGGCAAGATGAACGCGCCCGACGGCTCGATGATCCTCGGCTCCCCCGCCAAGGTCGTGCGCGAGCTGACGGACAAAGAAAAGGAGAGCATTCTGGCCAACGCCGCGCTCTATCTTGAAAAAAGCAAGGAATACCGCGCCCACGCCGCCAAACAGGCGTAAGGCAAGCATAGGAGGAATACTCATATGAAAATCTTAGTCATCAACGGCGCAAACATGAACATGCTCGGCCGCCGCGAGCCGGACATCTACGGCAAGGAGGACTACGCCGCCCTCTGCGCCCGCATCTATGAGCACGCACAGAGCCGCGGTGTGGCCGTGGAGTGCTTCCAGTCCAACCATGAGGGCGCGATCATCGACGCCATTCAGGAGGCCGACACGGCGTTCGACGGCATCGTCATCAACCCCGGCGCTTACACGCATTACAGCTACGCCATCCACGATGCGCTCAAGGCCGTCAGCATCCCCGCCGTCGAGGTCCACATGTCCGACATCCAGAAGCGCGAGGAGTTCCGCCACCTGTCCGTCACCGCCCCCGCCTGCATCGCCCAGATCCGCGGACACGGGTTCGAGAGCTATACTATGGCGATCGATATGCTGGCAAAGCTCAATCCTGAGGAAAAATAAGGTTCCTGCGATAGCAGGAACACAATATTTTCCGCGCACAGCGCGGAGGGATATGCCGCCTGCGGGCGGCA
>CEAB01047717.1_pt1 | contig 38013 bp, 31 predicted proteins | sample 557651 | NCBI WGS metagenome assembly CEAB01 (sample SAMEA3182046, study PRJEB8094) | gut metagenome | biome: human; feature: gut; material: Stool; isolation source: human stools | place: Canada | collected 2011-11-15
ACATCAGCAAGGTTGAGTTGTGTGTAGACTGTGTGAGTACCTGGCTTAGGGATACCTTTGACAGTATTGGTTGAAGCATAAGACAAACGCCCCGTCAGGCAAAACACGCTGACAGCTGCGCACAAAAACACCTTAGAAATACTAGTCATAGTACCCTCCACACTTAACACTACAAGGATACTATATCACATAATTACAACGGATACAACAATTAATTTAAGCCAATGACTGAAAAATCGACGCAAAGATTTTTTAACCTTTGGGAGAAAGAAACAGCGCTTTCTATTTGTACAATTCGGGAAGTGGTTTGTTCTCCGGTTTATTTTTATCTGTAGACTTGTTTACCAGACGAAAGACGGTAATAAAATCATCCGCATTCCATTCCGTTTTTTGCGGTGCGTACATAAGGCTGGAAAGATTCGCTAAAGCCTGATGAAACGAGGCATCATTATTATAGGAAGAAATATCGTTAAAATTGGTGATGCTGTCATCGTGGTATTTCTGTCTGGCCCAGAAAATCAGACTGTCCCGCAAAGCTCTCAAGTCTTTCTGCTTGGCATATTTGACAACTTCTGTAAAATAATTATTGCTGCTGGCGGGAACACTTTTTTTATCTTTTCTGGATGAACTGAAAAGCAGATAGCTGATAAAAATGCCGCAGAAAAATGACAGCAGCGACCATAAATAAACATTCATTGTCTGTTTATTTTCCGTTGCGTTTGCTTCTTGGAGCGGCTGAGAAGCGAAAATCGCATCATTCTTCGATTCCGGCAAAAGCTTTTCCGACCCTGGAATTGTCGAAGTATCAGCCGCTGTCGAAACGGTACTCCCCGGCATAACGTTTATTTCCATGGCCGGCAGCCTGGCTGTTTCCGTCTTTCCTGTTTTAACATTGAACCAGTCGATTTTGACCTCGGGAATCAGGACTTTTCCTGCTTTGCTGGGAATATAAACGTTTTTGATATTTTTGACGGAAGCAACTTTTCCGTTTTCAATTCTGTTTTCGCTGACCGGTTTTTCCGGATACTGCTTAATACTTTCCGAACTGTCAAAAGACAAAGTTGGCAGTTGTTTGTCAGCCACGCCGACAGCTTTGATGCTGATATCGCGGCTGATAGCCTCGCCGACTTTGAAAACCGGCGGGGAAGGCTGCCATTGGCTGTAAATCTCAAGTTTTTCTGCCGGAATCCACCATTGCGTATTAGCGGCGGCCGGTCTGACAATGATATTTTGCTCTTGTGTTGTTAATACAACCGGGTTCCTTGTCGCCGACATATCCGAAATGCTCAGCCCGATATCGCCGAACTGGCTGTCGATAAGCTGTTGCAACGGGTTAGAACGGCGCCGTCCGGTTAAGTAATAACCGTCAAACCGGGCTTGAGGAAGCTTTAGCGTGCCGCTTTTCTGCGGAAACAAAGCATATTTGAATTTGATAACCCGGACGCTCTGGCCGTTAATGACTTTGCTTTCCAGCGTCGGTTCTCCCAATCCCAGAATGTTCCAGTCATTTTGCGCTTCCGAGTCAAAATAAGGCGCGCTCCCCTGCAAGCCTCCGGCGTCAAAAATAGAAACGGTCATATTGACTTCCTGCTGAACATAAGGGGAGGTGTTATCAATTTCAGCCGAGATGGCATATTTGGGCATATTTTCTTCCCCGGCTTTAATCGCGGAAGCATCTCCCGCCGGAATAACATTAATTTCCAGCGCCTGGCTGCGATTTCCGTCAAGGCTGACCGCCGGAATTAAAATTTTTCCCACACCCTTAGGCATAAGGCCGATATTCCATTTTTGCAGCTGATATGTTTTGCCGTTGTCGTAAATATTTTGGAATTCCTGTTCCATTGAAAAAATATTAAAATCTTTTTTCAAAACACTTAAATCCGGTGTCTTGTCTGTGTGTGCACCAAGATATTCCAAGGTCAGGACGACAACTTCACCTTGGGGAATTTCCGGCCGGTTAACACTCGCTGTCAAAGTCCGGGCCATTGCTGAAGTGCTGTCCAGACAGGCAATTATCATTAACAGGGCTAAAATTTTTTTCATTTTTTTTAATCCTTATACCGGTTTTTCAAATATTCCTTGTAAATATATGCGCGAAGCAGGCCGCCTGGGTCTTCGGGAATGTCCCGATACTGTTGTTCCAGAGCTTGGGCGCGTTCGTCATACGTATTGCTGTCATCATCAGCCGCTTTGCCGGCTGTTGGAGCCTGCCTTTGTTGTTCAGGCAGTTTTTCTCTGGCTTCTTCACCGGAACGGAAAGATTCGTTTTGTTGTTTCTCTCCTTCGCTGCTTTGCTGTTCTGATGACGATTCTACATTTTGTTTTTCGTTATTTTGTTTGCTGTTGCCGTCCTGCGGCTCTTGTTCCCGGCTGTCCTGACTGCCTTGTTGTTGGCTTGAAGACTGTTGGCCTTGTTGATTGTCCTGAGCGTTTTGTTCATTTTGCTCAGATTGGGAAGAGTCTTGCTGCGCATTGTTCTCTTGCCGTTCTTCATTATTTTCGCCGTTGCCGCCTGGTTGTTGCTGATTTTGTTGTTGCTGCTGTTTTTTCAGATAATCCAGGTTGAATTTCGCATCTTCATGCTGAGGGTTTTGTTCCAGAACATTTTCATATTTTTTTATTGCCTCATTGATTTTTCCTGATTTTGCCAGGGCATTGCCCTGATTATATAAGGCTTCGACAGTATTTTCTTTGGAAAATTCACGGTAAGCGGCATCATAATTTCCGCTTTTGTATAAACTGGAAGCTTTCCAGCCGGGCTGCTGAAATTTTTGTGCCGCTGTCTGATAATCGCCCCGGTTAAAAGCCCGCTGTCCTTCCTGATTGTCAGTCAGAAAAAATCCGGCCTGGGCGTTATGCAATGTCAGCAGAATAAATCCGACAGCCAAAATGCCGCGCCTGAAAAAGTACAAACAGCAGAGCAGGGGAAGAACAACGAGATAAACGCCGTAATCCAGCCAGATTGTCCGCATATTTTCGGCCTCTTTAAATTCCTGGTTTTGCTCTTGCTCCATAAAACCGCTGATTTTTATAACATCTTGATCCCCAGATGAAATCTGGCTGTAAATGCCTTTTCCCTTTTGAGCAATCAACTCAAGCTGCTCTGATTTTTTCGAAGCTGTAGCCAAAACGGAAACTTTATAATCGTTTATTCCCGCTGTTTCCGCCGCTTTTAGCGCAGCGGCAAAATCGGTTCCGCCGTCGCCGCTGAATATCACAATGTTACCGTTTGCATAACCGGTGTTTTTCAGCTTTTCAGCCGCCAGAGAAATGGCCCTGTCCAGCCGTTCGCCGTTCAAAGGCATAATTTCCAGTGTAATTTCCGGAAGCAGGTTGTCAATAAGGCGGGCATCATCGGTAATCGGCGTAATCAGAAAGGGTTCTTGCGTATAAATAATCAAACCGGCTTGTCTGCCTTTCAGCAGTTTTAACAAATCGCCGATTTTGTATTTGGCTCTGACCAGACGGTTGGGTGACAAATCTTGCCGCGCCATTTCCGATGATACATCAAGAACCAGCATAACCGGATTTTGCAGACTGAGATTCGGTACTTCGGTTTTCTGCCATGATGGCCCGGCGGCAGCTGAAATTGCGCTGATAAAACCGATAAGAGCCGTCAGAGAGATAAATCTGGATTGGGCGGAACCGCTGCGGATGAGCAGAAAGTCCAGCAGCCTTTTGTCGCAGACTTTTTGCCAAGAGGATTTTACCGCTGTTTTTCCCGAAAATTTTGCATAGAAAAGCAATGGCAAAAGCATAGCCAATAGCCACCACGGGCGGATAAAATGAAAATTTTCAATAAACTCTTCCATCTATTTCCTCCGCCGATATAACAGCAACAGAAAGGCAACAGCCATTGCCGCCGCCAACGGCCAGTAAAAACGTTCTACCGTTTCCCGAATGTACTGTTCGTCATTGTGGGAGGTTTCCATCCGGTCAATTTCTTCATAAATCCGTTCCAGAGATTTTGTGTCTTTGGCTCTGAAATAAGTGCCTTTGGTTTCCTCGGCGATTTCAGCCAGGCTTTCTTCATCAAGTCCTGAACTGCCGCCGATTTGAATGCCGAAAAGCGTCACCCCTGTCATGTTATCGGAGCCGACACCGATTGTGTAAATTTTAACGTTTTCCTGCTTGGCCAGACGAACGGCCTGCGCAATAGATAAGCTGCCGTCATTGTTTTCACCGTCAGTCATCAGGACAATAACTTTTTTGTCCTTGTTAGGAGAGTTTCTGAGTGTTTTCAGTGCCAGTCCCAAAGCATCGCCGATAGCGGTTGAATTTCCGGCCATGCCAGCGTCCATGGACCACAAAATTTCCTCAACAGATTTCTTATCATAGGTAATCGGCGCCTGTAAATAAGCTCTGGTCCCGAATAAAATAAGGCCGATACGGTCATCAACGCGCTTTCTGATAAAATCAGAAGCTGTTTTCTTTATTGCAGTCAATCGGTCAACGCGCCGCTGCCCGATAATAAAATCAGGTTCCGTCATGGAAGTTGAAATATCGGCAACCAGCAGAATGTCGCGGCTTAAACCGGGCAAACGTATCGGTTCGCCAATCCACTGCGGGCGGGCTAATGCTGTCATCAAAAGCGTCCAGACCAGATATAAAAGAAAAAAGGAAAAAGAAAAGAAAGCGTTGCGGCCGCTTGTCGAACGCCAGCCTCTGCCGCTTTGTGCACTGATGATTTCAATGTCTTTCAAAAACGGGATCTTCAGAGCGTCGCCGTGCATTCCTTTAGCGCGCGGCATAAACAGGCGGAAAAAGAAAGGCAGAACGAGCAGCCAGAACATTTCGGGATTGGCAAAATGGTTCATAAGTTTTCTCCGATCCAGCTGATACAGAAATTCCTCAGTTCTCGAATTTCCCGCGGCTCATAAGTATGCGCATTTTTGTTAAGATACGGGGCGTTAATCAAAAGTTCCGCTGCTTTGCCTGAAAGTTTCTTCCGGCAGTGCCTGTTAAGAAAATCAATCCATTCGTTGCCGAAAAGCGCAGCAGCTTCTTTATACTTTATCAAACAGATTCTCCTGAGTATTTCTGACATTCCGGCTGCGGCGGCAACCGTGTCTGCACCATAAGCTTCCAACAGCGAAAGGGCATATTGCTTTTTACTCCGTTTCCGAGATTTTCTGAACAGAACATATAAAAACGCAAGAAAAATGATTCCCGCCAAAATCACCCACCAGCCGTAAGCCGGCGGAAAAGCCGGGATGCTTTCCGGTAGATGTATGTCGCGTAATTCCGGTAAATTGTCTTGCATTTTTTTATCCTTGTTTCCTTTCTGTAAATTTAAGTCTTCCGCAGTGGGAAATCAATAGGAATAATAATCAAACATACTTTATAAGTCTTTAAAATAAAATACCCCCGCAGTTATAAAAACTTTGGGGGATGATATCAGATTTTTGCATAATTCAGAGAACGCCGTTTGTTGTTTGTCGATACGGCGACTTTCTGTTGTACTTTGTAACGGTTGTTCTGAACGCGGACATTGGCTCTCCAGCCGTTAATAATTGTTGTAAATTCTCTTGTTTTCATAAAAATTGTTTTTTGTTAAGTTAAACATAATTATTTTTTCTCAAAGACCAGTATTCTTCCATCATAAAAGGAGTAATCTTGAACTCAAACCATGGGGAATACAAGGTATAGAATTTAAATTTTTCAATATAATCTGAAAAATTGTCTTCATTAATGTCATCATTGGCAATTGCCATATCAAAAAACAGCATATTATTGCCGTTTTTCAAAAAGTCCAAATACTCTTCAGGAAGTTTTTCCTTGCTGGAACAAAAATCGTTTTCAATAAGCCAGTTTCTGATTTCGGGAAGCAGCTGCACACCCGGTAACGTTGAAATTTTAACGATTTCACAGCAGAATTTCACTTCATTTTGCAGGCGAACGTAACTTTTATATGACAAATTCATCGTGTCGGCAAAATAATCCAAACGGGCACGGATAAAAATCGGCAAAGAAACATATTCCTGACGTAAAACGCCCATTTTTTCCGGCGCTTCTTTGGCAAATCTGGTTTCTCTCTGCCGGTTTTCTTCAATCCTTTTTTTCATGTCTTCGGGATAATCTTCCGGCTGTAAATGATACAGCGGCTTGCTGTCAACCAACACGCCGATAATTTCGTCGTCACATTTTTCCAAAGTCAGAAAATGTCTTTTGTTTTTCTGCCACGGCCAGTAAAATTTCAGGGGAATTTTTTTATTGAAAAAATTTTCGCTGATTTTAATTTGCCGTTCTTTGCTGTTCAAAGGATTGAGGCTTTTGTAATAAATAACATTGTTTTCGATACGGGATATTTCCCATGTTTCACTTTTATACTTATACATAATATAGATAAATTAATAAATTTTACATGAAAATAACATATGAAACGTAAGGATGCAACAGAAAAAGTCAAAAATATTGACAAAAAAACAGGCTGTGTTATCATCTGCTCAACTAATTATTATTGTGTCATACTAAATATTTAAGATTATGGAAAAATTATTTAATGAACTTGAATGGCTTAAACGTCAGTTTTCTCAAGGAAAGTGGGATTTAATCAGCGGTTATGTCAAAAAAAACGGCTTGCGGGAAGAAAGTCTTGCCTTTCTTTATGAACAGTATGAAAACGGTACCTCAAAAGATGATGTGCTTCAGTTGTTTTTATGGATTTTTAAGCATAAGATGGTGCCTGATTGTGTCTGGAAAGTGATAAGCATTGAATTCCCTCAGCTTATCCTTGATGCCAAATACGGCTGTCCCGATGCAGAAACGGAGTATAATATTATTTTTTATGCGCTGAAAGAAAAAAAATATGACAATGCAAAAGCTTACATTGTTTCAAGAGGTTTGTTTCCGGAAACGCAAAAAGCATTATGCTCGTTTTATTATTCTTTAGAAAAGCAGCACAAAACGAATGATGCCGAGGAAATTATTTCCTTGTTGCGACATTTGTTCTGTTCAGAGAAAAATATAACAATTATTGAGGAAGTCGGACTGCTTATGCTCAAAACGCATCAGGATTTGGTTTATTTCTCGGGGCGGAAATATTCCCTGCCGCTTGGTAGCGAACTGAAAATTTCGGATTATTACGCACCTGAAGAAGCGATAGACTATTGTCGGTGCCGAAGCAGAGAGGAGAATGCACTGGCGTGGGTGAAATTTTTCAAAGACATGATTTTGAAAGATTATCAACATCTTGCTGCCGATATTTTGTATAGTGTCAGTGCGGAAGATGAAGCCGAACTTGTCAAAATCCATCCTGAAATGGTTTTGGCTAGAATGGCCAAAGGTGGCATTCATAATTCTTCCCTGATTGATTTTATATTCAGTCAGAATAAGGAATTTCAGGACAAAATCTGGCTGCTTCTTAATAAGGGTAAAGGCCGGATAAGAGGACAGGCATATGACTATTTCTGCAAAATCCGCCCGGATAATGAAATCTTAAATCTCTTGGATGCTTGTATTTCCTACAATATTGGAGATATTGTTCTGAGCAAACAAGGAGAAAAAGATTTTTTGGCGCGCAAGGATTGTCCGCTTTCTCAGAATTTATACCGCCAGCAATGTGGCCCCAAGGGATATTATTACGAAAAGCCATGGTGGAAATTTTGGGAGTAAAGCAAAAAAGCTCTGAGCATTAACTCAGAGCTTTTTTGTTGACTTATTTTTTTATGGGTTATATATCTGTAGACATAAAAGTATTTTTATGTCAAATTTAATATTAAATATTTGTATTATGAAAAATTTAAATGAAACCAAATGGATTCTTCGTCAGGTTAAAGCTGGTGAATGGGAAAACGTCTGCGATTATGTCCGGACATCGGGATTATCGCAAACAAGTCAGAAATTTTTTCTGGACGGTTTGACTGCCGTGGGAACAGGATTGTGTTGTGACAGCCCGGAATATATTTTTCCGCCGAATACCAAAAATGCCAAAAATCATATCGAGAGTTGTTTTAAGATTTTGATTGAGGAATATTATGGAAAAACGCTTCCTGAGATATTGGCTTACATGGTAAAGCAGGAAAATATCGTGCCTTGGCTGATTGAGGAAGCCGCAAAGAAACCGATTTTTACGGAAGAGTTGGAGCTGACGGCAATGAAGACAGTAATCAACTGCTGCTACAGCCATGATTATAGAATAAGGTCATTTACCTTTAATTGTTATGCAGATTCCTTAAAGGATACAAAAGGGCATGATGGTTTATATCCGCAGACGCAGCAATTTCTTTGTCAGATATATAATCAGGAAAAACAGCTTGATAGAAACCAAAGAAATGATAGTGTTTACGACTTTTGTTGCGAAGTCCTAAACAATTTTCTAGAAAAACATTATGCCATTCCTGAGGCTTACATGATTTGGCTCAAGGAAAAAAAGCCTCTGGCTGAGCTTCACTGCAAAAAACTGCCGCGGGAAGTTGAGGGCAGCCTCGTGGACTATTATCCTTGGGAAGATATTGTCAGCTATTTTCAAAGATGTCGAAATATGGATTTTTATAAAGAAACCTTGGTTCTTTTTCTGAAATTCTTTTTTAGGTGTCCTCGCTGCTATGGACGCTTCCTTGGTTCAGTGGAGCAAATAATAAATAAAATGCTGCCATTGCTTAATGTTGAACAGGAAGCTGAGTTAGCTGCTGAAATTCCTGAGATATTGCTTCTGAAAATAAAACAAGACGATGGGCGGCTCCTTGGTAACTTGCGTTTTGTTTTTTCTCAGGATGAAGATTATCAAAAAAGATTTTGGGGATTTATAAAGCAAAATCTCCAAAAATTAGAACCTTCGGCATTGCATGAACTTTTTACGCAATGCAGTGATGAGAATATCCTTAAATACCTGGACATTTTTATCGCAGCAGCCGGAGAGAATGTAAAATCCGTCGATTGGTGGAAAAAAACAGAAAAAAGCTTTTTGGAACGAACCGATTGCCCGCAGTCTTATGAACTTTATATAGATATCTTTGGCTCTTGGGGATTTTATAAAACGTTTCTGAATAAAGAAAAAACGGATAATCGGGTAACGAAAAGCGGACTGTGGAGCCGTATTGTCCGCTGGCTTGGTTTCTGATAAAAAACGCCTTCTTAAAAGAAGGCGTTTTTTTATTTGACATATCTTGTTCTTAATAGTAGGTTATTTGACATAAAAATATTTTTATGTCAAATAATTAACTTGTACCATTATGAAAAGTTTTAGTCAAAAATGGATTGAACGTCAGATTGTGTCCCAAAATTGGGATATATTGATTAATTATTGCCTGAGTGTTAGGGTAATGTACGATGATCAGAATATTTTCGTTAAAAAATATGCTGAAAGTAACGAAGATATTCGGGAAAAAATTCTAAATGCATTTCTGCTTTAGAGATAAATCCTGAAATAGGTTTGTCGCCAAATGTTTTGTTGCTGTTAGCTGAAATTTATCCTGAAGAAGCTCTCTGCCTGAAACCAGGGGTGATGGATATTGAACTGGAAGCGGTAAAGCATATTCCGCCCGAGAAAATGAGTTTTGTTTACGAATATGCTCAAACAAACGGCTTGTTTATGGAAACACAATCCTACTTAGTTGATTTGTACCAAAAAAGCGCTGCAGACGCAGCTTTAAGGCAGATGATTCTCCAGATATTGAAAGCTGTAATGAGTACTCCAAATTCTTGTGCGATAAAAGAAGAAGCAATAGAACTTTTATGCCGGAATAAAGTGGATTTGTCACTGGCTGAAATCAAGCATGATAAGCTGGTTGATATGTATGTCATCAAATATTATGCGCCTGAAAAAACAGTTCCTTATTTTAATTTTTATTTGCGGAACCTGGGAGCTATAAGCAGAGAAACAATCCCGCTTGTTATCGAAATGTATCGGAAATTTCTTGATGTTCCGGGAGATGAACGAAATGTTTTGAAAAAATATCTTTCCCAAACAACGGAAGCGCAGCAGCTGCATATTGTTCAAACGGATTTTGAGTTGTTTCTGTTTATGCTGAAAGAGGGGGATATTTACAGTGCGGAGGCTGTTAAGTATGTTTTTTCTCAGTCAGATGAAATACAAAAAAAGTTTTGGCAGGCTTACAATGAGGGCGCTCAAGACAAAAAGCGGTTTTATTGGCAGCCGACTTCCACACAGTTGCTAAATCTTCCTGACGACATTTTGTGCCAATTATTGATAGCTTGTTTTCAGTCAGACCAACACAAAGTGGAGCGGCTGCTTAAAATTCTGGAGCAGAGAAATGATTGTCCGAAATCTTTACGGCTGGTTTCCCAAATGAAAAAGCATACCGTCCGGAAGAGTATGATTAATCGGATAAAGTCAGTTTTTTGTAAAAAGTCCTGATTAAAGGCTGAACGTTAATCTATTATAAAAAAACGCCTTCTTTTAAGAAGGCGTTTTTTTGTGGTTAGGCCGCTTTTATCAGCCCGTGTTTTTTCTTGCCTTGAGATAGCTTAATCTGGCCGTCGACGATATCGGCAGCGGAGAGTTTATAGTTTTCGTCTGTTACCGCTTTGTCATTGATTTTCAAGCCGGACTGTTTAATTAAACGGCGTGCTTCGCCTTTGCTCTCAACAAAACCAATTTGCAAAAACGCGTCAATAACGCTCATCCCTTCAACACTGTTGACAATAAGTGTCGGCAACTCACCGCCGGCAGCCCCTTGTTCAAAAACTTTGGTAGCCGTTTCCTGCGCCGCGCGGGCTTCTTCTTCACCGCGGCAAATCTTCGTCGCTTCAAAAGCCAGAATTTTCTTGGCTTCGTTGATTTCTTTGTCTTGCAAAGCCTCCAAGCGTCTGACCTCGTCTATCGGCAGGTCTGTATAAATTCTCAGGCACTTGCCGACTTCCGCGTCGCCGATATTGCGGAAGTATTGGTAATAATCATAAGAAGAAAGCTTTTCTTCATTAATCCAGACAGCGTTTCCTTCTGATTTTCCCATTTTCTTGCCATTTGAATCTGTGATAATAGGGCTGGTAAAACCAAACAGCTCAACATCATATTTGCGCCGGCCGAGTTCCGTGCCTGAGGTAATATTTCCCCATTGGTCAGAACCGGCTATCTGCGCGCGGCAGCCGTATTTCTGATACAATTCGCAAAAGTCATATCCTTGCAGCAGCATGTAGTTAAATTCAAGAAAACTCATGGGCTGTTCTCTGTCCAGACGCGACTTGACGCTTTCCATGGTCAACATGCGGTTGACGGAATAATATGTGCCGACATCGCGTAAAAAGGAAAGATAATTGATATTCTTAAACCAGTCCCAGTTATCGACCATTTTGGCGTCATTGGCACCGTCGCCAAACTTCAAAAATTTGCTGAAAGATTTTTTCAGCCCTTTAATGTTTTCGGCCAGAACTTCTTCACTCAAAAAAGGACGCAGCTTGTCTTTGCCCGAGGGATCGCCGATACGCGCTGTTGCACCGCCGACCAGCGTTAGAGGTTTATGCCCGCATTTTTGAAACCAGCGCATCATCATCAAAGGAACGATATGTCCGACATGTAGACTGTCGCCGGTCGGATCCGAGCCCAAATATCCCACTGCCGGTTTTCCGCTCTTTTCGCATTCATACAAATATGTATCAAAGCCGTCTTCGTTAGTGCATTGATTGTAAAAGCCGCGTTCAACCATAATGTTGAAAAATTGGGATTTGAATGTGCTCATTTTTCCTTTCCTTGTTTTTATAATTAAATAAGTCTTAAGGATATTAACATATAAATAAAATAGTGCAATAACGGAGGTGAATTTTTTTCAATGGATGTCATCAAAACAATGCGGGCTGTCGGCCTGATGAGCGGAACATCTCTGGACGGCGTTGATATTGCCGTCATTAAAACCGATGGCGTGGATGTTTATGAGTTTGGCCGGGCTTATACCGTGCCTTATGAAGATGAGTTGAGAGAGAGTATCCGCTCCGTTTTGGGTATGAAACCCGATTCTCCCGAACATGCTTCCCGAATTAAACTGGTTGAAAACAGCCTGACGGCTTTTCATGCCATGGTGGTTAATGAATTTTTGGAAGGGGAAAGCGAACCTGTTGATGTCATCGGCTTTCACGGACACACGATTCATCATGAGCCGGAAAACCATTATACCTGTCAAATCGGTGACGGGCAGATGTTGGCTGACTTGACCGGGATTAAGGTTGTCAGCCAGTTCCGCACTGCTGATGTCAGGGCTGGCGGGCAAGGCGCGCCGCTGGTACCTGTTTATCATGCCGCTTTATGCGCGGAAATGGAAAAGCCGGTTGCCGTCTTAAATATCGGCGGCGTTTCTAATTTGACCTGGATTGGCGCCAATGGTGAAATGCTGGCTTTTGATACCGGTCCCGGCAATGCCCCTGTCAATGACTGGGTTTTCAGGCATGCAGGTATGCACATGGATTATAACGGAAAATTGGCAATCAGCGGCAAAGTGAATGAACATATCCTCTCAAGCTTAATGAAACACAAATATTTCGCCATGTATCCGCCCAAATCCATTGACCGCAATATTTTTAACGAAAAACTTGAGCACCTGGAGGGTTTGTCGCTTGAAGACGGCGCCGCCACGGCTACGGCCTTTGCGGCGGAAGCGATTGCTTATTCCATTAGCTTCTTTCTGCCGGAACCTCCCAAAAGCCTGATTATCTGCGGCGGAGGCGCCAACAATCCGACTTTGGTGCGTTTTATTCGCAGCCGTCTGCCGGAAATTGAGGTCAAAACGTCGCGTGATGTCGGTTGGAATTGTGATGCCATTGAGGCGCAGGCTTTTGCTTATCTGGCAGTTCGCCGTCTGGGCGGTATGCCGATAACTTTCCCGTCGACAACAGGTGTCCCCGAGCCTCTGCCCGGCGGTGAAATCAGCGAACCCAAATAAGTTATTCGCACCCCTCATAGTCTCCGTTATTTATATGATTTATAACAGCCTGTTTCAGTAGACTGTCACATTCCGGGGAATAACACATTTTTCCGCCGTTATTTACACCTGTTACATATCCGTGAACACCGCCTCCTGTGCGAGAAGAACCATCACTGCAAGTTGTTGTGCTGGAACACCAGGCCATATGCTGGGTCTGGTTTGTATTGACTTTCTGCGATGTATAGCGGCAACTGTGCCAACATGTTCGACACGTCGGTCTGGGAGGTGCTGATTTACAGCAGGTTCTGGTTCCGCCGCAGCCATCGGAACAGGACTGTTCCCCGTAAGTACAGTTTCTCTCACTGCTTAACGGTGTGCAGCATTTAATTTCTTTTCTGCATACTGTTCCAAAATCAGTGTTAGCTGTGTCATAACATTTGCCTGAACTGGCAGAAATTTTAGAATATCCGTTAGGGCAGACGTCGCTGAAACTTTTGAAACAAGGTTTTTGGCAGTTAGTGTAAGCCACGATTTTGTTTTTCTGATTTTCATTTTCTTCTGGGGCCTCCAAAGAACCGCTGGAACAGATATTAGAGATAATCTTGTAGCATGGTGTGCCGCATTCCGTTTTGTAGGAAGATGCTTCGTTGCAAATGCCTCTGTCCAAAGAATATCCGTTAGGGCAGATATCTTCGCATACAGTGCATTTGTAACATTTTTGACAGTTAGGTGTAGTCTCTCCGGTTTGTATCATGCCGGAACCGCAAGGCTGTTTTTGATAATTTTGCGGACAATCTTCAGAACAAATGCATTCTTTGACTTTGGATTTGTCAAACGGGCAAAAACCGGCAGGGGAAAATCCCGTTCCGCATTTATCCGCATCTTTTTTGTAACCTAGTTCTTCACATTTGACAATCGGGTCGATTGGCGGGATATCTGGATTGTCAGGTCCCGGAGGTGTCGGATTGTCAGGATTCTCCCAACCTCTTCCGTCGCACCGTCCGGCATCGGTAATAAAACAGACTGAGGCTGTTTTAAAAACATTCAGCTTATTATCCTCCCCTTGAGTAGGGGGAGCAAGAACTCCCCGGACTTTGTCCGGTTGGAGTTCTCGAGGGGGTATGAGTCCCGTAAGGGACAATAAGGATGAATTTTTTAATTCATACCCTCCCCATCCAATTCCGACTATATCCTTTTGTTCGGTTCGTTTCTCTCCCTCCCAAAGGAAAGTCTCATTGCTTGGCTCGCCAAAACAATTCACCGGATTGTTTTGGCTTCGCAGCCCGGTACTCAGGGAGGGAGCTGTATTGTGCCGATTACCAAATTGAGCAGACGACAAGTGTGGATAGCCAGAGGTAAGGTGTGGTTGTGTTGTGTAGATATGTATTCCTGACCTGGGCACGGTATCGGAAATAAAAGAAGCATAAACATCGCCGGCTTCGTTACAAATTATGCACGAAGTAGACAGTAACAGTATCTTGCTGATATTCTTCATAGTACCCTCCACACTTGTCATCACAAGGATACTATAGCATAATTTTTCTTAGTGTTCAATCAATATTTTTCGTGAAATGCGGAAAAAACGACAAAGAAAAACAGACTATAAAATTGCCGGCTCTTAATAATAAGCTCTAATGCAAATGAGCTCGGTACTTTAACATAAATAAACAGCAAAAGAACTTTTTCCGTAAAGAAAAAATCTGTTTGACTCGCCTGATTTCTTGTATTAAACTCCCTCTCAGTTTTAACAAAGTTTACTGTTGATATGATGCTGAATTTTTACATATCTCACATTTCCATTATTATCCCTTAGGGGATACACTTTTTTGCACATATCATAATTTTAATTCCGGCGCAGTGCGCCGCTGACTCAACAATCAATACCGTTTTTATAATTTTTTTTTAAGGTGTTTGCACATGACGAAACATTATGCCGATGTAAAAGCAAAACCGGACTTTGTGGAAGTAGAAAAAAATATCCTCAAATTCTGGGAAGAAAATAAAACTTTTGAAAAGTCCGTTCATAACCGCGACGGCGCCGCCGAATTTGTTTTTTATGACGGGCCGCCGTTTGCCAACGGTACCCCGCACTACGGACATATCATGGTGTCTTATGTTAAAGACGTTGTTGCCCGTTTTCAGACCATGAACGGCAAAAAGGTTGAGCGCCGTCTTGGCTGGGACTGCCATGGCCTGCCTGCGGAAATGTCCGCTGAAAAACAGCTTGGCGTGTCCGGTCGCAAACAGATTGAAGAATATGGCGTTGAAAAGTTTAATGATTTCTGCCGGCAGGATGTTTTGAAATATTCCGGCATCTGGGTTGATATGTTCAAACGCATTGGCCGCTGGGTAGACTTCAGCCACGATTACAAGACCATGGACTTGCCGTTTATGGAAAGTGTCATCTGCAATTTCAAGCAGCTTTATGACAAAGGCCTGGTTTATGAAGACTATCGCGTCCTTCCTTATTCATGGGCGGCAGAAACACCGTTGTCAAATTTTGAAGTCAATCAGGGGTATCAGGATAAGACCGATAATGCCATTACCGTCATGTTTAAACTGGAAAACGGCATGAACGCTCTGGTCTGGACAACTACGCCGTGGACTTTGCCGTCAAACTTAATGCTTGCCGTCGGCTTGGACATCGACTATGCCGTTATGGAAGAAAACGGCCAGAAATACGTTCTGGCGCAGGCGCTGCTCGGCCGCTATAAAAAGCAGCTTGAACAGGCAAAGCAAGTCGGAACGCTCAAGGGCAAAGACTTGGTCGGAATGTCTTATGAACCGATGTTCCCCTATTTCAAACATCTGAAAGAAAAGGGTGCGTTTAAAGTTCTGAGCGGCGAGTTTGTTTCTACCGAAGACGGTACAGGTATTGTTCATATTGCGCCGGGCTTTGGTCAGGACGACTTTGACGCCTGCCGAGCTTATGATGAGAATTTTCCTGTTGTCTGCCCTGTTGATGAAGCCGGAAAATTTACCGCTGAAGTTCCCGATTATCAGGGAAAACAGGTTTTTGAAACCAATGAACCGATTATGCAGCTGCTGAAAGAAAAGGGGCTGTTGGTCAAAAAAGAACAATATACCCACTCTTATCCTTTCTGCTGGCGCACGGATACCCCGCTGATTTATAAGGCAATGTCTTCATGGTTTGTCAAGGTGACGGATTTCCGTGATGATATGGTGAAAAATAATCAGCAGATTAACTGGGTGCCGGAACATATTAAAGACGGGCGATTTGGAAAATGGCTTGAGGGCGCGCGCGACTGGTCGATTTCCCGCAATCGCTTCTGGGGAACGCCGATTCCGGTATGGAAGTCAGACAATCCTAAATTCCCGCGTATTGATGTTTTTGGTTCTATCGCCGAAATCAGGGAAAAAACCGGCTTTGATGTAACCAATCTGCATAAACCCTACATTGACGACGTTGTTTATCCCAATCCGGATGATCCGTCCGGCCAGACAATGATGCGCCGCGTCGGCGATGTTTTTGACTGCTGGTTTGAATCCGGTTCCATGCCCTATGCCCAGATTCATTATCCGTTTGAAAACAAAGAATGGTTTGAAAATCATTTTCCGGCTGATTTCATTGTTGAAGCTATGGATCAAACCCGCGGCTGGTTCTACACTCTGACTGTGTTGTCGACTGCATTGCACAACAAACCTGCGTTTAAAAACTGTATTTGCACCGGCTTGCTGATGGCAGAGGGCGGGCAGAAATTGTCCAAACGCCTGAAAAATTATCCGGACCCGAATGAAGTTTTGGACAGCATTGGTTCAGACGCTTTGCGTTGGTTCCTGGTATCTTCTCCGGTTTTGAAAGGCGGCAATCTGGCCGTTGACAAAGAGGGAAAAGAAATTGCCAAGGCTTCCCGTGTTGCGCAGATTCCGTTGTGGAATGCCTTTTATTTCTTCACGCTCTATGCCAATGCCGAAGAATATAAAGCCAAGGAAATCACCTCTTCATCCGAGGCGATTGACAATTACATCCTTTCAAAATTGAAGCGCCTGCGTGATACGGTCAAATCCGGTATTGAATCTTATGATGTTGCCGTAGCTACCAATGAGATTGCCGCTTTTATGGAAGTGCTGAATAACTGGTACATCCGCCGCACACGCGACCGCTTCTGGGAAGGCGATGCGCTGGCTTTTGACACGCTTTATACCGTTTTGGTAAATGTTGCCAAGATTATTGCACCGTTAATGCCTTTTGTCAGCGAATATGTTTTCAAAACCCTGACCGGTGAAGAATCTGTCCACTTGGCGGATTATCCGTCATTGTCGGAAATCGCCTATGACGCGGCGCTGGTTGAACAGATGGATTTTGTTCAGGATTTGTGCTCAACAGCCAAATTCATCCGTGAGGAAAAGAACCTCCGCAACCGCTTGCCGCTTGCCAGCCTGACGGTTATCGGTGCGGAACTCAGCCCCGCTTATCAGGATATCGTCAAGGATGAACTGAACGTCAAGGAAGTGAAGTTTGACAATAATCTGGACAACTACGCCGCCAAAAAGGTTTACCTTTATACGCCGTTGCTGGGCAAAACCCTGGGTAAGGAAATGGGCGCGGTTATGGGGGCTTATAAACAGGGAAAATGGGAGTTGAATGCTGACGGTACGTTGAACATTGCCGGACAAAATCTGGGCAAAGACCTGTTTGAAGTCCGTTTGGAAATGAAAGACGGCGTTGCCGGAAAATCCTTTGCCGAAAACAAGGCGGTTGTTACTTTGGATACCAATGTGACGGATGAATTAAAGCGCGAGGGAATGGCGCGCGATTTTGTCCGTCTGGTTCAGACAATGCGTAAGGACAAGGATTTTAACATCTCTGACCGTATTGAGCTTTGTTATGCGACGGAAAATGCTGAACTGGTAAAAGCTTTGGAAGAAAACCAAGCTTACATTGCCGAACAGGTTCTGGCGGTTAAGATTAACAATAACTGTATTGACGGAACTGAGGCTGATATTGAGGGCATAAAGCTTATCTTTGACGCCAAAGTCAGCAATGCCAAAGTCGCCTAATCTTAACCCTGATAAAAAAAGAGGAACATATTAATATGTTCCTCTTTTTTTGCCCGCGTCACAAAAACCCCTTGCCAATAATTTCCCCTTATGTTACCCTTAACTTTAGGCGGCAGAGTTTGCCGCTGAGGGCGTCCAAAACCCTTTACAAAAACAGTCGTCAAGCATAATTGCGACTTAAAATAAGTATATGCTGATATCTGTCCTGATATGTGCTAGGGGATGGATGTCGGCGAATAAGGCTCTGCCAAATAAGTCGAGCCGTTTGTTTTTGTACGGTTTTGGAACATCCTCCCGCTCTTTAAAAAGCGGGTTTTTGTTTAACTCTAACAATAAGGATGTTTCAACATGAATAACATTAAATTTTTACTCTTAGGGACTTCTTTGTCCTTTATCCCTCAAACCGTAAATGCTCAGTGTGTTGCTACCCAGGATTGCGCTACTCTTGGATACACCCAAAGTAGCTGCGATGGAGGTAAAGGGGTGAAGTGTCCCTTTGGTAACACTTGGGCTTGTTTCCCAAGCGAAGAAGATATTTGTAAAGACAATGGTTTATTGAAACTTGCTCTGGCGAAGGACAAGTTGGAATAGGCCATCCCTGTGGCAAACTATACTCTTCATGCTCTTGCTCCCCAAATTACCAATACACTTGCTCTGGTACCGGATACAAAAGCGGCTCGGGGCAAGCTTGTGACGGCAAATACGCCTCCTGTGCCTGTGCCAGCGGTTATGATTGGAAAGATGGCGCTTGTAAACAAAAAGATCGGGATTATTCTGCTTGTAAAATTGGAACACTGTTTTATAGTGACAACACTTGTTCAGATAAGATGGAAACAAACAAGAAGTTGCTCGGTGTGGTAATTTACGAAAAAACATCCGGTGAAAACGGCTGGGTAATGACTGTAAAGAATATAGATCAAAATACCGCATGGTCAACTGAATATATTGAAACTAGTGTTAGAGATAATGCTGCTAGCGCAAGCTGCAGTAATACGGCAAAATTGGTAGCGCTGGGAGGCAATAAATATCCGGCAGCCCAGTTGGCTGATAAGTACATAGCTGGAGGAAAAAAATGGTGTTTGCCTGCACATGACATTTTAAATAATATCGCTAATCAGACGAATTTTACCAAAGTTAACAATGGCATCCAAACTGCAGGGGGAACAATTTTGGGAAACGTGTATAATCGCTATGAAATGGTCTGGTCGTCATCAGAGGTTGATAAAGACAATGCAAGAGGCTTACGAGCTGATGTGCATGGTCATTTGGAGATGCGTATCAATGGTAAGAATGATCGAGGTGTAGGCGGCAACTCAGTTCGTCCGGTATTTGCTTTTTAACTTTTTATCCTCCCCTCCCTAAAGGCTCGTTGTTAACGAGCCTTTTACTTTTCTGTCTTTCTCCGATAGCGTTATCATGTGTAGACAGTACTTCCTTAGCCGCTAATCAGCCGATAGTTGACTTACCATAACAAGCAGAGCTTACCCAAAACATTCATTAATAAAATATTATGAAAATTTTGTTACAATTAAAAATAAAAATAGACAAAATACAAAAATAATGCTATATTGTCTAATATAGAATAAAAGTTGCCTATGGAGACGGGTATGGAATACGAATTTAAAGAGTTTATGGAAAACGTTTACGGTGATGGTTCTTACGAAAAGCACTATGTAAAAGGTCCTGCCGAAGAAAAAGAGCGTTTTGAACGTCAGTATCAGGCTCTGAGAGAAAAGAAAATTAAAGACTTTATGGAAAAGAGCTATGGCGAAGGTTCGTATGACAAGCATTATGTAAATGGCCCGCAAGAAGAAAAGGACCGTTTCACAATGCAATATGATGCCCTGCAGGATAAAGCTTTTAAAGAATTTATGGAACAAACCTATGGTGCTGGCGCTTATGAACGGCACTATGTAAACGGTCCGGCAGAGGAAAAAGAGCGTTTTGAACGTCAGTTTTTTGCACTGCAGAAAAAAGCAGAAAATGAGCAAAACAACGAGAATAATGAAAACAATGAGAATAATGACGTTCATGAGACGGAAAATGGTGCTCAGGTTCCTGAAGAAAAGCAGACAGAAACGACGATAAACCAGTCAGAAGAAATTGAAACGCCAGAAGCGGTTAATACGGATAATTCTCATGCCGATGAGCCGGAATGGAAAAAAATGCGCCGTGAGGCTTGGGAGAAATATGCCGCGGATAATCAACAGGAATTCAAACTCTTATCAGAAGACAAAGCGCCTGATTTGTCCATGTCGGTCGGTGATACGCCGATTAAATATGCCGATGAACATAATGTTACCATGGGCAATGGCGAATATGCAAAATTCCTGAAAGCCGTTGAGATTGAAAAAAATGCCAAAACCGATGTCATTAACTTCGGTAAGATTGAAAGCGAGGAATACAAGGCAAAATTAGCGGCAGCCTGTATTCAAATGGGTATGAGAATGAAGAACGGCCCGAAATCCATTGACTTATCGCTTGAATGCTTCAAAGATTTGGATGATGCCACAAAGGCTAAAATTGAAGAATATAACAAAAAGCAGGCCGAAAAAGAAAATAATGCCGAAAAACCAAAAGAAGAAAACAGAGAAGAAAAACCGGCGGAAGAGAATAAATATAAAAAGCTTTTTGATGATAAGGTAAAAGAGTTTTCGGATAAAAAGGAAAAAGGTGAAAGCTTGGATTTCAGTCAGATTCAAGATCCTGTCGAACGGATGGTTGCTTATGCCGCCGCTAAAGAGAGCAAGCTGAAAATCGAAAATTTAAGCAATTATGAAAAGTTGGTAGATAGTAAACTTGATGATAAAGCCAAAGCCGAAGTTGCCGCCGCCCGTGCCGCTTTGCCTGAAAACAGTCAAAATCATCTGAAAGCTCGTGAAACTTGGGAACAGAAGCTGGTAGAGATTAAAGGACGCCTGAAAAATAAAGAGCAAAAACGCGGACAGTATCATGATAAAGACGGAAATCTTGTCGATTCGAAATTGAGTGTTCATGACCAAGACGGAAAACTGCTGCAAAATGTCGAGCGCAACAAAGTTGAATATAAGATTGAAACTCAGGAAAATGGCCAGAAGAAAAAAACTTATGAACGTGATGATGCCGGATTGTTTAAACTCCGTCAGCAACAAGGTCGTGGCAGCAGATAATTTCCACATTTTAAGCCCGGTTTTCCGGGCTTTTTATATAATATTACAGATTTGTTAAATAATATGTTTTATACTCTCTATATCTTGAAAATATTGACAAAATAAGGTAAAATAAAGAAAAAGAATAAAGGGAGTTCGGATTATGGCGGAAGAAAATCAAATAGACCTTGAAAATCTGAGCATTACAGAGTTGGCACAATTAAGCCAGCACGTTAATTCCGGAAATTTTCCGACATCGCAGCGGCAGAAAGTAGAAGCTTTAGTCTGGCGCAAAATTAAATCCGTCGCCGACCGTGCCTCAAAACTCGATCCTCAGAACAAAGATGAACTCCAGGCTTTTCAATCAATGTTAGACGGGCTGCCGTTGGCTTACCGTATGGAAACGGGTGGTTTGCTGCCAACGGTTAAAAGCGCGGAAACCCGTCTTTATAATGCCAAAAACGGTATCGACGACCGCTCCATGACCGAAAAGGCTAAAGATAATCTTAACGAGTTCGGCAATAACCTGCACCAAAAATACAGTGATATGTATGACCGCATGGATGATAAAGTCAATGCCTGGGTCAATACGGCTGGAGAAAAAATTGAAGCTTTTGAAAACGGCGTGAAAAACGCTCCGAAAAAAGCCGTGGCAAAATTAAAACACAATGCACAGGTCGGACACCGTTTTATGCGTTTAGCCGCTAATAAAACGAAAAACCAGAGCAAAAACTGGCTTAAAGCCAAACATCAGGGATACAGCGAGTGGTACGACCGTATGGATGACAAGCTCAATGCCTGGGTTGATAAAGCCGGTCAGAAAATTGAGGCTTTTGAAAACGGCGTGCGTGCAGTTCCGGGAATGATAAAAGACCGTATTGTCGAAGGGTATGAACGAGGTAAGGAAGCTTATCTCAAAGCTCAGGAAGCACAGCGTAAACGTGATGAATTAAGACGTCAGCGCCGCAGGGAACAAGTGGCCAAATTAAAGCATAATGCCAAATTGGGTTATCGTTTTATGCGTTTAGCCGCTAATAAAACGAAAAACCAGAGTAAAAACTGGATTAAGAACAAAAAGCAAGGTTATGACCGGTGGGCTGACCGTATGGATGATAAGCTCAATGCCTGGGTCGATAAAGCCGGAAAGAAAATAGAGGCTTTTGAAAAAGGTCTGGATAAAGGGATTGATAACGCTGCGGCAGGGATGTCAAAAGCAGTCAAAACCGTAGGAAAAGGGGTTGTCGCTGCCGGAGCTTACGGATTTAAGCAAATGAAACGCGGCTGGCAGAAAATGGGAAATGTCATTAACGGTATAAAATTGCCGAGCGTTAAAGGGCGTGCCGGAGAAAAAGGTTCGGCACTTGATTTGGCAAATGGCGATTTGTCAAAATTAAAACCGGAACAGATTAAAAATGTATATAACGAATTGAAACAACATCGGGATAAACCGCGTGGCGATAAATATGGCGATGCTTATTATAAAATTTCAGCCTATTCAACAGAGCTGTTGAATGAAATTAAAGCCAAAGGAGCCGGAGCCATTACCGATGATAATGCCGGAAAAGTTGCCGCTTGGTTGGAGGTTAACAAGAATATTCAACAGGAAGTCAATAAAAATCGTGCTAAGGAAAATGAAGACCGTAATGCCGAAATTGAAGGCTTCCTGAAAAATCGCAAACCCAAAGAAAAAGATGAGAAAAAACAGGAAAACAAACAAGAACGGACAGAACAGAAACATACCGGACTTGCCGCCGAATATGAAGATTTTGCCAATTCCATGGGCAAAAAGGTTGATGCCGCATTCCTGCGGGACTGCCGGGAAGGAAAGTATAAAAATGATTTTGAACAGTTTGTTACTGCGCAGCGTGAAAAATACGGTCCTAAAAAACAGCAGGAATCTGCCGCAAATACCCAGATGCCGGAGCCTCGGACGGCCGAAACGCGAACAGCTGAGGCTGCTGCCAAACCTAAAGATATGTATGAGGGCTTAAACCTCTCGGATGCCCAGAAAAAGACTATTGACGGCGAGTTCAATCAGCTGAAAGATGTCTATGATAATCCGGACAAATGGAATTTGGCAGATAGCAAAAATAAGGATATTGTCCTGAATACCTACAAGGAAAGCCTCAAGCAGCAGGGGCTGGACGACAATCAGGTGCGTGAACTTATGTCGCGCCAGCGTGAAAGCGTAAAGGATAATCCGCAATATCAAGATATGTTCCGCGCTGACAGTGCCAAACGCGATGCTGCGAAAGAAAGGGTCGGTTTGAATGATGCCGAAAATAATACCGGTGTAGATCGCCTGGCGGAAAAAGCAAGAACCATACAGGAAAAACGCGGTGTTGTTGAACCTAAAAAATCAAAGGTTATTCACATGGACACCAGTCGTCAGCAGCAGGATACATCCAAAAAAGACACAAAAATTATTGAGATGTATGGCCGGGAAAGAGCTTAAGCCAATTCTTTGCGGATATAGCGCTGTGTCAGGCCAATTCTTGATAAGATTTCATAGCTGATTGTTCCGGCATCTCTGGCCATGTCATCCAACGTATAAAAATCAGCCGCCATATATGCCATCGTTCCGTAATCTACATTAGGAATGTCGGTAACATCGCAAATGATGTTATCCATTGATATCCGACCGATAATTCGCGCTTCGTAAAGTTTTTCGCCTTGAGGAAAGAAAACCTTGCCGACATTGGACAGAGAACGGGGAATGCCATCACCATATCCAATTGAAACAATGGCGATTCGCCTGTTGCTGTTTGCCCGGTATGTTGCCGAGTAGCCGACAAAATCTCCTTTGGGAAGATGAGCTGTCTGCAAAACCGGCGCTTTTACCGTCACAACATTTTTCATCTGGTTTTCCCTATATGGCGCCGTGTTTATTCCATAAAGCGCCGCGCCAAGGCGAACCATGTCAAACTGAAAATCCTTGCCGAGAAAAGTGCCGTCAGAGGCGGATAAAGAAGCCGGCAGATGAGGAAAATAAACGCTTTTCAGACGATTGAAATTATTAAGCTGATGCTCGTTCATAAAGTGGTCTTTTTCGTCGCCGCAAGCCAAATGCGACATGACCCAGGAAAACTCGCCTTTGTCGGCGTCGGAAAGCTGTTGCAGCTCTTCTTCTCTGAAGCCGAGACGATTCAGCCCCGTTTCAATATTAATCATCGGGTGAATGCCGTCAGTGCGGTTTTCCTGCCATAAACGCAACATTTTTAAGGAACTTATAACCGGAATGAGATTGGCTTTTTTGAAACTGTCCAAGCCGTCTTCACCGATTCCCTGCAGAACAAAAATATTTGCCTCCGCAGCCTGCGGGCGGATTTTTTCTCCCTCAATGGCATGAGCGACAAAAAAATTACGACACCCTGCTTCTTGATAAAGCTTTTTGACCACATTTTCCGCGCCCAGACTGTAGGCCTCGTCTTTAACGACCGCCGCGGCAAGCGCCTGCGGGGCGATTTTATGCAGGGTGTTATAGTTGTCCAGTAAATTATTCCAGTTAATTTCTAAAACAGGTCTTGTCAAAATGCTCATAACTGCCTAAACTCTTTCAACGAACTACTCAGGGATTTTATTAGCATGAAGTTTATCGACACCCACATTCATTTGCAAGACTATAACATAAAATATACAACGGATATTATTGAAACGGCGCAGGCGAAAGGCGTTGAAAAGTTTATCTGCGTCGGAACGTCCCCGGAGGACTGGGAAAAGGTGGCGGCACAGGCGGAGCGCCGGCCGGAAAAGGTTATCCCTGCCTTTGGGCTGCATCCGTGGCATACAGCCAAAGCGCCGGAAAACTGGGCTGAAATTCTTGAAGCTTATCTGCAAAAATATCCCGGAGCGCTTGTCGGCGAATGCGGTTTGGACGGTTATAAAAATCAGTCACCGGAACCGCAGAACGCCATCTTTCAAAAACAGCTGAACTTGGCGGCACAGTATAACCGCCCGGTCTTGATACATGCCGTCAAATGTCAGGATGATTTGGAAAAATATTGGAAAAAGCTTCCCCCGCGGTGCGTCTTTCATTCTTACAACGGCAAAAGGGAAGTTCTGAAAAAGATATTGGCGTCCGGCGCTTATGTTTCTTTTTCTTTTTCCGTTTTACAAAACCGGGATTGTGAAGAACTGGTGAAAATGGTGCCGGATGACAAAATTCTCATCGAAACCGACGGACCGTATCAGTCTCCCGTCCCGCACACGGAAACCCTGCCGGAACAACTGCCCGAACTGGCATTGATTCTTGCCGGCCTGCGGGAAGAAAGCGAATGCCGGTTTGCCGAACAGACTTACCGTAATTCCGAAAGGCTGATAAATGGCCGCGACAGATAGGTTTATGCGTACCCGGGCTTTACTGGGAGAGGAAAAAATGTCCCGCCTGCAGCAGGCTTCGGTCATGATAATCGGTTTGGGCGCGGTTGGCGGCTATGCCCTTGAGGCGCTTGCCCGGGCAGGAATAGGGCATTTGACCTTGGTTGATTTTGATGTCTTTGACGAAACCAACATCAATCGTCAGATTTTGGCATTGGATTCGACTGTCGGCCGTCAAAAAACCGCCGTTGCCGCAGAAAGGGTAAAAGACATTAATCCTGATTGCCGCGTAACGCTCAAAAATATGTTTGTCAACGGCGATACGCTGCCGCAGTTGTTCTGTGAACCGGTTGATTTTGTCGTCGATGCAATAGATGCCCTCAATCCGAAATGCAATCTGATGGAATATTTGTATACTCGCCGGATTCCGTTCATTTCATCAATGGGTGCGGCCTTAAAGTCTGATACGTCAAAAATATTTTATGGCAGCCTTAGCCAAACTAAAAACTGCGCTTTGGCCAAGTTTGTCCGTAAACGTTTGAAGCGCCGGAATGTTGATATTTCAAAAATTAACTGCGTTTCGTCAACCGAAGTGCCGGACATTCCCGAAACAGCTCTGTTTGAAACGGAAGATGCCGTGACGGAAAATGGACGCATTCGCAAAACTATGGGGTCTTTGCCAACTATTACCGCAATTTTTGGGTTAATGATTGCGAATGAGGTCATAAATTTCCTGGCAGAGAAGAAAAACGGAGATGAATAATATGGAAACAGTTCAAAAAACGCTGCGGTTGCATTTGGCGATTTTCGGCAGAGTCAATGCCGGAAAATCAAGTTTTCTGAATTTGGTTGCCGGCCAGAATATCGCTATAACTTCGGATGTTGCCGGCACAACTACGGATATTGTCGAAAAAAGTCAGGAACTGATTCCTTTGGGGCCGGTTGTCTGGATGGATACGGCAGGTTTGGGTGATGAAACGCCGCTCGGCCGGCAGCGGATGGAAAAAAGCCTCAAAGCCTTGGATAAGGCAGATGTTGTCGTGCTCGTCTGCGCCGGAAATAATATCGGAGCGGAAGAACAGGAAATTATCGCCATCTGTAAACAACGCCGGCTGCCGATGATTAAAATATTCAACAAAGCGGACATTCTGCCCCATGACGGCGACGGCATTCCGGTCAATTCTCTGGACCTGGAGAGCCGCGACAAAGTTTTGAATCTTTTTAAGGAAGAACTGTTAAAAAAAACGCCGCCGGGATTTTTTGATACGCCGCCGTTGATAAGTGATTTAGTGTCACCTCATTCAACGGTAATTCTGGTTATCCCGATTGATGAACAGGCACCAAAGGCAAGACTGCTGCCGTTACAGGTTCATGTTATCCGCGATTGTCTGGATCATGCCTGTACGGTTCTGTCCGTCAAAGACAGCGAATATGCTGAAGCTTTGGCGGCGTTGAAACAAAAGCCCGGTCTGGTTATTACCGATTCCAGCGTTGTGGATATGGTTACGGCTCTGACGCCGGAAGATATTCCCTGCACGACTTTTTCAATCCTTTTTGCGCGGATGAAAGGAGATTTGCCTAGGTTTGCCCAAGGGGCGAAAGCCATCCGCAGCCTACAGGATGGCGATAAGGTGCTTATGGCGGAATCCTGCACGCATCATGCCGCTAAAAATGATATCGGCACAGTTAAAATTCCCCGGTTGCTGCAAAAGGTTACCGGAAAAAATTTGAATATTTCTCATGTTGCAGGTTGTGATTTTCCCAATGATTTGGCTTCATATCGCTTGGTAATTCAGTGCGGCGGCTGTATGACAACCCGGCGGGAAATGTTGTCCCGTATCCGAAAATGTGAAGAAGTCGGAGTGGCAATAACCAATTACGGCGTTTGCATTTCCGAATTGCAGGGCGTGTTAAGCCGCGTTATAAAACCTTTCGGGATTAATTAGATATTGACTTTTTCCCGGCGAGGAATAAAGTACGTTTTGTCAAAATATTACTATAACCCTATAATTTTTTTGTATTATGAAACTTTTTAAAGAAATGAATGTGGACGGTTTGAAATCATTCATTCCCGAAGCAGAGATTATGACACTTTTGTCAACGCGGATTAATGATAAAATCATGGTTCGCGACATCCTCGACAAATCTTTATCACTGCAACGTCTTGAGCCAAAGGAAATGGCGGTGCTGTTGAATGCGGATGATCCGGAAATCATTGCGGAAATCAAAGAAAGTGCGCATCGTTTGAAACAGGATGTCTACGGCAAACGTATTGTCTTGTTTGCGCCGCTTTATGTCGGCAATATGTGTATCAACAACTGTGCTTACTGTGGTTTGCGCTGTTCCAACCGGGATATTATGCGGACAACATTGAGCCGGGACGCTTTGGTGCAGGAAGTTTGCCGTCTGGAAGACAAAGGGCATAAGCGCCTGATTTTGGTTTATGGTGAACATCCTGCCTATAACGAAGATTTTATCGCCGAGTCTGTACGGACAGTTTATGGCGTTAAAAATGGCAAAGGCGCGATACGCCGGGTCAATATTAATGCTGCGCCGCTTGATGTTGATGGCTATAAAACGGTTAAGGCAGCCGGTATCGGTACTTATCAGATTTTTCAGGAAACCTATCATGAAGCAACCTATGCCAAAGTGCATCCGAGTGGACCAAAGTCAAATTATCTGTGGCGCCTGTACGGTTTGGACCGGGCAATGGAAGCCGGGATAGATGATGTCGGTATCGGCGCTTTGTTTGGGTTGTATCATCATAAGTTTGAGGCAATGGCGCTGCTGTATCATGCGATTCATCTGGAAGAACGTTTTAATGTTGGGCCGCATACCATATCCTTTCCGCGGATTAAAGAGGCTTTGAATACGGATTTGCAACAGGTTGCGGAATTTTCGCCGAATGATGAAGATTTTATGCATACGATTGCTGTTCTGCGTTTAGCTGTTCCTTATACGGGAATGATATTGACCGCACGTGAAGATGTTAAATTTCGTCATGAAGCGATTAATTACGGTGTCAGCCAGATAGACGCGGGATCGGATGTCGGTGTTGGTGCTTATTCGCATGAAGGCGCAGCCGAAAACAGCAAAAAACGCCAGTTTGAACTGAGTGACAATCGCAGTTTGGATACGATTATTGGCGAACTCTGCAATGATGGCTTTATTCCGTCTTCCTGTACGGCCTGTTACCGTTCGGGACGCACCGGCGAACATTTTATGCAAATGGCCAAGCCGGGGTATATCAAAAAGTTCTGCACGGCGAACGCATTGCTGACTTTAAGTGAATATGCCGAAAATTATGCTTCTCCTGAAACCAGGGACAAATGTCAGAAACTGATTGAACGGGAACTGCAAGATTATCCGGACGGAAAAATGAAGGAGATTTTGCGGGACAAACTGGCAAAAGTCCGGCAGGGCAAACAGGATTTGTACTTCTGATAAAAATACCGGCAGTGTAAAAAAAACTGTCGGTATTTTTTTATAAAGGTTATCCCGGCATCTTGGTTGCCGGGATAACCCGTTTTTTTGTTGCGGTGTTTAAACCGCAGCTCTAGACTAAATTATAATAAGACTTTCAAAAGAAAGAATTATTATTTGTAGTAATTATTCTTAAACAGTCCAATCTTAAGAAGCAAAAGAATAATTACACTACTCATGCTATGAGAATAAACTTAAATTTCAATTAAAAAAATTAAGTTAGTAACAAATAAAGTGTATGAAAATAGAATTTTAGTTATAAATAGTTGTACCTTAGGTTGTCGCATTTTAATGATTTTTAAGTAAATCAATGCTATAACGAAGATAAATTAAATTTTATCGAGATTCGTGATGAAAATGATAAGACCTATTGTAAACATCGGAAAAATTATAGAACCTTATGAGGCTGTTATTGTCGGCTTCAATGGTGTTTTGACTGATGGAAACGGTATTGCGGCTGATGCGGTCAATGCTTTGGTTGAAATGAAAAAAAGAGGAAAACATATTGTCCTCTGTTCCAATACCTGCATGCGGGTTGCTGCATTGTGCGATTTTCTGATTGCTGATAAGGTGCCGCTGAAGCTGTTTGACGCAGTTATAACAGCGGGAGAAATCCTCCATTATAAATTAAAAAGCCGTAGCCAGGAATGTGCTTCTTTGGGAACAGCCTATTACAAATTGGGCAGCTGTCGGGACATGGGGATTTTTTCCGGACTTGATTATCAGCCGGTTGACGATATTTCCCTGGCTGATTTTGTTTATATGGATAGTGCGGCGTCGGCAGATGACATTATAGATAAATACCTGCCGGAATTGGAACATGCTGCCGGTTTGGGATTACCGTTTGTCTGTGCCGGCAATGACACCTCCAGCTACAAGGACGGAAAGATAAGTCTGGCGCCGGGAGCTCTGGCGGAACAGTATGCTGTTCTGGGCGGAAAGATAATCACCGTCGGCAAGCCGGATCCCGTTGTTATGGCTTATTGCCTGGAAGCCTTGCCGCAGGGAATTGCCAAGGAGAAAATTTTAGTCATTGGCGATAATCTTGCCACGGACATCAAAGGCGCCAACCTTGCCGGTTTTGACAGTGTGCTGATTTCCAAAGGCGTGCACGTAAACTTCTTGGGAGAGGGATATATCTCGGATGTTACCAAAACCCGCGAACTGTCGATGAGTATTGATGCTTATCCTGATTATGTCATTTCCGGCTTGCGCTGGTAATCAGGCATTTTGTTCCAGTTCTTCCTTAATCATCTGAATTTCAAGCCACTGGTTTTCCGCATTTTCCAGTTCCTGTTTTTTGGTACTCAGTTCTTCGGTCAGGCGGTCAAAAGCTTCTCTGTCGGCGTTGTATAAATCGCCACAGCCGAGCTTTTCTTCAATCTGCCGGATATTTTCTTCAAGTTCTGAAACTTTCTGCGGCAAAACTTCCAGCAGGCGCTGCTGGTTGTAGCTGAGCTTTGTTGTTTTCTTTGGGGCGGAAACGTCTTTGCGTTCTTTGGGCTTTTCTTTTTTCTCCGGTGTTTTGGCCGGTCTGGATTTTTCCGCCAGTTTTTGCTCCAGTTCGCTGTAACTTCCCGGATATTCGGTAATGGAACCGTCCCCCGGCATATAAATAATAGATGTTGCCACCCGGTCAAGAAAATCCCGATCATGGCTGACGATTAAAGCCGTTCCCTCATAATCGCCGAGAACTTCCTGCAACAGGTCGATTGTATCCATGTCCAAATCGTTGGTCGGCTCGTCCAAAACCAGAAAATTCGACGTCTTTGCCAGAGCAACCGCCAGCATCAGACGGTTCTTCTCGCCGCCGGAAAGGGCGGAAACCGGACATTGTGCCTGTTCCGGCTTAAACAGAAAATCTTTCAAATAAGCCACGACATGGCGGTATTGTCCGCGGACATGTATATGGTCGCCTTCGTTGCAAAGTGTTTTCCACAATGTCTTTTTCGGGTCAAGGGAAATACGATTCTGATCAAAATAAGCCTCTTCCAGATTTTTCCCGATTCGCACAAAACCGGAGTCGGGTTCCAGACGTTTGGTCAGAAGCTTGATAAGCGTCGTTTTTCCGGCACCGTTCGGTCCGACAATGCCAATCTTGTTGGCGCGCATGATTTTTATGGAAAAATCTTTCACCAGTTGGCGTTCGCCGTATGTTTTGTTGATGTGCTTGGCTTCGATAACCAGTTTTGACCGGGCGTCGCCTTCTTCAATTTCCATGCTGACGGAGCCAGTCTGTTTAATTTGGTTTTTGCGTTCTTCGCGCAGTTGTTGTAACCGCCGCAACCTTCCCATGTTTCTCTTTCTTCGGGCGGTCACGCCTTTGTGCAGCCACTCTGTTTCCGCTTCTATCTTCTTGTTCAGGTATTTCTGCTCGATGATTTCCTGATTAATGACCTGTTCCTGCCATTCCTCAAAATATTTGAAACCTTTGTTGTTCCGGCGCATAATGCCCCGGTCAAGCCAAAATGTCACGTCAGATACATCGGTCAAAAAACGCCGGTCATGGCTGATGGTGATAACCGCGCCGGAAAAGGCGCTGATAATTTCTTCCAGTTTCTGAATTGTCGGCATATCAAGATGGTTGGTCGGTTCGTCCAAAAGCAGAATATCGGGTTCTCCGATGAGCGTCCTGGCCAGAAATGCTTTCCTTTGTTCGCCGCCGGAAGCTTTTTCCGGATTTTGCTGCGGTAGGATTCCCAGTTGTTCAATAAGAATGTCCGCCCGGTATTCCTGGTCGCGTTCTTCGGGCGGAAGCCCTGATAATACCACTTCTTTCAGGGTTTTGTAGCCCTGAATATTGGGATCTTGCGGCATATAGGCAATTTTTGTTCCCGGCTGCACAAACGTTTCTCCGCTGTCCGGTTCAATAATTCCGGCAATGACTTTAAGCAGAGTCGATTTTCCCGAACCGTTTCGCCCGACCAGAGAAATCTTGTCGCCGCGGTTGATATAAAGTTCCACGTCAGAAAACAACTCGTGCGGGCCGAAACTCAGCTTCACCCCTTTAATTGTCATAATAGGCGGTTCAAACATCACGGTATCCTGCGCAGCCTGTTATAAATCGCCTTCGATAAGCTGGATTCCTTCAATTTCCCATTCCAGCCCTTTGGCGGCCCAGAGGAAGAAATCGTTGATTTTTTCTTCTTTGATGCCGACATGGCGTCCGATGTTATAAATCGAAGCGACTTCCCCGTCGGACAATTCATGGTTTGAAATCGCAACGAGAATCATTTCTCTGAGAATATAGCGTCTGGTGCGAATATTCTTGACTTCCGCGAGAAGCTTGTACATTTCTTCTTCGCCTTTGGCCCGTTTGATTTTTTTCAGAACCGATTCGTCCAGCCCCAAATCATTAATTCTGCTCAGGACATAATCCATATTGCGTGCGGACGAGTCGTTCAGGTCCAGAATATACAGCAGGCTGGTGATATAAACATTGCGTTCTTTTTCGGTCAATTCATTCAAAACATTTGGCACGGTCATAATTCTCTCAGTTGTTAAAACAAATTACCTTATACATTAAAAATAAAGATTTGCAAAACAAAATATTAAATATATAATGCCGCCAAAAGTTAACCAAATTCAACAAGGAAATGTCAAATGCCTTTAAAAATAGAGCTGAAACCGCATGAAAGCATTATTATCGGAGAAGCTTTGATTACCAATGACAACGAGCGTACCAGATTTTATATTGAAGGAAATGTGCCGATTCTCCGTGAAAAGTTCATTTTGCGTGAAAAAGACGCCAATACGCCGAGTAAGCGGGTTTATTTTATTGTCCAGCAGATGTATCTGGCGCGCGGCGTAACCGAACTGCAGACGATGTACATTGATTTTGTGCGTGATTTGCAAAAGGCGGCGCCGAGTCTCATTCCTTATACCGCAGCCGTAACCGATGACATTCTGAAAGGCGATTATTACAGCGCAATCAAGAGTGCCAGTCGTTTGGTGGCCAAAGAAACCGAATTGTTCGGTGAGACTCTGAAAATTTAAGAATAAAAAAATAGTTTTATATTAACTTATTGATTTCGCTTAATTATTAGATTAAGTGTTGCTTAGCCTTTAAAAATGTGTTAATCTGATAATGTAGTTGTCAGAAAGACAATGAATATTAACCACAGGAATTGGGAGAAAAGCGATGTCAAATATATCTTTAACCGCTAGTATGCGTACAAACCTTTTGTCTTTGCAGAACACTCAGAGTTTGATGGATACAACTCAGGAGCGGTTGTCTACTGGTAAAAAAGTAAACTCGGCGATTGATAACCCGTCATCCTACTATACGGCTCAGAATCTGACCAACCGCGCCAGCGACTTGGAAACTTTGCTTGATAGTATGGGGCAGGGTATTCAGACCATTAAAGCTGCCAACGAAGGTATCGAGGCGATTACCTCTTTCGTCCAGCAGGCGAAGGCTGTGGCAAATACTGCCCGTGATACGGCTGCTAAAAGCGAAATTGAATCCAGCGGAACTTACGTTGCCGAAGACGGTAAAATGACCATCAAAGTTGGCGATGAAACCTTGGAAGTCAATGTTACACAGGCTGGTCAGGGTGATATCGGCAAATTGGTAACGGCTATTCAAGGGGCGACTGATTACGCTAAAAAAAGCTTTACTGTTGAAGCTAACGATGACAGTACCGGCTTGGTCATTAAAGCCAAAGACGGTGCCGAGATCAACGGAGCAGTCAGTATCGAAAACGGTATGGGCTTGTCTGTTAATGGTAAAATCGATACCGTTTCCCGTCAGACTTCAATGAAACAATTCAATGATATCCTCTCTCAGATTGACCAGTTGGCTGCTGATGCTTCTTATAAAGGCGTCAACTTGCTGAAGGGTGATGACTTGAAGGTAATTTTCAACGAAGACCGCAGTTCTTCAATCGAAATTAAGGGTGACGACGCAAGTGCCGCCGGCTTAGGCTTGGAAGCCGTTGCCGACTGGTCAACCAACGAACTGATTGATGCGACGATTGCTAAAGTCGATGCTGCTATTACGGAACTTCGCAATATGGCTTCCGAGTTTGGTAACAACTACTCTATCGTTCAGACGCGTCAGGACTTCACTGAAAACCTGATGAACGTATTGACGGAAGGTGCAGATAACTTGACCTTGGCTGACATGAATGAAGAGTCTGCAAATATGCTGGCTCTGCAGACCAGACAGCAGCTCGGCGTCAATGCCTTGAGCCTGGCTTCGCAGTCTGCTCAGTCTGTCTTGAGCTTGTTCTAAATCAGGACTCTTTAATTGATAACAGGAGAGGGAGCGGAGAAATCCGCTCCTTATTTTTATGTCTGTAAGATTTTGGCATGAAAAATGCATTAAAACAATTGGATGGACTGAAGCGGATGTGATGTGAAAGTTATCCCCAGACAATTTTTTAATTATTGTCAATGGTTAAAAAATTGTTAATGTAAAATACAAAGAAATAGAAATTTTTTTAAGAGATAACTCAAGGCATTGAAGTCAGAATGACAAACAGCCTTTATCCTTGCCAAGGGTCTTAGGAGAATAAATATGGCAGATATTTCATTAACCGCAAGTATGCGAACAACATTATTGTCTTTGCAAAATACGCAAAGTCTTATGGATATGACACAGGAAAGATTGTCAACAGGAAAGAAAGTTAACTCTGCTATTGATAATCCTATGTCTTACTACACGGCGCAAGGCTTGACTAACCGTGCCAGCGACTTGGAAGCTTTGCTGGACAGTATGGGGCAGGGTATTCAAACCCTGAAAGCCGCCAACGAAGGCATTGAAGCAATTACCTCTTTCGTTCAGCAGGCAAAGGCTGTTGCCAACACCGCCCGTGATACTGTTTCCAAATCCTCTCTCACGTCAAGCGGTACTTTCAAAAATAGTATTCCTGAAGCCCCGACAGGCGGCCCTGCCAATACATCAAAAATTACGATTAATATTGGTGATGATAGCATTTCCTATGATGTTAAAGGAGCTATAAATGGTGGTGCCGCTGCTGATGATATAGATGCTGTTATTACCGGTTTAAATGCAGATCCGAACGATGATGTCTTGACAAAGTATAATCTTGAACTTGTCAAAAGTGCTGACGGTAAATCTATTGAACTCAAAATCAAAGATCCCAATGTAGATGTTTCTTCGTTGAAAGTATCCATGACAACGGAAGGGGCTAGTATCGGTTTGAGCATTGGCGGCGTTATTGATAATACTGCTCGTGACAATTCCATGAAACAATTTAATGAAATCTTGAATCAGATTGACCAGTTGGCTAACGATGCGACTTACAAGGGCGTAAATCTGTTGAAAGAAGACGATTTGAGAGTCGTCTTTAATGAAGACCGCACATCGTTTTTGGATGTTAAGGGAGATAATGCTTCCACGGCCGGATTGGGGTTGAGCGTCGTTTCTGATTGGTCTACGACGGATTTGATTGATACGACGATTACTGAAGTCGAAAACGCTATTAATAAATTGCGTGATATGGCTTCTGTTTTTGGTAATAACTATTCCATTGTTCAGAATCGTGAAGATTTTACAGACAGTTTGGTTAATGTTTTGACCGAAGGTTCTGATAAGCTTGTTTTGGCTGACATGAACGAAGAGTCTGCCAACATGCTGGCTCTGCAAACCAGACAGCAACTCGGCGTCAATGCGTTAAGTTTGGCTTCTCAGGCAGCGCAGTCAGTCTTGAAGCTGTTCTAAAAGCAGAAAATGAAAATCAGAAAAGGGCGGAAAATTCCGCCCTTTTGTTCTTGAGTTTTTGCATGAAGCTGATAATATTATTTTATAAGAACAAAAGGGGTAATTTTCATGCGCAGAACGTTTTTCGCAATTTTAATGTCTGGCGTGTTTTTCACGCTTCCGTTATATGCTCAGCCGACAATAGACATTGGTCAAAATGATTCGGAAGCTCAGCCGCTTGCTGCTGCTCAGGAGCAGCCGGCGGAAAAAGTATCGCAATCACAGGCGGCGGTTGTCGAAAATTCAGCGGCCGTTGAAGAAAATCTCGCCGATAAAGAGAAAAAAGGCCTGTTTTCTTTTCTTAATTTTTCTTTTATGAACAAAAAAGACCCTGAAATTGTTAAAGAGGCAGAAGAACATCGGGAAACTTTTTTACAAACTATGACGCGTAAGGCTGAAGAAGGCAATGTTGATGCCCAGTTGTCTTTGGGATATATGTATTTGTACGGAGATGCGGACGCTGGTGTAACTTCAGATTATGAACAGGCTTTTAAATATTATTCCATGGCGGCGGCTCAAGGTGATAATATTGCGATAAACAACCTGGGCAGCTTATATTACAGTGGCGTCGGTACCAAACGAAATCCTTACAAAGCGGCGATTCTCTTTGCCAAGGCCGCCGATCAGGGCAATGTGGAAGCTGCCGTAAATCTGGCTTTTTTGTATTTAAGCGGCAGCGGCATCCAGCAAGACAGTACAAAAGCAATGAATTATTTTGCCAAAGCTTCCTCTCAGGGAAATCTGACGGCACAGTTTGTTATGGGATATGCATATTATAAAGGCTTTGTTATCGGACAGGATTATAAAAAGGCTTTTGAACTGATGCGGGAACCGGCCAAAGCGGGGTTCGACGAAGCGCAGTATAATATGGCATTAATGTATTTAAACGGCGAAGGTATTACCAAAAACTACGGTAATGCCGTCAAATATCTGGGCAACTCTTTTATGCAGGGGAATGTTCAGGCGATGATAAAACTGGCAGATATTTTAGCCGCCGGAGAAGTTTATCCGAAAAATATTTATCAGGCGCATATTCTTTATAATATTGCATCCGTTCGCGGGGCACCCCAGGCTGCGGAAAAGCGGGATATTTTGGAGCAGCATCTTAAGATAAATGAAGTCTTGCAGGCGCAGACGGAAGCTGAGAACTTTAAAGATCAGCCCAAAGAATTGACTAATTATATTCGTAAAACTTTTGGTGCAAATATTGCTTCCTATATTGATGAACAAATGCCGTCTAAACAGACTGCTCCAAAAGTTATGCCGGAACCGTCTTACGCACCGCCGGCGGCGCCTGTGACAATCAATAATCCGCCGGTTCAGGGAAGCCGTCCTTTACTCTGAGTGTTGCGTTTGAAAGCTGTTAACTAAAAATTTAGTAAATTTGTGTACACTGCCGTCAATTAATTATATTAAATATATACTTAAGAGAATGGCTTCTGAGTTGTCGCAAAGGCAGCCGGGAATTAACCACAGTAATTTGGAGAAAGAAAATGTCAGACATTTCATTAACAGCAAGTATGCGCACTAACCTCTTGTCTTTGCAGAATACGCAAAGTTTGATGGATACGACACAGGAGAGATTATCTACCGGTAAAAAAGTAAACTCGGCGATTGATAACCCGTCATCTTACTATACGGCCCAGAACCTGACCAACCGCGCCAGCGACTTGGAAGGTCTGCTGGACAGCATGGGACAGGGTATTCAGACCATTAAAGCCGCCAACGAGGGTATTGAGGCAATTACTTCTTTCGTTCAGCAGGCAAAGGCTGTGGCCAATACTGCCCGTGATACGGCCGCTAAAAGCGAAATTGAAAGTACGGGAACTTACGTTGCCGAAGATGGTAAAATGACCATTAAAGTTGGCGATGAAACCTTGGATGTAACAGTTGCCAAAGCGACCCAGACGGATATTACAAAGTTGGTAACAGCGATTCAGGGAGCCTCCGATTATGCAAATAAGAGCTTTACTGTTGAAGCTAACGATGACAGTACCGGCTTGGTTGTCAAGGCTAAAGACGGCAAAGAAATCAACGGTGCCGTTACTATCGAAAACGGCATGGGCTTGTCGATTAACGGAAAAATTGATACGGTTTCCCGTAAAACGTCTATTGAACAGTACAATGCCATTCTTTCTCAGATTGACCAGCTGGCATCCGATTCTTCCTACAAAGGTGTCAACCTGCTGAAAAATGATGACCTGAAAGTTGTCTTCAATGAAGACCGCAGCTCCTTTCTGAACGTTGAAGGTGATGATGCCAGCTCTGCCGGCTTGGGCCTGACCGCCGTTGCCGACTGGTCAACCAATGAACTGATTGATGAAACGATTGCCAGCGTTGACGCCGCTATTACGGAACTTCGCAACATGGCTTCCGAGTTTGGTAACAACTACTCTATCGTTCAGACACGTCAGGACTTCACTGAAAACCTGATGAACGTATTGACCGAAGGTGCAGACAACCTGACCTTGGCAGACATGAATGAAGAGTCTGCCAATATGCTGGCTCTGCAGACCAGACA